>OGCH01000353.1_pt1 | contig 25682 bp, 25 predicted proteins | sample 1570111 | NCBI WGS metagenome assembly OGCH01 (sample SAMN03436243, study PRJEB24508) | hot springs metagenome | biome: Desert Springs; feature: Hot Springs; material: Water | place: USA: Great Boiling Spring, Nevada | collected 2008-12-01 | depth 0 m m | reverse complement strand
TCTAAAAAGTTTTTTTCAACGATTCTTTCTTTTAATTGTTTTTGGTTTGCAACCTTTATCTTAAGTTTTTCTATCTCAGGGGCTTGTTCTAAGAGAAACTCTAACTTTTTAGAAAGGTTTACTAAAATTTGAGACAAGCTTTTTTCTTTAGCTAAAAGGTCTTTAATTTCTATGTTTTTATCTAAAATTTCCTGTTTTAATCTATTTACGTTTTCATAAAAGGGAAGGTATTCTTTTATTCTTTTTAAAATTTCTAATCTTTTTTCTTTTTGTTTTATTTCTTCTTCAAGGGCATCAAGGTTTTTAAGTGTTTTAAGGATTTCTTGATATTTTTTTATAAGGGATAAAAGGTTTTGTTGCTCTAATATTTGGGAGGTTAGAAATTCTTTTTCTTTGGCAAGCTTGTTAGCTTGAGATTCTAAGCTTAAAAGACGATTTTTTTTGTCTCTTATTTTGTTTTCAAGGTCCTCTATTTTTTCAACCTTTACTAATTCTTTAAGTTGTTTTTCCTGGTCTAAAAGAGATTGGAGTTGGGCTTTAAGGTCCTTTAGTCTTTGTTTTAAAAATTCCTCCAAGTTGACAAACATAAAGGTATCAAAAATCGTTTTGAAAAGCTCTTCTCTTTCGTTTGTGTTTGTAAGAAGGATATTACGGTATTCTCCTTGGGGTATCAAAAAAACCTTTTTAAACTGATCGGCGTTAAGCCCGATTAATTCTTGTATTTTATGGTTAATTTCTTGTTCTTTATCTGAAAAAAAACTTTCTTCTATCCAGAGGCTTACTTTTTTGGGTTTACCTTCATAAGGGAACCTGCGTTTAATTCTGTAGACCTGACCGTCTAAAAAAAATTTAAACTCTACCTCAGGAATAACTTCAGAATGGTTTTTGGTAAGGGTTGAGATAAGGGATTTAGGGTCTCGTTTGTTTATCGTAGTGCTTCCATAAAGGGCATAAACAATAGCATCAAAAAGCGTGGTTTTTCCTGCCCCTATCTCTCCTGAGATCAAGAACAAACGATTTTCGTTTAATTCTTTAAAAACCTCTTCACTAATCTGAACACTTAGGTAGGGACCCAATCCTTTGATAGAAAGGAAAAGAGGACGCATATGATTTTATTTTATTTTATTTTATATTTTCTAGATATTTCTCTTTCAAGGTCTCTTCTTTTAATATCTTCTCGGCGGTCATAAATTTTTTTACCTTTAGCTAAAGCCAACTCAACCTTAGCCAGTCCTCTTTCGTTAAAATAGACCTTGAGAGGGATAAGAGTATAACCCCTTTCTTGGACCTTTCCTGCTAATCTTTTGATTTCTGATTTTTTAAGCAAAAGTTTTCTTGTGCGTGTAGGGTCAAGGTTTTGAGCTTCCCGACTATGGGGATAAGGGCTTATATGCATGTTATAAAGAAAGATTTCTCCGTTGACGATTCTAGCAAAACTATCATTAAGGTTTGCCCTTCCCAATCTTAGAGATTTTACTTCACACCCATGAAGCTGAATACCAGCCTCGTAAGTTTCTTCTATATTATATAGATGATACGCTTTTTTGTTTGTACACACTACTTTCATATGTTTTATTAAAATAACACAGATAGTTTGCCTTGACAAGAGAAATAATTTTGCTAATATCCTTTTAAAGGGTTTTGCAAAGATTGTATTTTTAGGAGGTTTGTTATGGTTGCTGAAAAAGCTTTGATTTTATGGTTTGACCAGATTTCTAAAGATGATGTGCCTTTGGTAGGAGGTAAAAACGCTTCTTTGGGAGAAATGTATTCTAATCTTACTGAAAAAGGCATCAAGGTACCTTATGGTTTTGCGGTTACTGCTGAGGCCTATCGATATTTTATAAGAGAAAACCATTTAGACGATAAAATCAAAGAAATTTTAAAAGGGCTTGATACGCATGATGTATTAGACCTACAGAAGAGAGGAAAAAAGATAAGAAACCTTCTTCTTAAGGCCAAAATGCCTGAAAAACTTGAATTAGCTATAAGAGAGGCTTATGCTGAGCTTGAAAAAAAATATGGAAAACACGTAGACGTAGCGGTAAGGTCCTCTGCTACAGCCGAAGACCTTCCAGATGCCTCTTTTGCCGGGCAACAAGAGACTTTCCTTAATATAAGAGGGGTAGACAACGTAGTAAAATATGTGCAAAAATGTTTTGCTTCCCTTTTTACCGATAGAGCTATTTCCTACCGAGAGGACAAAGGATTTGACCACTTTTCTGTTTATATCTCAGTAGCCATCCAAAAGATGGTAAGAAGTGATGCTGCCTGCTCAGGGGTTATGTTTACTTTAGATACAGAAAGTGGTTTTAGAGATGTGGTTTATATTACTGGAACTTGGGGGTTAGGTGAGGCCTTAGTTCAGGGTAAGGTTACTCCTGATGAATACTATGTGTTTAAGCCCACTTTAAAACAGGGTTTTCGCCCTATATTGTCTAAAAAATTAGGGTCTAAACACCTTAAGATGATTTACGGAGATGATCCTAAACATCCTATAAAGACTGTAAAAACTACCAAAGACGAAAGATTAAGTTTTGTGCTTACCAATGATGAGATTTTGCAACTTGCTGAATGGGCGATGCTTATCGAAGAACATTATGGAAGGCCGATGGATATAGAATGGGCTAAAGACGGAGATGGAAAGACTGTAGGAACTGGTGAGATTTATATCGTTCAAGCAAGGCCTGAAACTGTACACGCTATAAAAGAGTTTAAATTTTATGAGGTTTATAAACTAAAGGGAGAAGGTAAAGTCATTTGCACCGGTAAGGCGGTAGGTAGTAAGATAGGTCAGGGGAAAGCGAGGGTTATTTTAAGTTTAAATGATATTGCTAATTTTAAGACAGGTGAAATTTTAGTAACTGAGATGACAGATCCTGACTGGGAACCTATCATGAAAAAGGCCTCAGCTATCATCACTGACAGAGGTGGAAGAACTTGCCATGCAGCCATCGTTTCAAGAGAGCTTGGCATTCCTTGTATTGTAGGGACAGAGAAAGCTACCCAACTTATTAAGACCGGGGATAAGATTACAGTAGATTGTTCTCAGGGGGAGGTAGGTAGAGTATTAGAAGGATTGGTAGAGTATGAAGTTGAAAGAATAGACCTTGAGAACCTTCCTGAAACCAAGACTAAAATTATGATGAACGTAGGTATTCCCGAACAGGCCTTTTCTCAATGCCAGTTGCCAAACGATGGTGTAGGCCTTGCTCGTATAGAGTTTATCATCAGTTCTCATATAGGTATACATCCCTTGGCTTTGATTAATTATGAAAAACTTAAAGAAGAAGCCAAAAAAGATAAAGAAATAGAAAAAGTAGTCCATATAATAGAGGAGAGAGCTTATAACTACAAAGAAAAGGCAGAATTTTATGTTGATAAGCTGGCACAAGGTATAGCTATGATAGCCGCTGCTTTTTATCCTAAGGATGTTATCGTAAGACTTTCAGATTTTAAAACCAATGAATATGCCAATTTAGTAGGGGGTTATCTTTATGAACCGGTAGAACATAACCCTATGTTAGGTTGGAGAGGAGCTTCCAGATACTATGATCCGAGGTTTGAGCCTGCTTTTGCTTTAGAATGTAAGGCTATTAAAAAAGCCAGAGATGAAATGGGGCTTACCAATATTAAGGTGATGGTGCCTTTTTGTAGAACAGTAGAAGAAGGAAAAAAAGTTGTTCAGGTGATGGAAAAATATGGGCTTAAACAGGGAGAAAGAGGCTTAGAGGTATATGTGATGTGCGAAATCCCAAGTAATGTTATCTTAGCCGAAGAGTTTTCTCAAGTGTTTGATGGTTTTTCTATCGGGTCAAACGATTTAACTCAGCTTACCTTAGGATTAGATAGAGACTCTGAATTAGTTTCTCATATCTATGACGAGAGAAATCCAGCTGTTAAAGCCTTGATAAAACAAGTCATTAAGACCGCCCATAAGTTTGGCAGAAAGGTGGGAATTTGCGGTCAAGCCCCCAGTGATTTCCCAGATTTTGCTGAATTTTTAGTAGAATGTGGGATAGATTCTATGAGTCTTTCACCAGACACCATAGTTAAGACCAGACTTTTAGTATCTGAAAAAGAAAAGGAGTTGAAAAAGAAAAAGTGAGAAGCCTTTGGCTTACTTGTTTTTGGTTTTTATGGTTTTGTGCTTGTTCTTTAGCAGAAGTAACGATAGGCATATTGCCTTTAAAGCTTGAGGCACCCTCAGAATATACTTATTTAAAAGAGGCTTTAGAAAATCAGCTTTATCATAGACTGTGGGTGCCTTCTCAAGTAAAAACAGTGCTTTTAAACAAGGAAGAAGGATTTTCAGGTTTAGACTATCTCCTCTCTTTAGGGCTAAAGGTTGAGAAAGATTACGTAGAAATTAAATTAAAACTTACAAACTTAAAACTTGAGCCAGAAGAGGTTTTGGTTAAAGAAGAGAAGGTTCCAAGGGATGGGCTTTTTCCTAAGATAGCCCTTTACTGTGAGGAGATAAGAAGAGCCATTTTAGAGCCTAAACCTCAAACTCCTGCTATCAATCCTATCTCTGGGGGGTATCCGTCTGGAGTCAATCCTTCCGCAGTTTCTATCCCTTCAACAGAGAAAAAGACTACCAAGCCTCAAGTGATAGAAGAAAAGAAATCCTTTTTAAGCAGGATCAACCCTTTTGAAAAAGTTTCAGATTGGTTTTCAAACCTTTTTGCTAAAGAAAGTGAATTTAAGATAACCGTTCCTATCCCTTCTCCTCCCCCACCTCCTGGGGTGGTATTATCTCAACAGCCTTCGATTCATCAACCTCAAGTATCTTTACCTCCACCTAAAACAAAAACTTCTTCCCATCAGACTCCACCTGCATTTGATACAACTTTACCTACTCAGCCTCAGCCATCTTTTTGGCAATGGTTTTAACCATGAAAAAGAAAAAACCGCAAATCTTTATCCGCCCTTACAGTAAAAAGAAAAAAAGTAAGTTAAAAAAGTTTTTTTTCACTTTGCTTTTGGTCCTTTTAGGCCTTACTTTTTCCACCTTCTTAACCCTAAACTTTTTGATTAAAAGAGAATTAGCAGAGATAGAAAACCTAAAAAAAGAGAATACTTACTACGAAGGAGAGATAAAAAAATTAACTTCTAACGATGAACCTTACGAAGAAATTTTAAGGACTAAATATGGGTACATAAAAGAAGGCGAAAAGATCATTATCTATTCTATCAACCCAACTCAAGAAGAAAAAAAACCTTAATATAATTAGGAGGCATGTATGAACTATAGAGTGTTAGAGGGTTTTTTTGAGGGAGAAGACGTTAAAGTAGGGATAGTGGTAAGCCGTTTTAATGTGTTCATCACTCAGAAACTACTTGAAGGGGCTTTAGATGTGTTAAAAAGGCATAAGGTAAAAGAAGAAAATATTTATATAGCCTGGGTGCCAGGGGCTTTTGAGGTCCCTCTTGTAGCCAAAAAATTAGCTAAGACACAAAAGTTTGATGCGGTCCTATGTTTAGGGGCTGTGATTAGAGGAGCTACCCCTCATTTTGAATACGTAGCTGCAGAGGCTTCAAAAGGGGTTGCTCAGGTGATGTTAGAGACTGAGGTGCCAGTAATCTTTGGTATTCTTACTACAGATACGATAGAACAAGCCATAGAAAGGGCTGGAACCAAAGCAGGTAATAAAGGGGCTGAGGTAGCTTTAAGTGCTCTTGAGATGATAAGCCTTTTAAAAAAGATAAACCAAATTTAAGGGGTAAGGACTATGCTTAAGACCTTGAGGGATTTTGACCTTAAAGGTAAAAAAGTTTTTATAAGAGTTGATTTTAACGTCCCCTTAGAAAATGGTAAGATTTTAGATGATACTCGTATTGTGGAAAGTCTTCCTACTATCCTGCATGTGCTTCATTCCTACGGAAAGGTAGTACTTTGTTCTCATTTAGGAAGGCCTAAAGGTAAAAGAGTGCCTGAGTTTTCCTTAAGACCGGTTTATGAGTATCTAAAAGAGGTTTTAAAAGATAGGATAGTAAAATTTTTAGAAGACCCTTTAAGCTTAGAAGTAGAAAAAGAATTAGAGAACCTTAAAGAAGGAGAGGTTTTGCTTTTAGAAAACGTTAGGTTTTATGAGGGAGAAACTAAAAACGACCCAGAGTTTGCTAAAGCCTTGGCTAAGTTTGCAGACATCTATATTAACGACGCTTTTTCTGTGTCTCATAGAGCTCATGCCTCGGTAGTTGGTGTTCCTCTTTTGGTTAAAGAAAAGGGGATAGGGTTTCAGATGGAAAAAGAGTTAAAGTATCTTTCTAAGATAGTGGGAAAGCCTGAAAGGCCTTTTTATGCGGTAGTTGGAGGAAGCAAGGTATCTACCAAGATAGGGGTTTTAAAGACTTTACTTAACAAACTTGATAAGCTTATCATCGGCGGGGCGATGGCTAATACCTTTCTTGCTGCTAAAGGGTTTTCTGTCGGGGATTCCTTTTTAGAAGAAGAGTATATAGAAGTAGCTAAAGAAATATTGAAAGAAGCCAAAGAAAAAGAGGTTAAGATTTATCTCCCAGTAGATGTAGTAATAGAAAACAACGGACAAGTTTTGGATAAAAGCTTAAAAGAAATCGTAAAAGAAGACAAGGTTTTTGATATAGGAAAAGAAACGGTAAGGCTTTTCTGTAGAAGTCTTGACGGTGCTAAGACGGTGGTTTGGAACGGACCTTTAGGCTATTTTGAAAAACCACCTTTCGATAAAGGAACCGTTGAGATAGCAAGAAAAATCGCCTCTCTTACCTGTACTACCATAGCAGGAGGAGGGGATACCCTTTCTGCCATAAAACATGCCTGTGTGGAAACTGGATTTTCTTATGTTTCTACGGCAGGTGGGGCTTTCTTAGAATACTTAGAAGGTAAAGACCTGCCTGGAATTATAGCCCTAACCAAATAATAGAATAGGGGTTTGAGATATGAGGCAGATCCTTTTAGCTGGAAACTGGAAGATGCACAAAACCTTGGCTGAAGTTAAGGCCTATTTTGAGGTTTTTCTTAAAGGATTAGAAAAAATAGACCTCTCAGGAAAAGAAATAATGATAGCCCCACCTTTTACTGCTTTAGCCTATTCAAGAAAACTAACCGAGGGTTCACCGGTAAAACTGGGAGCTCAAAATGCCTGCTGGGAAGAAAAAGGGGCTTTTACCGGGGAAATTTCTCCTATGATGCTAAAAGAACTGGGGATCGAGTATGTTATATTGGGGCATTCGGAAAGAAGACATATTTTTGGTGAAACCGATGAGCTTGTGGCTAAAAGAGTAGAAGGAGTTTTTCGGTTAGGTTTAACCCCGATCCTTTGTGTAGGAGAGACTTTAGCAGAAAGACAAAACCAGAAAACCTTAGAGGTAGTAAAAAGACAGGTAGAAATAGGTTTAAAGGGAATTAAAGAACTTTCTCAAAGAGATTTAGTAATAGCCTATGAGCCTGTTTGGGCCATAGGAACAGGGATTACTGCAACCCCTGAACAGGCAGAAGAAGTCCATAGTTTTATAAGGGACTCACTTTTAAGGCTTTATGGCGAAGAAATAGCCAACAAAATAAGGATCCTTTACGGAGGAAGCGTTACTCCAGAAAACATCGCAAGCCTTATTAACCAACCTAACATAGACGGTGTTTTAGTAGGTGGAGCTTCTTTAGACCCTGAAAAATTTTTAAAAATCTGTAGCGTAACCCTTTAAAGAAAAGGAGGGTATTTTTATGTCAGAACAGTGCTCTATACCTGATTATACGGACTTACCCCAAGAAGTATTAGAAATACCTAAAAAATATAAAAAACTGGTGATAGTAGGGGCAAGCCATAATCCTGAGCGTCCAAGCTATCAAGTGATGGAATACCTTTTAAAAGAGGGGTTTGAAGTAATTCCTGTAAACCCGGTAAGAGAAGAGATCCTTGGAAAAAAGGTATATCCTTCTTTGTCTCAACTTCCAGAAGGATTTCATCCTGAAGTAATAATTATTTTTAGAAAACCTGAGATGATTTTACCTGTAGTAGAAGAAGCTATACCTTTAAAACCTAAGGTAATTTGGATGCAAGAAGGGGTGATAAACGAAGAAGCCAAAAAACTTGCTGAGGCTAACGGGATAAAGGTAGTAATGAACAAGTGTTTTAAGAAAGTCCATATGATAGGGAAAAAGTAGGTACATAGATGACCGAAGGTTTACGTGAGGTTGAGGTATACGCTGATTTAGAGAATTTTAGGAAGGTCTTTACCAAAAACAAACAAGAAGTCCTTAAGTATAATCTTTCAGACTTTGTGTCTTTATTAGCCACAGTTCCTATACCCAAACTGTTTTCTGGTCTATTTTTAGAGCTTATAGTAAAACTTTCTGAGGCGCTTTACTGGAAAAGCTGTCTTTTGCTAAACACCCCTCCTAAGGAAGAAGTGAACCCTGATGAAGAGTCTCCTCAGGAAGAAGAGTTTTTTAGAAAAAGGGAGTTTTGTTATTATCAACTTATACCCTTTGATAGAGTGCTTGAAGAAAAGATATTCTTACCCCAAAGCCCGGATATTCATATAGACCCTACCGAAGTTTTAAGTAAGGAAGAAACTCAGCAGGCGCTTAACCTTCTTCTTCAGGCCTTTATTCGGGTGCTTGAAAGAGAAAATTTAAAGACCGAGGTTTTAGAAAGGTTACCCCATCTTTCGATAGAAGATTACATAGAGGAGGTTCATCAGTTTCTACAAAAACGTCCCTCATTTTATTTTAAGGAGTTTTTAAGGACTAAGAGGGTAGACCTTTTAAAGGTAGTCTGTTATTTTTTAGCCTTGCTTTTTATGTGCTTCTATGAACAATGTAGACTCGTTCAAAACCATGAACAAGAAGATATTTTGGTAATTAAGATTTAAAGTTAGTTTTACCTAAGATATGTGAAATATTTAACAATCAGTTTAAAAAGGGATGGTAGAGATTAGAGATTTAATTATAAAAATCACGTTATTCCGAGGATAGAGAGGTTGGTGGATGAAGTATAAAATAAAGCATTATTCTGAAAAGTGTTCTGGTTGTGGGGAGTGTGTTAAGGCTTGTGCAGAAAGCCATGGAGGTTTAAGCAATTGTGCCATTTATGAGGTTGAGGGTAAGTTTTATTACTTTTCTTGTCTGCAGTGTAAAAGGCCTCAATGTGCGTCGGTATGCCCTGTAGGTGCTATAGAGAAAGATGGTGATGTGGTTAAGCTTTATCCAGAGATATGTATAGGCTGTAGAAATTGTGAGGAAGCCTGTCCTTTTGGTGTGCCTAAATATAACAAAAAAACAGGTAGGATAAATAAATGTGACCTCTGTGTAGAAAGAGTAGCTTCAGGATTTTTACCTTATTGTGTAGAGGCTTGCCCTAACCAAGCTTTAAAATTGATAAAAGAAACCCCTAAGTCTAAGGAGGAAAAGGAATAGATGAGCGGATACCAGGGGATTTTTCTGTTTGGATTTTTACTTTTTATTCTTGGAGCTCTATTGGTTATTCTTAATAATTTTTTAGCGTTAAGAAGGTATAATTCAGACAAGTTTAAACCTTACGAATGTGGAATAGACGTTTCTTGGGATGCAAGGATACCGCTTAAGATAAAGTTTTATTTAATAGCGGTTATCTTTTTAGTTTTTGATGTAGAATTGGTTTTCCTTTATCCTTGGGCGGTGGTTTTTGAAGACCTTGGGTGGTTTGGTTTTGTTGAGGTGGTAGTTTTTGTGTTTTTATTGTTGGTAGCTTATGTTTATGCTTGGAGAGAAGGAGCCTTGAAATGGGAGTAGAAAAGTATACCGTAGAGATAGCCCCTGGGGTTAGGCAGGTTCCTGGTGCTCCGGTGGTGGTTACTACCTTAGACAAGGTGATAAACTGGGCTAGGGCTGGTTCATTGTGGCCCCTTACCTTTGGGCTTGCCTGTTGTGCGATAGAGATGATGGCAACCGGTGCGAGCCACTATGACCTTGACCGTTATGGTATCATTTTTAGGGCCACCCCTCGTCAAGCAGACCTTTTGATAGTTGCAGGTACGGTAACCAAAAAAATGGCACCTATCGTAAAAAGGGTTTATGATCAGATGCCAGAGCCTAAATATGTTATAGCTATGGGTAGTTGTGCCTGTTCTGGGGGTGTTTTCCAAACCTATGCGGTAGCCCAAGGGGTAGACCAGTTTTTACCGGTAGACATCTATTTACCTGGTTGTCCACCTCGCCCTGAGGCTTTGATTTATGCTTTATTAAAATTGCAAGAAAAGATTAAGAAAGAGACTAAAAAATGGGGTTATTGGAGATAGGTTTATGCACATTTATGAGGAATTGAAGGCTAAGTTTCCAGAAGTAGTGTTAGAGGGGTTTTACGGGATAGATTGTGAAGTAATCATATGTAGAAGAGAAGGATTTTTAGACCTTTTAACCTGGCTTAAAAACGAAAAAGGTTTTATCCATCTGATAGACCTTTGCGGGGTTGATTACTTAGGATATAAATCTAAAAATTTTGAGGAAAGGTTTGAGGTGGTTTATCATGTGTATAACCTTGAAGAAAAGAAACTCTTAAGGTTAAAAGTGAGGGTCCCAGAAGAGGACCTTTGGCAATACTCTATAACCTCACTTTGGAAGGAGGCTAACTGGTTTGAAAGGGAGTGTTTTGATATGTTTGGTATTGTGTTTAAAGGACATCCAGATTTAAGAAGGGTGCTTATGCCTGAAGACTGGGAAGGATATCCTTTAAGGAAAGACTATCCTCTTTTCCCTGAAGAAGAGGAATGGGAACCTTATAAAAATTTAGTAGAGAAACATAAGAGGAGAGGCTAAAGGATGTCTTTAATATTAGAGGTTAACAAAAAACAAAAGGGAAAAGACGGTTGGGAAGAGCCTTTTTACCTTAACATGGGGCCTCAACATCCTTCTACCCACGGAGTTTTGCGCCTTTTTCTTGAATTAGAGGGAGAAGCGATAGTTGACTGTGATCCTATTATTGGGTATCTCCATCGTGGTATAGAAAAACTGGCAGAAAATCTTAATTACAATCAAACCATCGTGTTAAGCGATAGATTAGACTACATTTCTTCTGCTGCTAACAATGTAGCCTTTGCTCTTGCTTTTGAAAAGCTTATGGGGCTTGAGGTGCCAAGAAGAGCAAGACTTATAAGAACGATCGTTTCTGAGATGGCAAGGATATGTAGCCATTTGCTTTGGTTGGCAACCCATGCCCTTGATATAGGGGCGATGACCGTTTTTCTCTATTGTTTTAGAGATAGAGAATGGTTGTTAAACATTTATGAGAGGATTTGTGGGGCAAGGCTTACCCATACCTATATAAGGGTGGGTGGGGTAAGAAGAGACTTTGATGAAGAGGTGGTTAAAGAGCTTTCTCGGTTTGTAGAGGAATTTCCTAAGAGGATTTCAGATTATGAAACCCTGATAGACACAAACCGTATTTGGCTTAAACGAACCAGAGATATAGCGGTAGTTTCTCCAGAAGAGGCTTTTAATTTGGGGCTTACCGGTCCTTGTTTAAGAGGTTCTGGGGTAGCTTATGATGTAAGAAAATTTAGGCCTTATGATGCTTATGCTGAGGTTGAGTTTGAGGTTCCTGTGGGGCAAAAAGGAGATACCTATGACCGCTATAAAGTGAGGATGTTAGAGCTTCGTCAGTCTAACTGGATTATTAAACAATGTTTGGAAAAACTTCCTGAAACCGAAGGTGAACCGGTATTAGCCGAAGGATCACCAGACCTTCTTATGCCAGAGAAACTTAGGGAGGTTTTTCCCCAACCTCATCCTAAGCTTGGGGTTATGTTTAAGTCTAAAGAAAAAGAAATAGCGCCTTTAGGTGAGGCTTTTGCTTCTATAGAATCCCCAAAAGGAGAGCTTTCTGTCTATGTAATTAGCGATGGTTCCAGTAAACCCTGGAGATTAAGAATTAGAACCCCCTCTTTTGTGCATATTGCTGCTATTCCTCATCTGACCAAAGGACATATGATAGCTGATTTAGTGGCCATAATAGGGACGCTTGACATAGTTTTAGGGGATTCTGACAGGTAAGGAGGAGATATGGAAGACCTTTGGACTAATCTTTTTTGGTTTTTGGTAGGTACGATCATCTTACTGATAGTAAGCCTTTTACATGTAGCTTATCTGACTTATGCGGAAAGAAAGATAATCGCCAGGATGCAACAGAGACTTGGCCCCAACAGGGTAGGCCCAAGAGGGCTTCTCCAACCTATAGCCGATATGTTAAAGCTTCTTACCAAAGAAGACCTTATACCTTCTCAGGTAGATAAACCGATTTTTTATGTGGCTCCTTTTATTTCTTTGGTTTGTGCAGGTACGGGAATGGCTTTGGTTCCTTTGTGGGAAAACTTTGTTATAAGCAACATCAACGTAGGTATTTTATTCATTTTAGCCTTAAGTTCTTTAAGCGCATACGGGGTTATCCTTTCAGGATGGGCTTCTAACTCAAGGTATGCCTTTTTAGGAGGGCTTAGGGCAAGTGCTCAGGTAATCAGCTATGAGATAGCGATGAGCCTTGCACTTTTAAGCGTGGTTTTGATGGCTGGATCCCTTAACTTAGGAGATATTGTTAGAGCTCAGATAAATTCTCCTTTTAAGGTTTATCTTATTCCTCAGTTGATAGGTTTTTTTGTTTTTATCGTTTCAGCTGTGGCTGAATGTAACCGCACTCCCTTTGACCTTCCTGAGGCTGAGACAGAGCTTGTGGCAGGATATTTTGTAGAATACTCAGGGATGAGATTTGCTCTTTTCTATCTGGCAGAATATTTTGGAATGGTTGTGATGAGTGCCCTTGCGGTAACCTGTTTCTTAGGAGGATGGGCAGGTCCTTTTGAGGTTCCCTATATACCTTTTTTCTGGTTTGTGGTAAAGCTTTATGCCTTGCTTTTCTTTTACATTTGGATAAGGGCTACCCTTCCCAGATACCGTTACGACCAGCTTATGGACCTTGGCTGGAAGGTGCTCATTCCTTTAGGTTTGGCAAATCTTTTTTTAACCGCTTTGATAAAACTGGTTTTTTAGGAGGAAGTTAAAGGTGGGCAAACTGATTGAAAAAATTTTCTTGATAGAAATTTTAAAAGGCTTAGCTTTAACCCTAAAAAAGCTCTTGTTTGCCAAACCGGTTACCATAGAATGTTATGATAAGGTGGTCCCTCAACCTTATTTAGGTTTTAGGGGAAGACACGCTTTGGTAAGGAATGAATTAACCCAAAGTCCTATTTGTATTGCCTGTCATAGATGTGAAAGGGTTTGTCCTTCTAAGTGCATCTATATTAAAACTATAGAGGTAGAAGAAAACGGTAAAAAAAGAAAAAAATTGGCTCAGTATGCCATAGACGCCTCTAAATGCGTATATTGTGCCTATTGTGTAGAGGTTTGTCCTGTGAATGCTTTGGTGCTTACTGAGTTTTATCAGTATGTAGGAGAAAGTAGAGAAGATCTTTATTTTGACCAAGAAAAGCTACTTAAAAACTGGGATGAGTTTATCGCTAAAACCGATAGGCCTTATTTTAATCCCTTCTGGAGGCCTAAAGGTATTCCAGATGAGTTCTTCCCAGTAGTAAAAAGAAAGTTTAAAGGGGTTTAAACATGGGGTTAGGAATAGATTTAGATATGATTCTTTTTGGTTATTTAGCTTTAGTGATGGTAGTTTCAAGTGGGCTTGCAGTTCTGTCTAAAAATCCGGTTTACACCATACTTTTAGTATTAGTGATGGTGGTTCATCAAGCCTTTTTGTTATTGACCCTTGGGTCAGAGTTTTTGATGGCTGTGCAGTTGATCGTGTATGCAGGGGCGGTGTTGGTGCTGTTTTTGTTTATAGTCTATTTGATAAACTTAAAAAAAGAGACCAAACAAAGCATATTTATTAGACGGTTTAGTCTTTGTTGTTTGGTTTTTTTGGTGTTTGCAGGTTTTATGATAGCTAATCTATATTTAATCTACGGAGCTCAGAAGTTTAAACAGGGGGCCTTACCTTTTAATCCTTTAGAAAAGGACAATCTTTGGTGGATAGCCCATTACCTTTTTAACTACTATCTTTTACCTTTTGAAATCATCGGGGTGATACTGTTGGTAGCGGTGTTAGGAGCGGTTTTTTTGGTAAGAAAAGTTAAAACTACAGAGGAGGCTTAGAGGTAAAAATGTTAACCTTTGAGGCATATTTGGTCCTTTCTTTGATTTTGTTTTTGATAGGCCTTTTTGGGTTTTTGATGAGAAAAAACATCATCGTGGTTTTAGTCTCGGTAGAGATTATGCTTAATGCTCTTATCATTCTTTTTGCAGCCCTATCCCATTTTAACAAAGACATAACCGGTTATGTTATGGTGTTTTTTATCATAGCGATGGCAGCGGCTGAGGCTGCGATAGGTTTAACTTTGGTCGTTTTGATTTATAAGAAACTTAAAACCATCTACACGGATGAAATAAACCATTATAAGGGGTAGTTTTTATGGCAGAACATCCTTATGAGTTGATAACCCAGTTCAATTTTTGGGTTTTTTTGATACCCTTTATACCCCTTTTAGGGAGTCTTTTTACCTTAGTTTTTGGAAAAAGATATTTAAAAGAAAAGGCACACCAGATACCGGTTTTAGCTATTTTTATAAGCTTTTTGATTTCTATTAAGGTTTTATTTGAGGTTGTTTCAGGGAAGGTTTTTGATTTTGACCTTTATGTTTGGATTTCAGCCTCTGATCTAAAAGTGGGTTTGGGTTTTTTGGTTGACCCTCTTTCTATCGTAATGACTACGATGGTTCTTTCACTGTCTTTTCTTATTCATGTTTATTCCATTGGTTATATGTATGGAGATCCTGGTTATTATCGGTTTTTCTCTTACATTTCCCTTTTTACGTTTAGTATGTTGATGTTGGTTCTTTCTAACAATGTCCTTCAACTTTATTTAGGTTGGGAGGCAGTAGGTCTTTGTTCTTATCTTTTGATAGGTTTTTGGTATGAGAAAAAAAGCGCAGCCAACGCAGCTAAAAAGGCTTTTATCGTTAACAGGGTGGGGGATTTTGGATTTGCTCTTGGGGTGTTTGCCCTGTTTTATTTTACCGGGACCCTTTACTACCAAGAGATATTTACAAAGCTTCCTTTGCTTTCTGAAAAGTATTTAGAGTTTTTGGGTTTAGAGATACATGTACCTTTTTTGATAGCCTTTCTACTTTTTTGTGGGGCTATGGGTAAAAGTGCTCAGTTTCCGCTACATACCTGGCTTCCTGATGCGATGGAAGGCCCAACTCCGGTTTCTGCTCTTATCCATGCAGCTACGATGGTTACCGCAGGGGTTTTTATGGTAGCAAGGCTACATGGTCTTTTTGAGCTTTCTCCTTACGCTATGGGGATGGTAGCCTTGGTAGGAGTATTCACCTGCTTTATGGCTGCAACCATAGCCCCTACTAGGTTTGATATAAAGCGGATTATAGCCTATTCTACCATGTCTCAATTAGGATATATGTTTATGGCCTGTGGAGTAGGAGCCTTTGCAGCAGGTATTTTTCACCTTTTTACCCATGCTTACTTTAAAGCCTTGCTTTTCCTTGGTGCAGGAAGTGTGATCCATGCAGTTCATACCAACGACATAAGACAAATGGGGAGCTTAAGAAAATATATGCCCTATACCTTTGCTACTTTTTTGATCGGTGCCTTGGCTTTAGCTGGGGTTCCAGGGCTTTCGGGATTTTTTAGCAAAGACGAAATCCTTGCGATGGCTTATTTTTCTCAATACCCTTGGGGTAAGTTGGTCTGGGGGGTAGGACTTTTGGTAGCCTTTTTAACCGCTTTTTATACCTTTAGGTTGGTTTTTCGGGTGTTTTTTGGAGAATATAACGGTAGAAAGGATTTTCATCCCCATGAGTCTCCAAGGGTCATGATAATCCCTCTGGTTTTAATAGCTGTAGGAGCGGTTTTTGCTGGTTGGTTAGGGGTGCCTCATTCCTTAGGTGGAAACCCGGTGTTTTTAAACTTTTTAGAACCGGTTTTAGGGCACCCTAAAACCTTACCGATAGACCATCATACCGAGTATCTTTTGATGGCCCTTTCAGTAATGGCTGCTTTTTTAGGTATCTTTTTAGCTTGGGTAGTTTATCTTAAAAAATCTTGTCTTCAGTTTTGGTTATCACAAAAATTACCTTCGGTCTATCGGTTTCTTTATGGTAAGTGGTATTTTGATGAACTTTATGATGTACTTTTTGTGCGTTCTACGTTGTGGACAGCAAGATGGATAGTAAATAAGATTTCAGACGGTATTTTGATAGAAGGGGCTATAAACGGCACTGCCAAATTGATAAGCCTTGCAGGTTCTGGTTTAAGGATAGTGCATTCAGGGGTGGTGAATCATTATAATACTTTTATTTTGGTAGGTGTTATTCTTTACTTTATTTTGTATTTTTGTTTAAGATAGAGGCGGAGGAAGGTTTATGGAGTTTTTACAGAATAATTTGCTTTCCTTGATATTATGGCTTCCTTTATTAGGAGCTTTACCTATTTTCTTTTTAGGGAAAAATTCTGCACATACAGCTAAATGTATAGCCCTTTTTACGATGATTATAGATTTCGGCTTATCTCTTTTGCTTCTTTTTTCTTTTGATTTCCAGAATCCTGGGTTTCAGTTTGTAGAAAAAAGAGTTTGGATAGACTTTTTAAACAGCTATTATTTCCTTGGAGTAGACGGGATAAGTATTCTTTTTCTACCCCTTACCGCTCTCACTACTTTACTTTGTATAACCATTTCTTGGAACTCAATCAAAGATAAAGTAAAAGAGTTTTATTTAGCCCTACTTTTTACTAACATAGCCATTGTAGGCACCCTTTGTGCTCTTGATTTACTACTTTTTTATGTTTTTTGGGAGGCTATGCTTATCCCGATGTATCTTATTATCGGTATTTGGGGTGGGCCCAGAAGGATATATGCTACCCTTAAGTTTTTCCTTTATACTTTTTTTGGTTCAGTTTTTATGTTAATCGCTATCGTTTATCTTTTCATTAAGTTTGGCACGTTTGATTATACTAAGCTTTTAGGGGTAGTAAACGGTGGTTTAGTAGAGAAGTTGTTGTTTTTAGGGTTTGCCTTGGCTTTTGCGATTAAAATTCCTATGTGGCCTGTTCACACTTGGTTACCTGATGCCCACACTGAGGCTCCTACTGCAGGTTCGGTTATTTTAGCAGGAATTTTGATTAAACTTGGGGCTTACGGTTTTATCAGATTTGCTTTGCCGATGTTTCCGAACGCAGCCCAAGAGTTTGCCCCATTGTTACTTTTGCTTTCGGTGATAGCCATTCTCTATGGTGGTTTAGCCTGTCTTGCCCAGGATGATTTAAAGAGGCTTATTGCTTATAGCTCGGTTAGTCATATGGGTTTTGTAACCTTGGGAATTTTTGCTTTTAATCCTATAGCTATGAAAGGGGCTATTTTACAGATGATTAACCATGGGATAGTAACCGGGGCTTTGTTTATGTGTGTAGGAATAATATATGACCGCACTCACAGCCGTGCCATCAGTTATTATGGAGGTCTTGCCTCTGTAATGCCTCTTTATGCAGCTATCTTTATGATTTTTACTTTAGCCTCAATAGGTCTTCCAGGGACCAACGGGTTTATAGGCGAATTTTTAATCCTATTAGGGACTTTTTTTACCAATAAACTTTTGGTAGCCCTGGCAGCGTTAGGACTTATTATAGGGGCAGGTTATATGCTTTGGCTTTATCAGAGGGTGTTTTTTGAAAGGGTCAACCCTAATCTTGAAGGGTTAGCCCCTTTAAGACTTAATGAAGTTTTATCCCTTCTTCCGATGCTGGTTTTAGTGTTTTTGATAGGACTTTATCCTAACCTTTTTTTAGACTACATGACATCTTCTATAGAACAGTTGCTAAGCAATTTAAGATTTTAGGAGGCTTAAAGGCATGACCATAGAACTTAATTTTGGGGTAATCCTGGCTGAACTTCTTTTTTTGATAGTAGTGTGTTTTATTTTCCTTTTTGACCGAATTTTTAAAAACAAGGGATATGCCTTTTGGTTAAGTCTTTTATCTTTTTTGGGAGCAGCCTTTTTACTTCTAATCGCACCTTTTGGCAATTTTACGTTAAGTTATCAAAGTGATTTTTTTTCTACAGTTTTTAAGTTTTTAATCTTGTCTGGTGCTTTTTTAATCCTCATTCTTTCGAGAAACTATCTTATTCATCATCCCAGCCTTAATTATGGAGAGTATTATGGATTTCTTTTGCTTTCTCTGGTAGGTGCTTTTCTTATGCTTTCTTCGATGGACCTGGTTACTATGTATTTAGCGATGGAGCTGATGAGTTTTCCTGTTTATCTTTTGATAGCCTTAAACTTTGCTCAGGAAAAAAAGTCTTTGGAAGGGGCGTTTAAGTATTTTTTAGCTGGAGCTATAGGTTCAGTATTTTTACTTTTAGGGATGGGATTGGTTTATAGCTTTACTGGGTCTTTGTTTTTTATGCAGATAGCCCAGAGTTTGTTTAGTAAAGCAGCTAATTCTTATATGCTTTTAGGTTTTCTGTTTATTTTAGTAGGGTTTTCTATCAAAATGTCCTTTGTGCCTTTTCATATGTGGGCTCCTGATGCCTATGAAAGTGCTCCTTTACCTATCACCTCTTTTATCGCTTCGGTGGTTAAGTTTGTGGTAATAGCCTGTTTGATAAAGCTGTTGTTAGTAGCTTTTATTCCTTTAAAGACACAGATAGGGCAGATGCTTATTCCAGTAATTTTACTTACGATCCTTATCGGGAATGTTTTGGCTATTAAACAAGACCATCTTATACGCATGCTTGCCTTTTCTTCTATCGCCCATGCAGGATACGCTGGTTTAGGGTTGATTAGCGGAGACCTTATAGGCTATAGTTTTACCCTTTTTTATCTTCTGGTTTATCTTGTCATGACCATAGGAATGTTTAGTGTAGCGGTGTTTTTAGCCAACTATAAAAAAGATCTTCTTTATATTCCTAAGATGGCAGGTTTGAGTCAGGTTTCCCCTGGGATTAGTTTTTTAACCTTGATATTTATGTTTTCCTTGGCAGGAATACCTCCTACCGCAGGTTTTATGGGAAAATTTTACCTTTTCCTTGGCTTGATAAAATCAGGTTATGTTTGGGTAGCTCTTTTAGCTATACTTTTTTCAGTTATCGGGGCCTATCCTTATCTTAGGGTTTTAAAGTTTATTTATATGGAAAAGACTGAGGAAAGCTTTTCCTATCGTTGGGAGGCTGGGGTTTGGTTTCCTGTTAGTTTAACCGCCTTTCTTATCCTTTTGATAGGAGTATATCCCAAACCTTGGGCAGATATGGTATACCAAACCCTTTACTTTTATCTTACCTTTCTTTTTTATCCTTACTAAATTTTTAGGAAATCTTTTCCGATTTGTGTAAAAGGGTTAAGGCTAAATTTTCCGCCTTAACCTTAATACCTTATTTTCCCCTAAGCTAATCTCTGATTTTTCTTAACCTTTTCTTCCGTCATAATCCTTTTCAATTAGGCATGCTTTTTGAATTTAATTTTTAAAAATTCCTGTTAGGAGAGAAAGGATGAAGGTGAATTTTAACCCCAACAACCTCTATGGTGGTAATATCCTTCTCTCAGGAGTATTTAGTCAAGGTGAAGATTCCCAAGACTTCAACTTTCTTCAACTCATCCTTCTTTATTTACTTGCTAATGGAGATCCTTCCTCTCAGCCCTTTGTTTCCGCGAGTTTAGAAGAAGATCAACCCTATATTTTTGCAGAAAATAACCTTCCACCTAATCTTAAGACCTTTCAAAAAGAACAAACCCAAGAAGAGGTTTTTCCAGATTTTTGGTTTGGTATGTTTTTGGGATACTTAGCAGATAAAACAGGGGTTACCCCTGAAGCTTTATCTTATTTTATTGCTAAGGAGGGTTTGCCTGAGGGTTCTGGTTTAACCTTAGAAATGTTTCCTTTGGATAAAAACAGGCTTTACGAAGGATTAAAAGACCTTTTGTCTTCTTCTAATCTTAAGGAAGATTTTTTTGGTTGGCTAAACCAGAAAATAGAAACAGAGATAAAAGAAGACCAAAACATTGCTTCTTTTTTAGTTCCTTTTAAGCAGAATCTTGCTGATTTAACCAAGGGAATAGCCTCTAAGGAGGTATCAGGGCTTAAGTTAGGCTCACCCCAAGAGGAGAATTTAGAATTTAAAGGCTTGTTGGCTAAGCTTGAGGATAAATTAAGAAATGAGGTATTTACGGATAAAAGGTTTTTAGATTTAAGGACGAAACTTTTAGAAACTGTAAAGACGATAGGGGCTCAACCACAGGAACATCTTGTAGCCAATAACCAGGAGGTTTTATCCGATTTAAAAGAAATATTTTTACGGAAGGTTAGCTCTTTAGTAGAGGCTGAAGTCTCTGGAAAAGACCAAAAAGTTGAGGGTTTAAGGTTGACCGGAGAACCGATAGAAAGTTTTAGAGGTTTGTTAAATAAGGTTTCAAAAGACTCAAGGGGATTAGATAAAAGTTCTGAGGTTTTTGAGAACACCATAGGAGAAACTAAAGGGAAAGAGGTTCTTTTGGCTGATGGAGTAGCTTTTTTAAACAAAAAGCAAGGTAATTATGACGAAAGACAGGGGGATTTAACTCGTTTTCAACTGTTTTATCATCAGGTTTCTCACCTAAAGGTTGACGGAGCCCAGCAGATAAAAGTTGAGACCATTAGGTTTTTAGAAGGAGAAAAAATGTCCCCTCAGTTTTTTGAGTTTGTAAAAAGGTTTTCGGCAGAAGTCCTTCCTGAAGGAGAAAAAAGGGCCTATGTAAGGCTTGAACCCCCACATCTTGGAAGTCTTGATTTAGAAATTAAGGTCCATGAAAAAGAGGTAATGATAGTCGCAAGGGTAGAAAAAGAAGAGGCCTTTCGTGAACTTCAGGCAAACGTTGAGGCAATCAGGGAAAGTTTAAAAGAACTTGGTTTGTCTCTTAAGGATTTTCAGACCCAACTCAACTTAGGGACAGGATACCAAGGTTTTGACAGGGAGGATTTTGAGAAAAAGAGGTTTGCTAACAATTTTGGTCAGGGTTTGGAAGACCAAAAAGAAGATGTAGAGGTTTTAAACCCTCAAGAGGTTTTGAGAAACTTAAAAGGAAAACATTATTTTATCGTTTAGGGAGGGAGAAGTATGGCTACCATTCCAGTTAACGCTACCAGTTCTACCATAAGTTCGGTAAAAAGCGATTCTCAGAACAACATAAGGACCCCTAAAAAGGTCTTACAAAAAGATGATTTTATCAAACTTTTTATCACCCAACTTCAATATCAGGACCCGATGAAGCCACTTGAAAACAACGAGATGGCTATTCAGCTTGCCCTGTTTAACCAGGTAGACCAGCTTTTTAACATCAACGATACCTTGAAAAGTTTGGTTGACCTTGGGAAAAACCTTAACCTGACCTATGTTTCGAGCTTGGTAGATAAAAAGGTAAAGGTAGATTCTAACATAGGAAGGGTAGAGCAGGGTCAGTTTTTAGGTGGTGAGTTTAAGGTTGAAGGGTTGGCAACCGGGGTTGAAGTCTTAATAAGAGACTCTAAGGGTAACTTAGTAAGAAGGTTAACCCTTTCAGACCTTAAGGAAGGTACCTATAAAATAGAGTGGGACGGAAAAGACCAGGCAGGAAATCCTGTGCCTGATGGCAATTATACCTTTTCTATCTTAGTTTCAGATGGAAAGACGATAAATTCAGTTAAACCAACGATGGTTGCAAGGGTTACCGGGGCTAAGTTAGGAGAGGAAAACAAATTGGTAATAAATGGAGCTCAGGAAATCGCCTTTTCAGACATAAAAGAGTTGATAGGGGGTTAAGATATGGGACTTTTTGGAACGATGTATATAGGATATAGCGGGGTTTTTACCACCTCTATGGGGATGAATGTAGCCGCAGACAACATCTCTAACCTTAACACCACCGGGTTTAAAGGAAGTAGATATGAGTTTGCTAACTCTTTGGTAGAGGCTTATGCCGAAACCTTTCGGAAAGAAAAAGGTTTAGGAAGCAATGTAAAAACTATAAGAACTCTTTTTACTCAGGGAGCCATCGTTACCACCGATTCTCCTACCGACCTTGCTATTTCAGGAAAAGGTTTTTTTGTGGTTTCAGACAAAAAGGGAAACCTTTTTTACACCAGGGACGGGCAATTTTTTATCAATCAAGTAGACGAACAATATCTTGCTTTACAAAACAGCATGGGACTTTATCTCTTAGGTTCAGCCCCTGAGGCAACCTCAGCCGATTTAAACGACCTTAAGCCTTACCTTATTCCTAAGGTTATGCCCCCTAAGGGGACCTCTAACATAGACCTTCAGCTTATATTTGACAGCACCAAGCCTATGGAAACCATAGACGACCCTCTCTGGCAAAACTATGATGCTACTTCCTCTACCATCATAGAAGACCAGAAGTTTGATTATGTTTTTGATTTTTATGGATACGACACCCTTGGTAACAAAACAAACTTTAAGCTTTACGTAGACCGCACTGATAACAACAACGAGTATGAACTTTTGTTTGCCCTTGAAGACCCAACCTTAGACGGAAGAGGCACCGGTAAATATCAAGGGGCTTTTCTTTATGGAAGATTATCCTTTGGAGGAAACGGTGATGTAGTAGGGACTCAATTTTGGGAAATATCTAATCCTTCTTCTTTTGACCCTACCACTGACCCCCCGATGGATTTAACCACCCTTGGTAGACCGCAGTTTCAGGTAAATGTAGGAGGCGCAACTCAAACCATTACCCTAAACCTTGGTTTTAAGGTTGAACCAGACGGAAGCATTACCAGGTCTACTAACCCAACCAAACTTCAGGCTAATCCTTTTGCACAACTATATTTTAACCAAGACGGCTATCCTATAGGGGTTTTTGACAAAATAGAAGTAATTACTGAAGAGGGTAAGGTTGTTGCCTGGTATACCAACAACAAAAACATAGAGGTTTCAAAGATTTTTTTGGCAGATTTTTCTGGTTATGAGGAAAGCCTAATCAAGGTGGGAAATGGGCTTTTTATGGCAAGAGAAGGAGCTCAGCCCTTTATTTTTTCTCCTGGAGTGTTTGAAAGAGGAAGGCTTCTTTCCGGAGCTCTTGAAAACTCAAACGTAGACATAGCCTCTGAGATGGTTAGCTTGATTACCCTGCAGAGGGCTTTTCAAATCAACACCAGGGTTATAACCACTGCAGACCAAATGTTAGAAGACTTTTTAAGTAAACGATAAAAAATCCGATAAAATATAAGGGGGTGATTTTATGGGTTTAACCGATGCCTTGTTTACAGGAACAAGTGGGTTAAGAGCCCTTGGACACGGTATGAGTGTGATCGGAGACAATGTCTCAAACCTTAACACCACGGCTTTTAAAGGTGCAAGAATCTCCTTTAGCGATGTTATGGCACAAAGCATAAATACAGGTGCTGGTTCAGGTCAGCTTGGAAGAGGGGCTAGCATACAGGCACTTTACTCACTTTTTAATCAAGGTTCTTTTGAATCTACCGCCAACCCAACCGATATGGCTATCGCTGGAGCAGGTTTTTTTATCGTTAAAGACCCTAAAAGCACAGGAAATGTCTTTTATACCAGAGACGGACAGTTTATAGTTGACAGAAATGGATATCTTGTTAATGCAGCTGGTTTGAGGGTTCAAGGTTGGAGGATAGATGAAGTGACAGGAGATATAACCGGTGCCATAACTGACATTCAAATCGACCGTTCTTCTCCACCTGTCAAAACCTCAAAAATAGACGTTATCACCAACTTAGACGCAAGGGAAGAAACAAGGACTAAACTTATTTTTTTAAGCGGAAACCTTTATGACGACCCCTCAGACTCAACCTATACTTATTTCCCTAACACAGGTTATTATGAAGTAGTAATTAGAGATGTAGACGAAAAGGACAACAAAATAGGAATAAAGCTTGGTTATAACGCTGCAACCCAAAAATGGGCTTATGAAATCTATAATTTGGATACCAACCAGATGATAACCAGCGCCACAGATGTTACTTCAACCAGAGTAATCTTTGAACTTCCTACTACCAAAGAAATGATAACCTTTGATTGGAGTGGAATTACCCATGTTAGCGGAACTAACGATATTAAAATGCCTGGAAGGACAGGAAGGATAGAATTATATGATAATATATTCCCAGACCAGTGGGTAACTATTGATTTTATAGCTCCTACAGACCCCCAAGTGGTAGATGCAAATGGCACCCAGAGAAAATTGCGGATCTACATTAAATACGATAGCAGTGATGGTAGATGGGATTACAGGGTTTTCGAAAACCCTGCAAACACTCCTGCAACTAATCCAGATGATCCAACCCAAGAAACAGGGACCCTCCTTGTAAAAGGAGATAACTCTGATGAGACCAACATTTTCTTTTTCCTTGATGGAACTACCCAAAGAATAAACCTCGATTGGTCCAATTTAAATCCTACTGGTGGTACCCCTACCGCTAAGGTTTTTACTTTACAAGAAACTGATACCCTTCTTTCATATTGGGATGCAAGACAAGATGTTCCTATCCCCTCTACTGCCTATTCTTACAGGACCACCCTTACAGTTTATGATTCTTTAGGTACTCCTCATGAGATAACCGTCTATTATAACCCAACTACTAAAGATAACGTCTATGAATTTTTGGTGGCTTGCAACCCAAACGAAGATGTAAGGGATTTTACCAAAGATGTCCTTCCTATGCAATGGCAATATGAAGAGGGTACGATTACTCAAAACCTTCAAATTCCTTCTGGCAATCTTACAGCCCAAAGTTTAAAAGGGGTTTTGATGTATGGAAGGCTTGAGTTTGACAATCAAGGAAACGTAAAAAAGTTTTATGAAACCTACAGAATAGATGCCAATACAGGAGCTTTGGTACAGGTAATAGATACTTCAGGTAATCCTGTGGCAGACCCAATAGATAAATTTTCAGCCCTTGGGGCTCATGGTTATCCTGTTATGATAGCCGATTTTCTTGGGATAGAATTTCCTTATGATATCTATCCTCCCAATTCTCAAGATCAAGGGTTGGTCAGAAACGACCTTCAACAGATAGAATTAAACTTTGGATACTTTTTTAAAGATTCTTGGAGGTCTGAATCTGTAAGAACTACCCAATACGCCACATCTAACGCTACCATTTTTTATGACCAAGATGGTTTCGGACCAGGAGCCTTAGAAAGTATAACCGTTGATAATCAAGGAATAATTACCGGTAATTACTCTAACGGAAGGGTCATTCCGCTTTGGATGGTTTCCCTTGCCAATTTTAACGCCCCTGAAAGACTTCAAAAAGTAGGAGGCAATCTATTTAAAGAGACCACCCATTCAGGTCCTCCGGTTACCGGGAAACCTGGTAGCAACGGCCTTGGCACCATCGCCCCTAACTCTATAGAACAGTCTAACGTAGACTTGGGAGAACAGTTCGTTAAGATGATCATCTTCCAGAGAGGATTTCAGGCAGACTCTCGTATCATCACCGTCTCAGATACCATGCTTGAAGAGTTAATCAACCTCAAGAGATAAACCTAACCTTTCCCTGGGAAGGTACTCTAACCTTCCCAGGAATTTTTTAATTGTCATTTTTTTTTCAGCACGACAAACGATAACCAAGACTTTTATTTTATGTAGAAGCCTTTAACACCATAAGTCTAATAAAAAATAACAAAAGAGAAAAAAAACAATAACCAAATTTT
>OGCH01000349.1_pt1 | contig 26094 bp, 18 predicted proteins | sample 1570111 | NCBI WGS metagenome assembly OGCH01 (sample SAMN03436243, study PRJEB24508) | hot springs metagenome | biome: Desert Springs; feature: Hot Springs; material: Water | place: USA: Great Boiling Spring, Nevada | collected 2008-12-01 | depth 0 m m | reverse complement strand
GTCCTCCATCCCTAAAGCCGCCGTCCAGCGAAAGGCGCGAACCTGCCCAGCTTCGTTCCAAGCCCAACCTACCACGACGGAGCCGTCCGCCGAAACGCCAAAAGCCGCGCTCCCAGGGCTGCCCAGCGTGCCCAGCCAGGTGAGGCTCTGCGCCTGGACACTCACGACAAGTCCAAACCATAGCAGGGCGAGCAATAGAGTCCTGCTGCAGAGTGCCGATTTCGACCGGGCGCGTGTCGGGAATAACACAATACAGGTCCGCTTCCCGCTCCCGAGCCAGCTGAGCATCTTGCAATAGTGTGCCTTCATGATGTTCCTCCTCTTTTAGTTGTTGAAGCGTCAATGCCAATAGGTATGGAATTTGTCATTTCAATTCCACCTGGGTTCGGCTTTGTCAGCGCTACAACGCGCTGTTGCGAATTTACAAGCATCGCTTCATTCTCAGCTGAGGTTGCTTTGTCTCCTTTCACCTTTCACACTGGACAAACTGAAGTTTCCCAGCGGGCAAGTTCATCAGCCAAAGCCCGCGCTACCTCAACAAGATTATCTTGCGGGTTGCTGTAAATGACTGGCTGGGAGCCTGTCCTACAGTCAAGCGAACCACATACACCCCGCCGCCCACTGTTCGACCCGTCGCATCGGTGCCGTCCCACTGCACGGTATGATAACCCGGCGGCAGCTGCTGGCGCACCAGCGTCTTCACCTCCCGGCCCAGCACATCGTAGATCGTCAGTTCCACAAAACCGCTGTGGGGAAGCTCAAAAGCCAGATGCGTCACCGGGTTGAAGGGGTTGGGGTAGTTCTGATAGAGCGCAACTTCCACCGGCAACAGTTCCGGCTCATCCGCAATACTGGCAACCGAGCTTACCACAACTTGCACCAGCCCACTGCCATAGCGCACTGTCCCCTCTAAACCCTGCGAGAACACAATCTGGGAAAAGACCCCACTGCCCAGATCACCATACTGCATCACCACAAACGTATCCCCCACTTGCGGCGTGAACCCTTCCGCAAGCCCGATGCGCAGGGTGCCGTCCAGTTGGGCATCTCCACTCACCAGTAACAGATCAGAGGGATCGCCCAGCTCTACCTCCAGAGTCCCCTCGCTGGTCTGGATGTAGTTCCCCTGCACCGTCAGCGTGTCGGTATGACCCACGCTGTCGCCCGGCGCCACCACGCCCCGGTTCACCAGATCGAAGGGAAAGACGCCTCCTCCACCCAACTGCCCGCCCGGCATCATCGCCACTGAATCCACCTCCACCGTGGCATTCTCCTGCAACACCAGCTGCCCCACCCGAATGCCGACACTGTCCTGTTGGGCTAAGACTCCCCGCTGAACTTCCGGCGGCGTGATATGCTCCATCACCAGCACCGGTCCGCGCACAATGCCCAACGGTCCTACCTGCAACCGTTTCACCAGCAACAAACTCACCGAATCCACACCCACCACACCGGCGCCGCCACACCCCACACACATGCCGTCCACCGTCATGCGCGAGGGCGCACTACCTGCGTAGACACCCACCGTAATCGAGCCCGAAGAGCCCGCCTGACGTCCTACCCAGACCAGACCTAAATCCTCTGCGCGACTGCCATCCAACACCACTAAGTGTCCTCGCCCCCGGTCCCCCACCACCAGCAGACCGCCTGCCGAGACCAGTTCACTGCCTATGAACAGCTCCAGCGTCCCCTCCCCTTCTGGCTCTACTCCCAGCACCCACTCATCTGCCGCCAGTAGACCGATCCGGCCAAAACTATGAACCGTCACCGTGCCCTGACCCCGAATGCCGATCTGTGCCCCTTCGGTCACGACCAAAACCGAACCATTGCCAAAGACCACTGCCCGGGCTTTCGACCCGATCAGCTTGCCCATACGCAGCGTATTGCTCACTACAGAGCCGCCTTCGATACGCAAAATGCCATAGCTGCCTTCCCCGATGAGGAGCCGTCGGCTGCGCAGCACTGTGGAATCCGGCGTTGCCTGCACCAGCACCCACCCCGGATAGGTGCTTTCGCCGATGACCAGCGTGCTGTTGCCAAGTTGAACCTGCCCGCCCGCCAAGATGCTCATCCGGGCAGTATCTCCGGCGGCAACCCGGAACACCCCGGGACCTGTCATGTCCAGGATGCCGCCATCCCGCAACACCAACTCGGGCGCTTGCGAAGGTCCGATGTACACATCCCCCAGCAGGATGCGCACGGTGCCGTCTTCCAGCGTCAGCTGGGCGGTGCCGTCCACCTGCAAGGACGTGCCGCAGTTGCCGGTCAAGCCGTAGATGTGCCCCTGCAAATCCATCTGTACGATGTCGTTGATGTGGAGTCCGGTATTGATGACATCTCCGGAGAACTGTACCGCCGGGGCACCTGCACTGCTATTAAAGTGGGCGATATCGCCCTGTTCGGGAACTCGGTCGCCTACCCAGTTGAGGGAATCCGAAAAGGAGGTGCCATCACCCCCACCGTCCCAGGCGATCTGGGGGGCACACAAAGGCCACGGCTCCAGCACCAGTCGCCAGGCTTCAAGGTATCCGCCCATGAGGATCAGGCGGTTGTCCGTAAGGGTAAAGTCTTTGACCCCAATGTCATAAATGGTATTAATCCAGTCACTGAATCCGTAATGGTGAATGATCAGGCTGTCCAGATTGAGCACGCCGGTCTCGGCCGTCCAGATCCGGTTGCGAAAAGTAGACCCGGAACTGTCAGCTGTACCCCAAACAATGATGGTGGAGCCGTCCGGCGAGATGTGAGGATCGAGTCCAACCCTACCCGTGTACAACTGCACCATGCCGGTGGTCTCCGTCCAGCGAAAAGCCCGATAGGTGCCATCTGCAATTTGGGAAACCCCGACAACGACGGACCCGTCGTCCGACACATCGGTAGCGCGACTCACATCGCCACCCAGCGTCCCCAGATCCTGCATGCCGCCGGCAGGGGTCCATACGAAGGCGCGTCTAGAGGAACCCGTGCCGCTATACCCGACAACAACAGACCCATCAGCCGAAACGGCGGTTGCCTGCGACCAATCTCTGCCGGGCAGGCTCCCCAGATCTTGCATGCCGGTAGCAGAAGACCAGCGAAAGGCGTGATGATCAACATCATTTACGGAAGAAACCCCAACAACCCAGGCACCATCTGAGGAGACACCATATCCTCTGCTCATATCTCCATCCTGCGGACCGCCCAGGGTGCCAAGGAACTGTACGCCTCCAGCAGCCGTCCAGCGAGCCGCTCGCTGCAAAGACAATCCATTGATCTTAACATATCCCCACCCAACGACAACCGACCCATCCGCGGATACATCGTACGCTTCCTCGAGCGCATCGATGGCGTGCATTCCCGAAGCGACAGTCCAGCGAAAAGGAATGAATACAATGTTGGAATCCCTTGCCGTACCGATCACCGTGGAGCCGTCGTGGGAGATTGCCAATGGGAGCTCCAATTCCCTCCGTGAAGAAAACCCAGCCGCTGGAATTCATAGTATTGCGCCTGGACACTCACGACAAGTCCAAACCATAGCAAGGCGAGCAATAGAGTCCTGCTGCGGAGTGCCGATTTCGACCGGGCGTGAGTCGGCAGCAACACGTCCCTTGCAGGCTTCGAAACCATGAGACCACCGAACGTTCTGCAGCCCTGTGTTTTCATTACGTATCTCCTACAAATTCCGTTCATCGTATTTTTTTGTTGTATTACCCAGGCGCAAAGGGGAAATGGCACCTCTCTCATTGCTCTCCGATCGAAGTAGCGCTTTCTGGCTGAAAGAATTCCAGATACACACCGTGGGCCAGGTCTGCAGGTACCAGAAAGCTGGGGCCTTCGAGCCCATCGTATACCTCCAGGGGGCGACCCAGGCTGCGCTGAATGAGCTGACGGGCTTTTTCCAAGTCACCCACTTCGATACTGATGCCCATGAGGTCTTCACCGCGCACCAGCAGATGATCCATGGCCGGGCTTGCGTCACGGGTCGGTTCCACAAGCAGCATCTTGCCCTGACTGAGGTAGACCTCACGCCCCATGGCCTGCAGGTACGGGACCTCGAATTTATCTCCTCCCTCAACCCCCAGGGCCGAGAAATCCTCTGCGGTGCGGTCAACGTCCCAGACGGCCACCCAGGGGGTACGCAACCCGAGCGCTGTATTGGCATGCCGCGTACGCTCCGGCGCCGTCGGGTCCAGGTCCGGCATGCGCCGGCGCATCTCATCCCAGCCGGGCGCGAATTGCCAGAAGAAGATAAACTGACCGGGCGCATCGTAGAGCTCAACTCCGGTCCACATGACTTCGGGCAGATCAGAGTGCCCGCCCAGACGCGCCGCGTACTCCACGTTCAGGGGCTACGTCGTGCCGAAGAGCGTGCCCGTCCCTACGTGCGGCCGTACAGGGTATCGCAGGAAATCTCGTCTTCATCGTTCATCTCTGAACGTTTTGCCGCCAGACTGCCGATCCATCTATTGCACCACCACCAGCCGGCCCGTGTGCACCTGCGGCTCAGCCCCCATCGGTTGCACCTCCAGCCGATACAGGTACACCCCCGAGGCCAGCCCCTCCACCTCCAGCACCACCGCACGCCGAAAGCCTGCTGTCACCGGCCGGCATCCGTGCCCCAACCGGCGCCCCAGCACATCGTGCACCGACCAGCACACCGTCGCATTCCAGGGCACATCCAGTTGTAATTGCGACCGGCCCCGCGATGGATTCGGATACACACGGCCTACCACCAGCCGCTCCGGCAACGCGGCCTCTTCCTGCGCCGTCAGCTGCCCCCGCTCCAGAAGCAGCCGATACCGGCCGGTGTACGTCTCTGCCACTCCGTCCTGCACGCCAACCCGGTGGTAGAATGTCCCCTCCGTGAGGGCCAGCCCATCGAGCACCTCGGCCAGCTCCCGGAAACTCAACCCCAGCACCGTGTCGGTCCCAGCCTGACGCTCCAGTAGCACCTCCCCGAACAACGAGTCTGTCGCCAGCTGCCAGCGGTAGTGCAGCGTGTCGCCGTCGTCATCCCGGGCGGCCTGCCAGCGCACCCGGAGCGTGTCCTCCGGCGAGCCTTCCACCAGCACCCGTTCTCCATCGGTCGGGGCGAGCACCGCGCCCGGCACCGGGGGATGGTTGACCAGCGCCACGTAAAGCCGCTGGGAGGGGCCGGCCACCGCCACCGCCTCGTCGTACACCACCACCCGGTGAAAGACCCGCACCTGCTCGCCCCGCGCCAGCGTGTCCAGCAACGGCCGCAGCGCCGCATACGTCAGCGCCCAGGCCGTATCGCTGCCGACCTCTTCCGAAAGTCCCACCTCTGCAAAGAGCGAGTCCTGCGCCAGCTGCCAGGTGTAGTGCAGCTCACCGCCATCCGGATCAAACGACGACTCCCAAACCACCAACCACTGCTCTCCGGCACGCCCCTCCACGTGCAGCGTGTCGCCCGCCTCGGGGAGGATGAGCGCCACTGCCCGGGGCGGCCAGTTGCCTTCAATCTCGTCATAGCCCAGCTCCAGCGCTCCCAGATCGCAAACGGCCCTCCCGTCGTTGTCGGCGTCGCGGGGACGCGCCTCCCCCCGTTGATCCTCCGGCAGGCAGGAAGCCTCTTCGCCCGCATCCAGCGCCGGGCTGCCGGCCAGCAGCGCATGCGTCTGGCTGAAGCCGCCGTTGTTGGCCAGCGGCGCCAGCAGCGGATCCTGGCCGATGAGGTTACCGTCCACCCCATGGGTCAGACCGGCGTTGCCCTGATTCTCGATCAGGCTGTAGGTGACGCTCATGGCCGGGGTGGAGCTGGAGCTGCGGCGGAAATCTTCGCTGCCGTTGTCGGCCAGGATGGTGTTGACCATACTCAGCGTCGTATTGCTGCTGACCACGTAGAGGCCTGCTCCCTGGCCGCTGCCATATTGATTGGAGTTGCCTGCGATGGTCACGTTGCGCAGCGTCAGGCTTAAGCCTCCGTGGTAGATGCCGCCACCGCCAAAGCCGGAGTTGGCCGTGTTGCCGGAGACGGTCACGTTCTCCAGCGTGGCCGAGGTGCCATCGCCGGACAAGTAGAGGCCACCGCCAGCAGCGTTGGCCGCGGTGTTGCCGGCGATCAGCCCGCGGCGGATGGTCAACGTGCCGCGGGTGAATTCAATCCCGCCGCCCCCGCCGTCGGTGGACGTGTTACCGGTGAAGATCACATCCTCCAGCGTGGCCGTGCTCGCGCCGTAGAAGGAATCTCCCAGATAGAGCCCGCCACCGCCAAGGCCGGAGTCCGTGTTGTTCTCGAACACCGCCCGGGTCAGGGTCACGTTGCTTTTGACGCCGCCCAGACCGCCGCCCCAGCCCCAGCGGCCGGACACGTTGTCGTGGAAGGTCAGGTCGGTGCCGACCAGCGTGTTGTCCTTGAACAGGAAGATGCCGCCGCCGTCGCTATTCGCCTGGTTGCCCGCGAAGGTGACATCGGTCAGCGTAATGTGCGACGTTGGGTACACATACAGGCCGCCGCCTTGGCCGCCGGTGGCCGAGTTGCTGATAAAGGTACTGTTGGTGATCGTCGCCGTGCTGTTGGAGATGTAGGCCCCGCCGGCCCCACGAGCGGTGTTGCTGTCGAAGACGACCCTGTCCAGCACCAGCGTGTCGGCACCGTTTACCACACACATGCCGCCGCCGGTGCCGCCGGTGTTGTTTCTGAATGTGACGTCGATCAGGGTGAGCGCGCTGTTATCGGCGTAGAGGCCGCCACCGCTGAGGTTGGAGTGATCTGCCCGGTTGCCCTCGAAGGTGACGCGCGTCAGCGTGGCGGCGCCGTTTACCACGTATAGGCCACCGCCGTGGAGATCCGCCCGGTTGCCCGTGAAGGTGACATCGGTCAGCGTGGGCCGGCTGCCGGCCGTGGCGCTCAGGCCACCACCTCGATTAACGCGGCTACCCGAAAGGGTCAGATTGCGCAGGGTGGGAGCGGCATTGCTTGTCAGGTAAATGCCGCCGCCTTCGCCCAGATTGCCGGGGCCGTCGGAGTTGGCCCGGCCGGCGGTGATGATAAACCCGTCCAGTACTGCTGTGCTGTCCACGCCGCTACCGCGCACCACGTTGTAGCTGTTGTTGCCCACGATGTGGCTCCACGTTTCGGCGATGAAGTTGCCGTCGTCGTTCGTGTCGTTCTGGTCGATGTCGCCGCTGAGGATGGTCAGATTGCTCTGCCAGTCGCGCTGGTCCAGGCTGGTTTCGGTGCCGGTAAAGCCGCCGTAGAGCACCACGCCGTTTTTGAGCATGAATGTGGCGCTACGGTTGGTGCCGCTGGTGGGATAGTAGACGCCGGTGGCCACCCAGATCTGGTCGCCGCTTTGCGCCGCGGCCAGGGCCGATTGCAGGCTGGTGTAGGCATCGGCCCAGCTCGAGCCGTTGTTGGCGCCGGTGGCGTCGTCGTTGACGTAGAGCGTGTCCTGCGCCCGCATCGCCGGCGCCAACCCCATCAGCAGAAGAGTGATAACAAAAGCTTTCATAACTTCCCGTAGATAGAAGTTTTTCGGTCTATAAGCCTATAGGTAAAATGCAGGCCCAGCGGATCACCGGGCGCAACTTTTTGTCAAAGGAGACAGCCTGTTCGATGCGCGATTTCTCTCATTGAGGCTGCGCCTCAGGCGGATCCTTCGGCCTCGCTTTGTTGTATCTTCACACATAAAATTCACAGATTTGCTGGCATTTGTCGAAACCAGAACTTGCCAGAGCGGCATTGGCCTGTATTCTTTGCTAGTCATGTCGGAAGCGCAGACAATTTCTGAGTTGATTGCCGAATCCCGTGCGGGCAAAATTGACGCGTTCAATGCGCTCTATGCGCAGGTGTATGCTGCGCTGCATCAGCTGGCCCATCGCATGCGTCAGGAGCGCGCAACCACGCTCAGTACCACGGCGCTCGTGCATGAAGCCTACCTGCATCTGTTGCCCTCGCACGATTTGGACTGGCAGGGCCGTACGCATTTTTTCAGGGTTGCCGCTCGGGCCATGCGCCAGGTACTGGCCCATGAAGCACGCCGCCGCCAGGCCCTGAAACGTGGTGGCGGAAGCTGCACGGTAACCTTCTGCGAGGCGTTGCAGGGCACGTCGATGCCCATTGAGGAAATGCTGACGTTGGAGGTGGCCCTTCGGGAGCTCGAAGTGCTCGACGCGCGGCAGGCTCAGGTGGTCGAATGCCGGCTGCTGGCCGGAATGAGTATCGAGGAGACGGCCGAAGCCCTGGGCGTCAGTCCGGCGACGGTTAAGCGCGATTGGCGTATTGCCCGCGCCTTTCTGGTGCGCCAGCTTACGCGTTGATATACTCGCCAAACGATTCAGGTCATGATACCCGAACGCTGGCAGCAGATTCAGGCGCTTTTCTTTGCGCTGGTTGATCTGCCTCCCGATGCGCGGCAGGACCGACTTGAAGCCCTTCAGCTCCAGGACCCACTACTGGCCGAAGAAGTGCAGGCCCTGCTGCTGGCCGACAGCCAGACGCTGCCGCTGCTGGATGACGCGATATGGGGCAGGAGGGAGCTCGATGAACCGCTACCCGAACGACTGGGCGCCTATCGTCCGATCCGGCTACTGGGACGCGGGGGCATGGGACTGGTTTACCTGGCCGAGCGGGCCGACGGCGCCTTCGAGCAGCAGGTGGCCCTCAAGGTGGTGCGACCGGATCTGCTGGAACGGACGTTTATCCGGCGCTTTTTACAGGAACGGCAGATTCTGGCCCAGCTCAATCACCCCGGCATTGCGCGTCTGCTTGACGGCGGCACCCTTCCGGACGGCCGGCCTTTTCTGGCCATGGAATACGTCGGGGGCATTCCCATCGATCGCTACTGCGACAACCACCGCCTTTCGCTTACGGCACGCATTCGCCTCTTCGATCAGGTGCTCGAAGCCGTCATCTACGCGCACCATCACCTGATCGTCCACCGCGACCTAAAACCTTCGAACATCCTCGTAACCGAGCAGGAAGGGAAGCCCCGCGTTAAGCTTCTCGATTTCGGGATTGCCCGGCTGCTGGATGCAGAGACGCCGGCTCTTACACGTACCGATCAACGGCTGCTCACGCCTGCTTATGCCGCGCCGGAGCAACTTGCTGGCCGGCCGATTACGACGGCCACCGACGTGTACACCCTCGGCACCGTCCTGTATCAGCTGCTCACCGGCCACCTTCCCTTTGAAGGGTCACTGCCCCAGCTCATGAATCAGATCCTGAACCGAGAGCCAGAGCGGGCCTCCCGCATGGTGACCCGTCCGGTACGGAATGACGATGGGACTCTGGTGCTACCGGAGACCCTGGCAGCCCGCCGAAACACCTCGCCTGAGCGACTGCGGCGCCAGCTCCGCGGCGACCTGGAGGCCATCTTGCGCAAAGCGTTGCAAAAAGACCCGGGCAGCCGGTACCCCTCGGCCGAAGCCTTCCGGGCAGATCTGCAACGTTACCTTCAGCAGCAGCCTGTCCTGGCCCGTCGCAGCACGACCGGCTACCGGATGCACCGCTTCGTGCAACGTCACCGACAGGGAGTATTGCTGACGATCGGGCTATTCGTGCTGCTTGCGGTCCTGGTCTTCTACCACCTGAATCGGCTGGCCCGTGAACGTGACCTGGCGCGCCAGGAAGCGGCCCGCGCAGAAGCCACGCTGGCTTTCATGGAATCGCTCTTTGAAGGGGCTGATCCCGATATAGCAGGAGGCGACACCCTTACTGCATTCGAGCTGCTTGAGCGCGGTGCGCGCCAGCTCCGGCAATCCGGCAGCCTGCCTTCTGCGGTCACGGCCCAGACTGCCCATACGCTGGGAACCCTGTTTATGAAGCTCGGAGCCTACAACCAGGCCGCGCAATGGCTGACCACTGCGCTGACGCACTGGGAACAGACTTCCGAAGTTGCTTCGGGCCGGGCAGCCACGCTGATTCAGCTCGGTCACCTGGCCACCCACCGCGGTCACTATGCTCGTGCCGATTCCTTTTTTGCCGCGGCCCTGGCGCTTCCGGGTACCCCCCTGGAGCGGGCCTCCCGCCTCGTAGACTACGGAGAAGCACTGACGGAACGGCAGGCCTACCGCCAGGCCGATTCCGCCCTGAACGCTGCACTGGCACTGCTGCCTGCTTCTCCTGACTCGGCCGCCGTAGCCCTGCGTGCCGACGCCTGGTTTGCTCTCGGCACCATCGCCATGAACGAGGCGGACTATGCCCGGGCCGAGAGCCTGTTCCTCCGCGTGCTGACCTGGCGCGAGACCCATCTCGGCCGAATGCACACCCGCACCCTTGACGTGCTCAACAACCTGGGCAACCTCTACGCCGACGAGTCCCGCTACGTGGAGGCCGACTCGCTGCTCTCCGAGGTGCTCCACCGGCGTGAGACTCTTCTCGGCCCTGAGCACCCCCTCACGGGCGAAGCCCTGAACAACCTCGGCCTGGTCGCCTTCGGGCTCGGCGACTACGACCGGGCCGACGCGCTCCTGCGCCGCTCGCTTGCGCTGGCCGAACGGCACGTCGGCCCCGTCCATCGCGACGTGGGCATGACGATGAACAACCTGGGCTGGGTGGCCCTGCGCCGCGAGCGCCTGCAGGAGGCCGAGACCCTCTTCCGCCGGGCGCTGGCCATCATGGAACAGGCCTCGGGGCCCGTCAGCGCCGACGCCGCTCTGCTGCTGGGCAACGTGGGCTTCGTGCTCCACCGGCAGAGCCGCCCGGCCGACGCCGTGCCGTTCCTCCGGCGTGCCCTCGACGTGCGGCGGCAGGTCCACGGCGACAGCAGCATGCACGTGGCCTGGCGCCTGTTCGCCCTGGGCGAGGCCCTGCGCGACCTGGGCCGGCTCGAGGAGGCCGAAGCCGTCCACCGCGAAAGCGTCACCCTGCGACGGGCCCTCCGCCCCCCCGACCACTTCGACCTGGCGCGCGGCCTCGACGGGCTGGCCCGTGTCCTGGCCGAGCGGGGCAAGCACGACGAGGCCATCGCCGCCTTCGAGGAGGCCCTGCCGATCTACCGCACCTATTACGAAGGCAACCTTCTCCACACCACCCTCTGGGCGCTGCTGCGCAACCTGATCACGAGCCTGAACGCCCGCGGGCAGTTCGAGCACGCCGACCAGCTCCTAACCGAGCTGCAGGCGGCCCTGCCGTCAAATGATCCGCGCCAGGCCGAGCTGGCCGCGCTCCGGCAGCAACTTCCTTCTCGCTAAAGCCCTGGCGCCGCGCCTCGGTCGGCCCGGGAATGCAAAAGGGGTAAAAACTAGGCGCATTCCCTTGCTATGGCACCTTCACGCTGAAAGTGCCCGGTGAGGCAGTTCGTCAACCGTTCTGGCTTTTTCCGATGGTACGCTCCTAAACAACCCAGATGGTTAAAGGAAACTGAGGAAAAGATTACCACGAAGCAGCGCATTCTGAGCAAGAAAGTGAAAGGGGCTAAGCGGTAGCGACAGATGTGTCGGCAAATTGCTAACTTGCACCTTGGGGGCTATTTCAAGCTGGCGAATTGGCTGGTCAAAGAATTTGACTTTATCGCCGTTGAGGACTTGGACATTAAAGGTTTGGGGCAAGGGATTTGCCGCAGAGGCGTGCACAATGCGGACCAGGGCTTTTCCTCTGCGAGATGTTGCCCGACAAGGCTTGGAGGGTTGGTCGGGGGCTTGTTCAGGTTAACCCGAACAGTACCGGCCAGCGTTGTGCTTGGGGTGGCACCCCTGCGGCTAAAGACCTCTCGGAGCCCCAGCATCGCTCATTGTGACATTAACGCCGCCCTTTTAATCCTTCAACAGAACTTGGAATGGGCCCGCAGGGACGGCGTAAGGATGGTGTCCTTGTGCCTGCAAGGAGCCGTCGGCTAAAGCCGACACTAGTTCACTCTAGAGTATTAAATACTTTTTACTTGACATATCTCTGTACGTTTTGTCACGTTTTCTGTAATCGAATAAAAGTCATAAAAAATATGGTTTCAAAATTGAGCTCGATTCATCTAAACTAAAATTGCTTTTGATTGAAGCTTAAGATGATTATGCTTTCAGTGTAGTACGAAGACCATATCAATCATCATAGAAGATCTTGCTGTATTGGGATGCGACTGTTGTGATGCTGCTGATTTAGACAGCGAGGCCATAGAGTGTCGGAAGGCAATAGACGAGGTCTCTTCTCTACAGGCATCCTCAAGCCAGTGGTAGCACAGGGTATCTACGCGGTCCTGTCACAAAAGCAGGCGTGCGCGCTATTTAGATAAATAGAAAAGCAAAAGCTGAAGGATGCTGTCGGTTTTTGCCTTTTTAGGTTTTATCTGGCTTTTAATGAGCATGTGGGTGCGTCGTGGTCGGTATCGCCGTGCGGCCCTGCGACGTAGGCTCGAAAAGCTACTGGAAAAAATTCAGGAAGCGGCACATGCTGAACTTGCGCTTGGCGAGCGAGCGCGGCGACTGCAGGAGGAGCTGAACCAGCTAGAGGCCCAAACGCAGCATCAACAGGGTTCGCCCTGGAGGGCTTTCGTGATCGGAGTGTTGCTGCCACTTCTGAGTTGGGGGATCGACTTCTACTTTCTGGCTCCTGTTACGGATTTCATACTGAATCTGGTCGGTGTTTTTAACGAGACGCCGTTGTGGGCCCGGATCGGAGTGGCTTTCATGTGGGCGCTTGTCGGCTATACCATTGGATTTCTTGTCTGGCGCGAGGAGGGGGTGACAGATCTTGTCGGTCAGCTGCTGGCTGCCGGCTACGTTTGCGTAACGCCGTTACTGGCTTTCTGGGTTTACGCTCACGAGGCCGGTTTGCCCGGTGTTGCGCCTTGGGTCTTTGCGATCATGGGTTTTGTAGGCTCCTTGCTGCCGGTTTATGCGGCACGAGAGTCGGATGCGGCTAAGGTGTTGCTCGGCAAAACCTGTAAACAGCGGCGTTACCGCAGGGTGCTTGCACAAACAGAGTGCCGTCGCGATCAACTGGGGCGGCAGGCGGTGCAGCTGTTTTATCGGTACCATCGTCTCCAGAACACCTGCCAACAACAATTTCCCGATGAGGCTTTACCGCCGCCGCAGTTAGATCCGGCAACGCTTACTGTGATCGAAAACTACAGTTGTCATACGAGCCGTCCTGTGAAGTTTGACGTGCAGCATCGAGAGGTGGCATTCGGCCCTTCTAGTGATGTTGGGGGAGATGGCCAGGTAAGTACGCGAGATGCAGGAAGGCTTCCGGCATCTGAGGCGCTTCCTTGGGACTATCGAAGGAATCTGACGCCGAGCGATGATCAGCTGACTTCCCTTGAAGATCGCTTTACGGTTCGTCTACCATAAAAAGAGGTGTTGCGATGAGTGAAGTCATCACGTTGCGGACAAATGCAGTTGTTTTGAAGATTTCGGGTATATCCTTGGTAAGGGCCGCACAGCCGATAGTGGCAGCGTTGCGAGCGCAGGGACGAAGGGTTCCAGAGTTGGAGGAGCGGGTGGCGGTGTTGTCTGGGTCGGTCCTGGAAATCCAGGTTACGTTACCGGGATTTGGTCGGTCTCTGGATTCGACGGAGGCACTTCTTGAGAGCGCCGTCCTGCCCGTGGCTGATCCTCAGGGCTTACAGCAAGAGCTCATGCAACTTCCCCTAGAGGCCTGGGCTGAGCGGGTGCGACAGGCGCATGCCCGTACTTTCCATGAAGCACTTCAGCATGCGTTGCAAAGGGCCTGTCGTGCTACCGGCTTTGACCGGATACAGGTTGGGGCGGGACGTATTGAAGCAGAGGATGGATCGGGAAGGGTCCTGGTGGTCGAAGTTGGAGTGGGAGGTGTGGTCCAGGCCGAACTGCTTGGGATCGCCGATGGCTCCTGTCATCGGATACTAAGCCAATGGCTAGAGGCGCTGCGTCGGGAGGGGGTTATCTGGGAGGATGCAGTTGAGCGCCGGTGGACCGGCGGCAGGCCGCAGACTTCAGCAGCCTGGAGCTGGGTTGGCCGACGCTACGGCATTTCCTGGACGCTACAACATCTCTCGAAGGTGCGGCATACCCGTTTGCTAGAAAATAAAAACAGCATCCGGAGACGATGAAAATGCGGAAGTGTCTGGTCTGTATTGCTGCTGTGTTGTTAGTGGAAGGCTGTCGGTTGGCCGAGCAGCCTCCGCAGCTGCAGGATGCCGTGCAGATGCAGGAGGATCCTGCACGGCCGATTCGAATCTGCTTGGTCCAGGACCTGAGCGGATCCATTGAGCAGACCGGCATCAGGCGGATGAATCGCGAAGCACTGGAGGCGCTGGTTGCTCTGGTTCAAAGTCGTTCCGGCGAGCTGGCTTTTGGTCTTATTCGGGAAACGAGCAACCGGCCTTTGGAGCGACTGCGTATCGACGAGCTGCCACCTGCTGCCCCGAAAATGCCGCCTGAGCCCAAGAACCTCCTGATGCGGCGGTCCTGGCAGGAGCAAGTTGAGGCGCTTCAGCAGCAGTATGAAGCTACGCGCAAAGCTTATGAGGAACGCATCGCGCCACGTGTGGAGGCCTTTCTGCAGCGGGCTGTGGCGATGTTACAGGGGGCTACGGCAAAAAGGACAGATGTTTGTGGGGCTATTCGGCGATGTGATGTGTTCTTGGCAGAGATGTATCCGGAAAAGGCCGACGCTTTTATGATGCTGATTACCGATGGACTGCACAGTGTTCGAAGCTCGCGCTGCCCAGACCAATTAAGCTCTAAGGCGCAGGTGGTGTTAGTTACGGGCGGTGACAGCGCAGGTGTTGTAGAGCGTTACGGGCCGCTGCGGTTCGAAGCAGTAGAAGCAGCTGTGGAATTTTTGCGGAGGCATAAGCCATGAGTGCCATTGCTCCTATTGTCGAGATGCTGCAGGGAGGCAGCGTAGCCATCCTGTGGAGTGGACGTAATCCTCAGGACCTGGATGTGGCGCCCGATGGCCAGATTCGGCCACTACGCGTGATTCTGGAGCAGGTTCTGGCAGAACGACTGGGGATGGTATTGCTCTCATACACAAAAGCCATGGGGGTGGAGTACACCACCACGGTAGTTCGGGAAACGGGGATGCTGGATCGGGTTGAGGCAGCGCTTCGTGCACATGAATTGCTGGCCTCGTGGGATCTGGATTTCTTTATGCGTAACCTATGGACTTTTCTACGTAGCCCGGCAGAGATTCGATGGCCAGATGGTCGGCGTGTGCGTTTTGTAATCTTGATACAATTTGCCGAGGATCTTTTTCCACATGAGTTTACGGGTCGCAGTGAGGAGGAGGTGCGGGCTGCGGAGTGGATTCAGCTGTTAAGCCGAAGTCCGGCGCTGCACCAGGTCGGTAATGCGCTCATAGTACATGTGCCTGATGCTGGCCGGATCGATCCGCGAGTTCGGGAAGTGTTCCATGAAGTTGTATTGCCGCAGCCTGATCGTAAGGCTAAGGAGGTTTTTCTAGGGGCGCTGCGCCGTCTTTATCCAAAGGCGCATCTGGAAGCTGATCTGGAAGATCAGGAAGTGGCTTATTTGACTGCGCATACGCCCAACTGGAGCCTGGTGGAGTTTTTCCGATGGTCTCATTGCACGGGGCAGCCTGTAAGCAGCCGAGAGCTCATCCGTCGGCAGGCAGCCGATGTCGTGGCCCTCTCGGAAGGAATGCTTTCGTCGATGGGAGGCGCCGCTCCTCCCTTGTGGGGAAGGACTTTAGATCATGCCTGGCGCATTTTAAAACGCATTGCCCTGGGGTTACGGCGAGGCGATCCGCGTACGCCCCATAACGTTCTGCTGTGTGGAGGGCCTGGCTTTGGCAAAACGGCGCTGGCGCTGCGTATGGCTTCGGAGGTTGGGATCAACGCCTATCGTCTGCATTCGCCCAAGGCGGGGATTGTGGGAGAAACGGAACAGCGCGCGCGCTTACTGTTCGAAATTCTGCACCAGTGGGCACCTAACGTGGGATTTGTGGATGAGATTACCGAGGTGTTTACGACCGAGCGCCCGGAATATGACCAGGATTCAGGTGCCTCGCGCGCCGTGATAGGTGCGATGCTGACATATCTGGGCGACGAAAGCCGACGAGGTAGAAGCCTTTTTCTGGGGGCCACGAATTGTCCCTGGCGGATGTCTGATGCGCTTCGTTCACGCTTTGAGGTCATTCCAGTTCTCATGCCGCCTGAGCCCGATTATCCGGCTATCGTGGCCGGGCTAGCTCGGGAAATTGGTGGTCAGGACGTCTCAGAGGAGGAGACGCAGGTGCAGCAGGCAGCCTCAATCTTCTATGCTAAGGGATGTTCGCCGCGCCACATCCGCTCAGCCCTGGAGCAAATCTGTTTCTTGGAGGAAGGACGCCTTGGTCTCCAGGAGATTCTGCAGGCAGCCCAAAATTTCTGCGGAGACACGGGGCGGTTCTCTTCGATTTACTGCGATCTGTGGGCGATTCGGATGACGACATCTAAAGCGTTTTTTCCCTGGTCCCAGAATCCGCAGCACTATCCCTACCCGGATTACCTGTGCGGGCTTGTCGATCCTAAAACGGGAGAGGTGGATCGCGAGCAGCTGGATAGACGCTTATCCGAGCTAAGACCTCAGGTGTCTATATAAACTATGAAGTACGATGCAAGCGAAGTCGGTTCAGGCAGTCCTGTCGGTTCTGCGCCGCTGGGAGCAGCTAACGCCCTCCGGGGGAATGCCCGTTCAGCGCCTGGAGGAACGTTTTGCTCAGCGGATAGGTGCAGCGCACGTCCTGGCCACTTCCAGCGGAACGGTTGCGCTGAAAGTGGCCCTTCGAGCAGCCGGGATAGGTCCAGGTGCTGAGGTGGTGGTTTCAGCCTACGACTGGGGTGCAGCCGCCGGGGCCGTCCTGCGCTGTGGAGCTGAAGCGGTGTTGTGCGATATCGATCCAGTGCGGGCCACGCTAGATCCGCGGGCACTGGAAGCCGTGGTGAGCAGGCGCACGCAGGCCGTGATCGTAACGCATCTGTTTGGCTGCCCGGCCGATATGGAAGGCATTTTGCAGGTGGCCCGTCGGCATGGACTAATGGTTTTGGAGGACTGCTGCCAGGCGTTGGGCGCTCGGTACCGTAGCCGATCAGTGGGGACTTGGGGGGATGCGGCGGCCTTTAGCTTTGGCTGGGGGAAAGTCGTCTGTGCCGGTGAAGGCGGTATGCTTGTGACGCGAGATGAGGCGCTCTGGCGCCGGGCCGTTGGCTGGAGTCAGCACCCGATGCGGCAGTTTCGAATGCCGGAAGCAGAAACGTTACCCGGCGATATGGCGATGAACGGGCGTATCCATCCGCTGGCGGCTGTGCTGGCATGGGCTGAACTGTCCTACCTCTCTGGGCGCCTTCGGCGTCGCCGCCAGCGCTGCATGCAGCTTACTCGCCAGCTTCGGTCTTGCTCCGAAATCATTCCTGTCGAAGACCCCCCAGAAGGGCTTCATGCCTTCCACCGCTACTGCCCGCTCGTGTCCGATGCCGAAGCCGTGGTCGCGCAGCTTGCTGCATGGCCAGTAATTTCCGGCTGGATTCAGCCGCTTTACCGGCGTCTTCCTTTCCGACAGAAGTACCATGCGGCCGATTTTCCGGGTGCGGAACGGCGCCGAGTCGGGTCAATCCTGATCGACCTTCCCTGGGATCAGATTCCCCCTCGGCAACTCGATGGATTGGCACACGCCCTGATCTCAGCCTGTGAGGAAAGTCTATGCCGGTAGAAGCAATCAGTCAGGCGCGCCCTCTGGTAGAAGCTGTGCTCCGCTGGACTAAGGAGCTAGGCATGCGGTTTCAAGGGATGCCGCTGCAGGTTAGACTAATAGATCCGATAGAGGACGCAAAACGGGATTCCGGGCATGTGATATGCCTGTTTTACAAACACGGCCGAAAGATTACTCACGTTCATATCGAAACCCTCGAAATTGTCAAAGGGCTAGCGCCGATCCATTTTCAGGGGGTTCTGGTGCATGAGCTAGGACACGTGTGGATGCTTTGCCTTCGCCGCCGATGGCCCCAATGGATCGAGGAGGGCTTTTGTGACCTACTGTCCTATCGATTCTATATAGAAACAGGTACAGAAGAAGCAATGGCGCTGGCCCATCAGATCGAAGCAAATCCCAATCCGATTTACCGGCATGGATTTACTTTTGTGCGAGATCGGTTGGGGCTGAGGGGACTAGAGGTTTTTGTAAGAAGGGAAGCCTCCTGTTTCCTGTCACAAATGCCGGATAAGCGACTAATCTATTAATAAAACACCAGAAAGCCAGGGAGGGATAAAGTCATGCAAAAGCTTGCAACTTTTTTGCGTGAGGTTCGGTGGGGCGATTCGATGCCCCTAGGCGAAAGCCTCACAATCATGCCGTTACTAGTAGATGCGTTTGGCGAGCGGGACTACGATCTTTTTGAGGAGGCGCTTCGTCAGGGTCGGGTGAGCATTGAAGAGCGCAAGAATGCAGAAGTGGGGGCCCTGATGGTGACGGTGCGGGGCTCGCGTCCGGTGCTGATTCTAGAAGGAACGCTTCTTGAGGGCGGGTTGCAAACGCGCACGGTTAACCTGACGTTGATGCTGGAAGAAGGCACACATGATGTAGCCGTAAGCTGTGTGGAACGGGGACGTTGGGGAAAATATCGTCCATTTCACGCATGGCATTTTTTGTTGGACAGTGAATTGCGCAGCCGAAAGACGGCTGCCGTCATCCGCCATCTGCGACGGTACCGGGTGCTCTCCTCTGCGCAGACAGAACTGTGGGACCTTGTGGCTGAGAAGCTTTATGCTGCCAAGGTATCTTCAAAAACAGAAGCATTTTCCGATCTGCTCAGCAGCTATGGTGACGATATAGCAGCGGAACTGGTTGCGCAGCCACTTGAGACGCAAGTGGGGGCTCTTGTGCTCCGAAATGGCCGTGTGCTAGGATTGGATCTTTTCGACCACCCGGAGATCTGGCAGGCTGTAGCGCAGAAGGTATTGGGAAGTTACGTAATAGCTGCCCGCTGGGCTTTGATGCCCGACTCGCTAACCCTAGATGATTTTCTAGCGTTTTTGCAAGAAGCGTCGGTCGAAGTTGTGCCAGCACCAGTAGGTCTTGGACGGCATTTGCTGCTAGAAGGGGGCCTTATCGGCTTCGGTCTTGAAGAAAAGGGGCGCATACGCCACCTGTTTATAACCCCGCTAGGTTGATGGCCTGGAATAAGGAAAAACAGCAAGCGTGGAGAAAACGGTTAGTAGAGGAAGCCTGGAACTTCTGGAAAGTGCGAGATCCGATTGTATACGCTAATTTAACATCCTGGGAAGGCGTAGGGCCTATAATTGGCCGGCTAGCACCCTCTAAAGTGCAAACGCTGTTGGAGCAGCTCAGCGACAAGGACGCGGAAGTGCGCAAAGCAGCGGCCTGGGCCCTAGGAGAGCTGGGAACAGCTGCTGCGCCGAAGGTCCTAGACATGCTAAAAGAACGCCTCCACGATGAGCCGGAAGCGAAGGTTCGACAGGCGATCAACGCTGCTCTGGATCGATTGGATTTGGATCGCTTGAAATATATCCTCGACGAGCGTTCTGGGGATTTGGAAGCGACGATTGATAAGGTAACTGCCGCAGAACCAACCATATTCGCGCTGCTGGAACAGCTCAGCGACAAGGATGTGGAGCTTTGCGGGACGGTAACCGCTACCTCGAAGGTGATGTGCGACCTGGCGCAATGTCTTGCGTATGAGAAAGATTCAAGAGTGCGTCAAGAAGTGGCCCTGGCGTTGTGGAGTCTGGGAAGTGCGCAGGCGCTACCGAAGGAGGTCGCAGACATCCTGCTAGAGCGACTGGAGGATGAGGACGAACAGGTTTGCAGGGCGGCTGCTTTGGCTTTGGGAAAAATAGATAAAACCACGGCATTAACAGTTATCCCGAAGCTTTTAGCCTTTTTAAAAGACAAAAGAAAAAAAGTCCGTCTAGCAGCAGCCCTGGCGTTGGGAGAACTTGGACCGGTTGCAGCTACGACAGAAGAAGTGGTGCATGCCCTTATGGAATGCCTCAAAAAGGATAAGTCCCCTCGAGTGCGTGCGTTAGCCATAGGGGCCTTGAGGGAAATGGTGCCGGCTTCAGACAGACCAGAGCTAGTGCGGCTTTTGCTAGACCATCTTGTGAATCATAAAAAAGATGAAATACGTCGAGCGGCGGTTTGGTGTTTGTGGCGGCTAAGCAGCCAGGCCTCTAAAAAAGAAACCATAGAGACGCTCTTAAAACTACTGGAAGATAAGGATGCAGCTGTTCGGCAGGCAGCAGCACTGGTGTTAGGAAAGCTGAGGAGAACTGAGGCGGTCGGATCCCTTGTTGAACGCCTTCGTGATGCGCATGAAGATGTGGCGGTTCAACGCGCGGTAATTGATGCGCTGGGCAAGCTGGGTAGTGCGGCGGCAACGGCAGAGATTCTGGAGTTATTGTTAGAATGCGCCAGAAAAAATGAACAGGTTCGTCTGGCTGTAGTCCGAGCCATAAACGCATTTCACCAGCAAAAAATCCGCTTCTTCAAAGATGAACAGGGACGATGGCTGGTAAAGACCGTTTCGGATTTAACTGAAAATCAGGTGTAGGGCATGAAATGAAGCAGCCGCAACTGTCCCAAGCTCTTAAAGAAGAGAATTTGCCTAATTTTCTCCGGTGCTGTCACGAAGCCCTTCATGGGAATCGAAGAGTTATAGATTCATGGCTTGAGGAGCTAACGAAGAATGGCTACGAGATTGTTGAGAACACCTCCCCATTTCCTTATGTCCGGAAGTGGTTATGGGCTTGGTTGAAGATTTTTCTGAAGGCCTCTCAGCTCTTGGCTGATCATGCAAACTGGACTGAACGATCTTATCCAAAGGAGCTCCCTAGGTTGTTGTGTCAGGATGAAGCAGCCAGCGCACTTCGAGTGGATGTGCAGAGCCTGCCAGCGGCTTTCTGGGACGATCTGCTTCAGCTACTATTGACCGGTGAGCAGGTTCGAGGGAGACGCAAGGTAAAGGCCAACTTTCCGGTAGTACCCACACATCTGCAGCGGAAGATAGGAATCTTGGTGCAATGGGTGTTGGAAAAGCTGGAGACCAGTGCTGTCGCTATATACCCAGACCCGGCGCAGATTCATCTGCGCCCCATGGAGGAGGACTTCCTGCAGACTTTGCAGCAAGCCTATGATGCGGCCAAACTCGAGATAGCGGTGCGGGTTCGCATCGAACCCTTGAGGTCATGCGATGAGGCATTCCTGTATCGTTCCTTGCTCGAAGGACCTTCAGGAGGGGGTGCTTTGTATGTGGGATTGCGGGCCCTGGGGGAGGAGCTAAGCTTAGATCCGCGTCTGGCTGTTTCTTTTCAAGTGACCAATGGTGTGCCCGAAAAGGTTGCCCATCTGAACGTCAAGCTCCAGGCATGCCGCGATTATGGTATGCAAAAGCTACTGGTTGCGCAACCATTGGAAGAGCCTTCCGATTCTTCCTTGGAAGTGGTGCAGGTTGATTCTCTGGAGCAGGCCGCACAGCAGGCACTGGGACTGCCTCAGGAAATTAAAAAGTACATAGACCACCTGCAGGATAAACTGGATCGGAGTCCTTGGTATGATGAGAAAAATAAAGTTATTCAGCTGACTCAGATTGTGCTTCCACCACGGGTGCTCAAAAAAGGGGGACGCTTTGGCGAAGAAGCGATAGACAGAAAGCATTGGCATGTGGATTCAGAGTTGGCTTCTTACTACGAAGAGCCCGCAGAGGTGGAAGGCAAAGTGGAGGTTTCTTGGAAGGAGGAGATGGAGCGAGCACATCGCGTAGTTATTCTGGGAGCGCCGGGAGGCGGTAAGACCATTTTGACACGGTGGACGGTGCTTCAGGTCATTGAAAAGGTCCGGATGCAATTGGAGCAGGGGTTCAGTCTTGAACACCTGACATTGCCCGTTTACATTGCGCTGCCTGAAGTAGCTGAGGGCTGGAACAAGTGCAGTGAGGCGGAAGACATCCTCGTAATGCATTTTATGCGGATAGGGATCCCTGAGGCTGTAGGGCGCCGGATCGCAGCGCTGGTTAGTAAAAATGAGTGGGCTTGGCTGTTTCTGGATGCTATGGATCAGGTTCCCTCAGATAAATGGAGCAGGGTCAGCCACTGGCTGGAGAAGATTGAAGGCTGGCAATGCCGTATTGTGCTAACCTGCCGTACGGCGCGCTACGATCGCGCAGCGATTCCCTGGAGGGAGGTAACAGCGTACGAGCTGGTGCCTTTTACACCAGGACGTATACGGGCATTGTTTGGACGCTGGTTGGGGAAAAAGCGCGGAGAAATGCTCTGGAAATTCGTGCAGAGCAATCCGTCGCTTCTGGAGATATGTCGCTCCCCTCTGGTCGCTTCTATGGCATGTGTGGTTTACCAGGCAGAAGAGTTGCCAGCAGAAGTGCGACGAGGCTTCCTGTACGAAAGGGCCCTTGTGACTTTGATTAAGCGGGGATGGGAACGTTTAGGTCGAAACGGAGACTTCGATGATTTGGGACGACGACTGACCGTTCTTAAAGAGACGGCCTGGGAGCTGTTTAAGCGCCGCCCTGAGGCCAACGATTTCAAACAAACTGAGGTAGAGGCAGCCATAAGACAAACCATAGAGCGCTTGAAGTACAGCAGATTGACGGTAGAAGATTTGCTAGACGAGTTTAAGGATGCAGGGATTTTGCAGAATTCAGGGTTGAAGGATGCGGAGGCGTTGTATTCTTTTTTGCACCGGACTTTTCTGGAATATTTAGCAGGTTTGGGGCTGGCACGCAGAGTGGAGCAGGAAGGATGGGACGCCTTTCAATCCCTGATTGATCGGAAAGCCTGGGATCCGGCCTGGCGAGAGGTGTTGGTGTTTATGGGATATGCTATGGAAGACCCGGAGCCGCTTCTGATGCTACTGGCCGATGAAAACCGGGATGACTACTTTCGGCATCGTTTGAGCCTGGCGCTACGTGTTTTAAATGAACGAATTGAGCACAGCCTGGAATAAGGAAAAACAGCAAGCGCGGAGAAAACAACTGGCAAAAGAAGGCAGAACCTCTGCCGGGTAAAAGGCGCAAACGTGCATTCCGTACGGACGTCCTTCTTGGAAAGTCATACAGGATAGCCCCCTTGCTTTTGCTGGATGCAGGAGTAAGGATACTGGCTGAAAAATCTTCCTTTCGATAAGGCCGCCTTTCCACCGATTACCGAATCCTGTCCCAATTGGTCAAAGACCTGTCTATTTATGCAGTGAAGTGATTACCAGAAGGCGCAGGGAAAGCCTACCTCAGACGCTTCATGGGTCTGGTCTGGGAGAAAGCACAACAAACACAGAAGTCAGGCTGTCACATTTGGGCCCATTAGCGCCTATTTCAATATAGAAGTAAGAAAATAAATCAACTGGAGGTTGCTATGCGTGCGTCTGTTGTCTTGAAGAATACAGAATCTGTGCAGGACACAACAGCGGCAGGCGTTGCCGAACCCGACAAGCTGTTGTGCAGACTCTGGAAGAAGGTCCGCCAGGAGAGGCAGCACCCTTTTTCCGAACAAAACAAAACAGTATCCCGAAAGATTCGGTTCCAAAAGGACTGAGCTGATGAAAATCGAGCTGGTTTGTCCGCGTGTTTGGTGGGATGCGCTCCTGCAAGAGGGTTTACGGGCTGAGTCAGAACATCGGGTTTATGGAGCGCCTTTAGGACATGCACGAACAGCTGACTACTGGAGATTGTTGGTGCGTGGGCCATTTCGCCCAGTGAGCTCCGGTGCAGAAGCTGATCTCCAGGTGTTGTTTCGTAGTGGAAGTCCCGGTGTGCAGCTTTATGGTGCAGCAGAGGCGGAGGCGCTGCTGGTGCTAGGGCGCGGGCCAGCTGAAGGACGATGGGCTGGCTGGGTGAAAACGCCTGAAGGACAAGAGCCCCTAACTCAGCTGTTTTTCCCGGGCTCCGGCATGCTGCGGATCGGTATGGCACCGCCAGACAATACCCCAGCATCTCGCTGGTCACGTACGCGGAGCGCTCTGGGCGAAGACGTCTGGCAGCGGCTGGCGGGTTTGAAAATCGGAATTGTCGGTTGTGGGCGACTAGGAAGTGCCGTAGCGCAGGCACTGGCACGGAACGGTATTAGGCAACTGATTCTGGTCGATCCCGATCGGGTCGAGCTGCACAACCTCGGTGAGGGAGAGGGATTGACGGAGAAAGACGTGGGAGCTTTCAAAGCAGAAGTGCTGGCCCGCCATTTGGCGTCCGACTGTCCATGGATACATGCGGTGGCAGTGGTGGCCTCAGTAGAGACTTGGCCAGGACTGCAAGCCCTAAAGACGTGCGATTTGCTGATTTGCGCAGCAGATACGAGGCAAGCGCGCCGAAACGCCGCTCGCCTGGCTGCCTGTTACCTATTACCCTTGCTGGAACTTGGGACCGGCGTATTCGCGCTTTCGGAAGGGGGGCGTCAGCTGGGATTAGAGGTATGGCTGTTTTTGCCGGGCGAGGCCTGCCGGTTTTGCTTCGACCATAATGCAACGAATGAGGAGATGCAGGGCCTTCCCTGGTGGGCCGACCGAATGGGAAGTCTGCGCAGCTTAAACTTGACGGCAGCAGGCCTGGGGCTGCTGGCGCTTGAGGGACTGGTTCGGGAGGAAATTAGACACTCGACGGCATGGATCTGGCAATGGCCTGGTGAGCTTCAGCAGATTAGCCCAAGCGTGTGCGAGCGTTGCCGGCAGACTTCCTGGGGCCAAGGAGACGCCTTTTTGCTGGCTACTGTCACAAACGAGCATGAACCTGACTATAATACAACAAAGAGCAGCTACTTAAAAATTTACAGAGGACTGTCACAAACCAACATAAACCTCCCTATTAAAGGGGTGTGACAAAGATTTCTGAATCAATCAAATAATGTTTGTAAAAGCAATGGCTTACTTGGCTTCTTACTATTATTACTATTATTACTTCAATAAGCCAACTGTTTACACACTAGGCTTTGAAGAACAACCAGCAAGCTGGCCTCAAGAGTTGGACTTTACACCACTTTCGGATGTGTCTATGCTACAGCAAGGACCCGTAGTGGTTCACGTTTCAAGGCTGAATGACTTTATTCGTCGCGCTCAGGAATTGGCCAAATTGCGGTCAGACGGCCGGCTTCCTGAAGCCATTCTTTATCTGCCGAAGGAGGGGCAAATACCACCAGAAGCAATCGACTACTTTGACGCTATTGTTCAGGAAGGAGAAGAATTTCGTCTTTTAGAGCTGCTTCGTTGTCCCTATCGGCTCACAATCGATGAGTGGATATACGAGCTTCCTGTAGCGAAACTGTTTTCACAGAAGGAGAAACCCTGGCAGCACGAGGCTTTACCGGAAGAAGTACGTAGCCATTTGGAATTGTGCCCCGATTGCCAGAAAGCATTTATGATGGCCCTAGAGGCTCGCCGGCGGTTTTACCGTTTCTTTTTCCAGGATCCCAGCAACTACGCTCTAAGAGAGCTGTCAGAGCAGAAGCAGATCCTATCGGCAGAGCAGCAGCGGGACAGGCAGCTGGCGGCAGCTCTTACGTTATCGGCCTGCGTTGTCCTGCGCTTTCACATTCCGAAAAAATGGAGACGAGGATCGTTCGCTGCTGCAGCTAATACGGCAGCCTCGGAGCTGGTACGCCTCAAAAGCGAAGATGGACGACTGCTGGTGGAAATGCGTCGGGAAGCTAATGGAACGGTCTGGTTGTGGATAGAGACGAAAGAAACCTCCTTGGCTGGTCGGGAGGTAGTGGCCCTCGCCAGTAAAGAAGGCGAACAAGAAAAGCTTGGAGTAACTGTCCTAGAAGAAATAGAATCTGGACGCTATGGGGGGTCGATTTACCTGGGAAGTGGCGAGGAATTGCAATTTGATGATGTGGTTTTAAGTATAAAATAAAATAAATAATAAGAAACTTTAGAAGGCAAAAAGCATAAAAAAGATATAAAAAGAAGCAAACATGGAGCCGCAGCAACAGTTGCAGTTACTCGTTTCGAGAGCCAAAGACGGAGAACAGAAAGCGTGGTATACGCTCTATGAGCGTTTCTCTTATATGATTAATCAGGTATGTTGTAAAAGGTTCAAAAATTTTGAAAATAAAGACGATCTTTATTCGTGGGCCTTAGAGGGATTCATGAGAGCGATCCAGAGTTATGATCCGGCTAGAGGTACTACGCTTGAATATTGGATTAGAGAAAATATTAGATGGATGATATTTCTCGAGCTGAAAAGGCGGAGAATGTATAGTATAAATGTAAATGAAAAT
>OGCH01000348.1_pt1 | contig 26131 bp, 32 predicted proteins | sample 1570111 | NCBI WGS metagenome assembly OGCH01 (sample SAMN03436243, study PRJEB24508) | hot springs metagenome | biome: Desert Springs; feature: Hot Springs; material: Water | place: USA: Great Boiling Spring, Nevada | collected 2008-12-01 | depth 0 m m | reverse complement strand
AGAGGGCCTCCCGGCTCATGGCGGCGCTTAGGGACTCCCCGCGCACCACCCGTTCCAGCACCCGGTCCAGGGCCTCGGCCAAGGCGGCGTTGCCCAAGGTGTTCCGGGTGGCCTCGAGGGCCTGGGTGAGGAGCACCCCGCCCTCGTACAGGGTGGCCAGGGTGCGGGCGAAGCGGGCCATGGCCGCCTTGTGGAGGACGGGGCCCACGAGGGGGAGGCGGAGGAGAAGGCCGTCCAAGGCCCTCGCCCCTCCCGGGGTCCGGTGCCAGGCCCGAAGGAGGTAGAAGGCACCCAGGATGAAGAGGAGGATCCAGAGCAGGTTCTGCCGCAGGAAGAAGGAGGCGCCGATCAGGAAGCGGGTGGGCCAGGGAAGCTCCGCTCCCGCTGCCCCATAAAGCCGGGAAAAGACGGGGATGACGAAGAGGAGGAGGACGGCGACCACCAGGACCAGGACGGCCACCACGAAGGAAGGGTAGAGGAGGGCGGTGCGCACCTTCTCCCGCAGGTCGTGGCTCTTGTCCAGGTACTCGGCGGTGCGCCTCAGCACCACCTCCAAGGCCCCACCCACCTCGGCCGCCGCCACCAAAGCCCGCACCAAGGGGGGGAAGACCTCGGGGTAGTGCTCCATAGCCTGGGCCAGGGCCTCCCCTCCCTCCACCCGCTCCCGCACCCCCCGGGCCGCCTCCTTGAGGAGGGGGTTCCGACTCTCCAGGGAGAGGGTGTGGAGGGCCTGGGCGACGCGGACCCCGGCCCCCACCAGGGTGGCGAACTCCTCCATGAAGAGGACGAGCTCGGGCAGAGGAACCCGCCCCCCTCTAGGCCGCCTCGCCCGCTCCAGGCGCAAGGGGTAAAGGCCCATCTCCCGGAGGCGGCGCCTCGCCCCTTGGGGGCTTTCCGCCTCCAGGACCCCGCGGTAGACCCGCTCGCCCTTCTCGTCCGTGGCCTCGTAGAGGAAACGCATACCCTACTCCCAAAGCCCGAGGACCCGAAGGAGCTCCCCTGTGGTGGTCATCCCCGCCCGCACCTGAAGGAGGCCCACCTCCCAGAGGTCCCGGTGCCCCAGGGCCCGGGCCCGCTCCCTTAGGGCCTCCTCCCCTTGGGGCAGGCCCAGGCGGCGGACCAGACAGGCGGCTTCCATGCTTTAGAGCCTAAAGTTCCTCGGCGAGGCGGGCAAGGGCCTTGGGCTCCAGGACCTCCACCCTGCGGTAGCCCAAGTCCACCCACCCTTTCAGCGCCCACTCCCCGAGGAGCTTGGTCACCGTCTCCCGGGTGGCCCCCACCATGCGGGCCAGGTCCTGGTGGGAAAGCCCCACCTCCTCAGGCCCCAGGGAGAGGAGAAGCCGGGCCAGGCGCTGGGCCACGGAGAGGTGACGGGCCTCCCAAAGCCGCTCCTCCGCCGCCTTGAGACGGGCGTAAAGGGCCCTCAGGAAGAAGCCCTGGGCCTCGGGGAAATCCGCCAGGAAAGCCCCCAGGGCCTCCTTTGGGGCGAAGAGGAGCTCGGCGTAGGTGAGGGCCGTGGCCCCCGAGGCGCGCCTTCCTTCCCCCACCAGGGCCTCCTCGCCGAAGAGCCCCCCAGGCCCCACCACGCCCAGGGTAGCGGGTTCGGACACCCCCGAACGCTCCAGCCAAACCCACCCCTCCCGCACCAGGTAAAGCCCCTCCACCCCGTCCCCCTCGCGGTAGAGGACGCTCCCCCGCCGCACCCTTAGGGGCTGGAAGGCCCGGGCGGCCGCCTGGCGGGCCTTGGGGCCAAGCTCCTGGAACATGCCCTGAGTCTACAAAAAGAGGGGAGCGGAGGAAGGAGGCAGAAGCCCCCGGGCCTCGGCCTCGGCGAAGAGCCTCTCCACCGCCTTCACCCCCTCCTCCCCCACGTCCAGGGAGTAGGCGTTGACGTAGGTGCGCACGTGGGCCCAGATGACCTCCTCGGAAAGCTCCTGGGCGTGGGCCTTGAGGTAGGGCAGGACCTCCTCGGGGTGGGCGTGGGCGTACTCCAGGCTGGCCCGGACCGCCCGGTCCAGGGCCCGGATGAGCGCCTCCCCCAGGTCCCGCCGGGCCAAAATGGCCCCCAGGGGCAGGGGAAGGCCCGTCTCCCCCTCCCACCACTCCCCCAGGTCCAAAAGCTTCGCCAGGCCGTACTGGGGGTAGGTGAAGCGGCTTTCGTGGATGATGAGGCCCGCCTCCACCTCCCCCCGGGCCACCAGGGGCAGGATCTGGTCGTAGCGCACCTCCACGGGTTCAAACCCCTCCCCATACAAGGAGAGGAGCAAGAAGGCGGTGGTGTTCCGCCCGGGGATGGCCACCCGCGCCCCCCGGAGGTCCCTCAAGGGGCCCCGGGCCACCAGAAGGGGCCCCACCCCCCGGCCCAGAGCCCCCCCGCTCCTCAAGGCCACGTACCGGTCCCGCACCCGGCCGTAGGCGGCGTAGGAGAGCTTGGTGAGGGGAAGCCTGCCCTCTATAGCCCAGCGGTTCAGGGTCTCCACGTCCTCCAGGACCACCTCCAGCGGGCGAGGGACCTCCACCCGGCCGTGGGCCAGGGCGTAGAAGATGTAGGTGTCGTTGGGGCAAGGGGAGTAGCCCAGCTTCAGCGCCTCCACGCCCCTTACTGTACCCCCTTGAGGGCCTTCTTGAAGATCTCCGGGGCGAAGGTCTTGAGGGCCCTGAGGAAGCCCGTGCTCCCCCGGGCCCGCCCAGAGATCACGTGGACCGGGACCCCCAGGCGCTCGGCCTCGAGGCGCACGGGCTCGGAGAGGTCGTGGCCCACGTAGCTGGAGACGATCATGAGGCCGTGGGCCTTCTCCAGGCGGCCCAGGATGCGCCTAAGGGCCTCCTTCCCCACCCCGGCGGTGTCGGCGTCGTACCAGTCCACCTTGAGGCCCCGGGCCTCCAGGAGGGGGGTGAGGCGGCTACGGAGCTGGGTGTGCCCCCCCACCACCAGGAGGTGCTCCCCGTGGAAGCGGGGCAGGGCCTCCTCCAGGAGGGCCTCCTTCTCGGGAACCTCGGGGGCCTCCTCTCCCAGGGCCTTGAGGCCCCGGCCCACCTCCTTGAGCTCCTCCAGGTAGAGGGCCAGGCTTTCGTCGTGGGGTCTTAGGAAGAGGAGGTTCTTTAGGATCTCCCGGGCCAGGGCCAGGTCCTTCTCCCGGTAAAGGGCCACCTCCAGGGCCCGCTGCCAGTACTCCGCCGCCTCTTTCCACTCCCCCTTGGCCTCGTAATGCTCCGCCAGGTCAAAGAGGACCTCCAGGGCCTGGGGGCGCTCCTCGTGCTCGGCGAGGAGGAGCTTTTCCGCCTCCTCCACCCGGCCCGCCCCATAGAGGGCCGCCAGGTACTGGCCCCGCACCGACTGGGCCTCGTCGCTATCCGGGAAGGCGCGGGAGAGGCGGTAGGCCCAGGCCAAAAGCTCCAAGGGGGGGCTTGGGGTGTGGGCCAGGGCCTGGGAAAGGAGGCTGAAGGCGGCCCAAGGGCCCTCGAGGCGCTCCAGGAGAGAAAGAAGGCCCCTAAGGTCCTCCTCGGCCACCTCCTTGAGCCCCGCATCCCGGGCCCGGGAGAGGAGCTCCCGGGCCAGGACCTCCTCCCCCCCCTCCAGGGCCTCCTGGGCCAGGCGGAAGAGGTAGGGCGCAGGGTAGGCCTTGAGGGCGTGGGCCCGCTTGTGGTCCCCCAGGACCTCCTTGAGGGGGCGTCTTAGGGCCCGCTTCACCTCCGCCAGGTGGTGGAAGGCCAGGCCCGCCACCTCCCCCTCCCCGTGGCGGCTCGCCCTCTCCAAAAGGCGCAGGGCCTCGTAAAGCCGCCCCTCCCGGCGGCGCAGGACGCCCAGGAGGAGAAGGGCTTCGGGGATCTCCTCCCGGGCCAGGGCCTCGGTGAGGTAGGGCTCCACCGCCTTCAGGTCCTCGCCCCGGTGCTCCAGGGGGGAGCGCAGGCGAAGCCCCACCAGGGCCAGGCCCAAGAAGCCCTCGGCCTCGTCCAGGTCGGCGAGCCTGCGGGCGTACCGCTCCGCCCGGGCGAAGAGCCCCTGGAGGAGGGCCGCCTTAAGCCCAAGCCGGAGCATCTCCCGGGTGAGGAGGCTTGGGGAGAGGTCCTCCACGAACTCCGCCCGGCGGCTCACCTCCGCCCACTCCCCCTCCCGGGCGAAGCGGCGCATGCGCTCTTGGATGCGCTCCAGGGCCTCCCGGGCGTAGACCTCGGCCTCGGGAAGGCCCGACTCCACGAACTGCCGGAGGGCGTCGGCGTACCGGCCCTCCGCCAGGTAGACCCTGCCTAAGGCCAGGCGGTACCGCCCGCCCCGGGGGGCCAGGCCCTCGAGGCGGCGCTTGGCCCGCTCAAACTCCCCCAGCTCCACCAGGACCAAGGCCCTCAGGTCCTCGGCCTCCTGGGAAAAGGCCCGCCTCAGGGCCTCCTCCGCCTCGGCGTAGCGAAAGAGGGCGTAAAGGGCCCGCCCCCTGAGGTAGGCGGCCTCCCCTTCCGCCTCCTCGGGGATGCGGGAGAGGACCTCCTTGTAGGCCCCCCTTTCCAGGAGGACCCGGGCCTCCTCCAGGTCCAGCCCCTGGGCCATGACGGGCGCGGGCTCGGCGAAGAGCTCCTCCAGCGCCTCCTCTTCCAGGAAGGCCTCCTCCAGGGCCTCGGGTTTGCGGCCCAGGACCAGGAAGTACTCCCCCTCCCCCACCCTCTCCACCTGCCGAAAGCCCAGGCGCCTAAGCCCCTCCTCCACCCCCTCCAGGCTCTTCCCCAAAAAGGGGCCGTGGCCGTAGACGAGAAGCCCTCCGGGCTTAAGGAGCCGGGCGAAGCGGGGCAGGCGCTCAAAGAAGGCGAAGGCCCGGAAGAAGCCCTCCGGAGAGAGGCGGCTTTCCAGCTCCTGGTCCAAAAATCCCTCGGGAAAGACGGAAAGGAGAAGGAGGGTGTCAAAGGGGCCAAGCTCCGCCTCCTCCGCCCAGCCCAGGTGCCAGGCCACCTCCGGCACCCGCTTCCTGCCCGCTTCCACCGCCTCCTCCACCCCGTCCAGGGCGTGGAAGGAAAGCTCCGGGCGCCTTCGCTTCAGGTAGCCCACCAAAGCCCCGGTGAAGGCCCCCACCTCGAGGACCTCCCCCTCCAGCCTCTCTGGCACCTCCTGGGCGTAGAACTCCAGGAAGGGAAGGTGCATGCCGTAGACCAGGGCCTCCCCCTTGGGGATTTTGAGCACCTCCCGGTAGAAACTTCGCACCGCCTCCTTTCCCCCGCCGGAAAGGTAGGCCCGCCAGGCCCGGAGGAGGGGCTCGCGCTTGGCGGGGCTTCCCACCCTCTTGGCCACCTCGGCCTCAAAGCGCCCCGGGGCCACGGGGCCCAACACGCCAAAGCGTTCCTTCAGATAAGCCTTGAGCTCGTGGGGCATTTGCCGGGAGTTTACCAGAACCCAAGGGGGCGGTAAACCCGCCCCCCCGGAAGCCTTTGCCTAGGCGGGCACTTCCGCCTGGAAGAGGTCCGCGTAGCGGCGCTTGGCCCTGGCGGGAGCCCGGTGCCAGACGTAGGAAGCGAGAAGGGGAAAGGCCAGGGTGGCCTCGGCGAAGACCATCTGGGAAAGAGCGGCGTCCACCTTGCCCCAGCTCTGGGCCTCGGAGAGGGTGGAGCCGGAAAGCCCCCCGTCCCGCTCGTCGGCCACGGTGATCTGGATGGCGTACTTGTGCATCTCCACCTGGTGGCCCAGGACCTCGGCGGCCACCACGATGTCCTGGGCGAAGTTCTTGGGCACCCCGCCCCCCAGCATCACCAGGCCCGTGGTCCCCGCCTTGAGCTTGATCTCGGTGAGCTCCCGGAAGTCGGCCACGGAGTCTATGGTGACGTGGGCCTTGGGGTTTTTCACCTGGTGGTAGACGAGGCCAAAGCCCGCCGAGGAGTCGGAGAAGGCGGGGACAAAGATGGGCACCCCCTCCTCGTAAGCGGCCCGGACGATGCTCCTCTCCCCCAGGCCCCTTTCTACCAGGTAGCGGCCCATGTGCCAGATGAACTCCCGGCTGGAGTAGGGCCTGGGCTCCAGGGCGTCGGCGATCTCGGCGATGGTGTAGTCCGTGTGGCGAAGCTCCTCCTCGTCAATGTAGGTGTCGTAGATGCGGTCAATCCAAAGCCGCCTCAGGGTCTCGTCGTCGGCCCTGGGGTCTCCCTGGTAGTGGCGGTGGCCCAGGGCCTCAAAGAAGTCCTGGTCCACGATGTTGGCCCCCGTGGCCACGATGGCGTCCACCAGGCCCTTCCTGATGAGGTCGTGGATGATGAGGCCCTGCCCGGCGGAAACCAGGCTCCCCGCCAGGGTGAGGATGACGGCGGCCTCGTCCTCCAGCATCCGGAGGTAGATCTCCGCCGCCCGGTGGAGGTTTCTGGCCTGGAAGGCGGTCCTGCCCATGGCCTCGAGGATGGGCCCGGCGTCAAAGGCCTTGATGTCCATGGGGACCACGGGCGTAGAGAGGAGGTCCTTCTTCTGCATGCGTCTCCTTTCTACGCGGGGTGGGCGTAGGGCGGCTCCCCCCCTTTGGCGCCCCCTGCCTCCTTTAGGCAGGACCCCAAGTATACCACCCCCCGGCGATGGGGGGAAAGACCTCCAGGGGGCCCTCCACCTCCTCGTCCAGGCCCACCACCCGGTTTCCCTCCGCCAGGAGCCAGACCTCCTCCAGGGGGATGCCCAGCTTCTCCAGGGCCTCCCTCGGGGTTCTGGCCTCCACCTCCAGGCGCTCCCCAAAGCGCCTCAGGTCCCCGTGAAGAACCACAATCACGCCATAACCTCCAAAAACTCCCGCACCGAGAGGATGCGGAGGCCACGCATCTTCAGCCCTAAAAGATGGCTTCGGTCCCCCGTGACCAAAAAATCCGCTCGGCCCTCGAGAGCCACGGCCAGGATCCAGTCGTCGTCGGGATCCAGGGAAAGACCCGGGGACTTTCGGACCCAAACCTGTTGGGCCGCGAAGCGCAAAAGGTTGACGACCCGCCCCACCTTAGCCTTGGGAAGCTCCGGAAACTTTTCCCGAAGAACCCGCTTCAGCTCGTCCAGTTGCCCGGGTGAGGTGAGCAGGGTGTAGCGACCCTGAAGCCAGAGGTCCAGAACCTGAGCGGCCGCCCCTCGGGTGAGTAAAGCCGCCACCAACACGTTGGTATCCAAGACAACCCTCAATCCTCTAACCGCCGACGCACTTCCTCTTCCCCAAGGCCCTTGGCCATGGCCTCCCGGCGCAGGGCCTCCACTTCTTGCAAAAGGAGCCCTTTAGCCTCCTCCTGCCGGAGAAGGCGCAAAAGCTCCCGCCTCCAGCGGCGCCCCTTAGCCCTCCGGAAGGCTTCCAAAGCCTCGGCCACATCCTCAGGCAGGCTTAGCGTGCGCATGTTTCCAGGCTACCACCCCAAGGGAAACCCTACCCTGAACCTGGATCCACCCCTTTGGAGCCCCAGCGGAGCGCTCAATACCCCTCCCGCACCACGTTGAGGAGGGGCTCGCCGCGGAGGTACCGCTCCACCTGCTCCCGGAGGAAGCGGGCCGCCCGCCGATTGAAGCCCTCGGAAAGCCCCGCCACGTGGGGAGTGAGGAGGAGGCCCGGGGCCCGCCAGAGGGGGTGGTCCTCGGGCAGGGGCTCGGGGTCGGTGACGTCCAAGGCGGCCCGGATGCGCCCCGCCCTCAGGGCCTCGAGGAGGGCCTCCGTGTCCACCAGCCCACCCCGCCCGGCGTTGAGAAGCAGGGCTCCCTCCTTCATGGCCAGGAGGAAGTCCCGGTCCACGATCCGGCGGGTCTCGGGGGTGAGGGGAAGGAGGAGGACCACGGCGTCCGCCCGGGGGAGGAGGTGGGGGAGGTCCTCCCGGGTGTAGACCCCGGGCCTGGGGTGCTTGGCCACGGGCAGGATCCCCACCCCAAAGGGCCTAAGCCTCGCCTCCACCGCCCGCCCGATGGAGCCGTAGCCCAGGAGGAGAACGGTCTTCCCCTCCAGGTCGGCGAGCCTTCTTGGCGCCCAGCGGGCCTCCTCCTGGGCCTTCAGAAAGCCCGGCAGGTCCTTGAGGAGGGCCAGAAGGGCCATAACCACCCACTCGGCCACGGGAGCGTCGTGGATGCCGGAGCCGTCCGCCAGGACCACCCCGGGAGGGATCAAGGGCAGGATCCAGTCCACCCCGGCGGAGAGGGTCTGGACCACCCTGACCTCCACCTCCTCTAGCACCTTCCGCACCACCTCCTCCTGGCCATAGGGGGGGATAAAGAAGTCCGCCGCCTTGGGCCAGGGCTCGTCCAGGAAGCGCACCTCCACCCCCTCGGGCAGGAGGGCGAAGACCTCTCTAAGCCTCGGGGCCAAAATCCTCACGCCGCACCTCCATGTGCACGTCCTCCTTCCCCCTGGGCCCGGGGCCCAGGCCCACCTCCCGGAAGCCCGCCTTAAGGAAGGCCCGCCTCGCCCTCAGGTTGTGGGCGAAGGTGCGGAGCTTCACCCGCTTGAGGCCCAAAGGCCCGAAGGCGTAGGCCAAAAGGGCCCGCACCGCCTCGGTGCCGTAGCCCTGACCCCAGCGGTCCTTGCGGCCGATCAGGATGCCCAGGGTGGCCTGCTCCCCGGGGAGGATGTCGTAAAGCTCCGCCGTCCCCAGGTACTCCCCCCGCTCGTCCAGGATGGCGAAGGCCAGGCGGTCCTTGCGCCTCATCTCCGCCAGGACGAAGCGCTTGAAGAGCCAAAAGGGGGTGCGCAAGGGGTTAGAGCCGTTCCACTCGGCGATCTCGGGGTCGCGGAAGGTCTCGTAAAGCCCCTTCCACTCCTCCTCGGAAAGCCCGGCGGAGAAGGGCTTCAGCACCACGCGGCCATAGCGGGGCCAGTCCACACCTTAAGGGTAAAGCCCTCGGAGGGCGCGGGCCTCGAGGACCCGGGTGGCCGCCACCACGTAGGCGGCGGTGCGCAGGGAGATCCGCTTCTCCTCCGCCACCTGCCACACCGCCTCAAAAGCGCCCCGGAGAACCCTCTCCAGGCGGGCGTTGATCTCCTCCTCGGTCCAGAAGTAGGAGTTGAAGTCCTGGACCCACTCAAAGTAGCTCACGGTCACGCCCCCGGCGTTAGCGATCACGTCCGGCACCACCAAGACCCCCTTCTCCTGGAGGATGTCGTCGGCGGCGGGGGTGGTGGGGCCGTTTGCCCCCTCGGCGACGATGCGGGCCTGGATGCGCCAGGCGTTGTGCTCGGTGATCTGCTTCTCCAAGGCGGCGGGGATCAGGAACTCCGTGGGGATGGCCCAGAACTCGGTGCTAGGCAGGGGCTCCGCCTTGGGGTAGCCCCGCACCCCCCCCATCTCGGCCACGTAGCGCAGGAGGTCGTAAGGGTCAATCCCCCCCTCGTGGTAAATGGTGCCCGTGTGGTCCTGGACGGCGATGACCCTGGCCCCGTGGTCGTGGAAGATGCGGGCGGCGGCGCTCCCCACGTTGCCGAAGCCCTGGAGGATGACCCGGCTCCCCTCTATGGGCAGGCCGATCTTGGCGGCGGCAGCGGCGGCGGTCACGAAAACCCCCCGCCCCGTGGCGTCCCTCCGGCCCAAAGAACCCCCCAGGGCGATGGGCTTCCCCGTGACCACCCCGGGCACGGTGCGGCCCACGTTCATGGAGAAGGTGTCCATCATCCAGGCCATCTCCCGCTCCCCGGTGTTCACGTCGGGGGCGGGGATGTCCCGGTCAGGCCCCAGCAGAATGCCGATCTCCGAGGTGTAGCGGCGGGTGAGGCGCTCCAGCTCGTGGACGGAAAGCTTTTTGGGGTCCACCCGGATGCCGCCCTTGCCCCCGCCGTAAGGCAGGCCCACGGCGGCGTTTTTTATGGTCATCCAGGCGGCCAGGGCCATGACCTCGGAGAGGGTCACCTCAGGGTGGTAGCGCACCCCGCCCTTGGCCGGGCCCCGGGCGGTGTTGTGGTGCACCCGGTAGCCCTCAAAGTAGGCCACGGTGCCATCGTCCAGGTGGATGGGCACGTCCACGATCAGGACGCGCTTGGGCCTTTTGAGGCTCTCCGCCAAGGGCGCGAGCCGTCCCAGGTAGGGGATGACCCGGTCCACCTGCTCCGTGAAGATCTCCCAGGGTCCTGCGTCCTTGCCGAGGTAGGAAAGGGGTTCGCTCTTCATACGCGCTCCTTAGGGGTACACGCCGCGAAGCCTCGTGGCCTCGTTGAGCCTCTCCAGGGCCAGGGCCAGGGCCCCGGTGCGGAGGTCGCCCCCAAGGGCCTCCGCCCGGGCGCACACCTCGGCCACCGCCTTGGCCACGCTCTTGGCGAAGCTCTGCCGCACCTCCTCCTCGCTCCAGAAGAACATGTTGAGGTCCTGGACCCACTCCAAATAGTCCGCCAGAAGCCCCCCGCCCCCAGTGAGGAGGTCGGGGACCACGAGAACGCCTTTGCCCAGGAGGTAGGCCTCCGCCTCCGGGGTAAGGCCGAAGTTGGCGGCCTCGAGGACCGCCCTGGCCTTCACCTCCTTGGCCCCTTCTTCGTCCAGGCCCCCCTCGAGGGCCGCCAGGACCAGGTAGTCCACGGGCAGGGCGAAGAGCTCCTTGGAGGCAAGGTCATAGCGGGGAAGCTCCCCCGTGGCCTCGTAGTGGCGGAGCACCGCCTCCACGGGAAGGCCCTCCTCCTGGTACATAGCCCCCCGGGAGGTGGAAACCGCCACCACCTTGAGCCCCAAAGCGGCGGCGTGCAGGGCGAAGGTCCCCCCAACCTGGCCGAAGCCCTGCACCGCCACCCGGGCCCCCTCCAAGGGAAGCCCCCGTCTCTTGGCCAGCTCCAGGAGGACCCGGGCCACGCCATACCCGGCGGCGTCGTCCCGGCCCTCCGTGCCCCCCAGGGCGTGGGGCTTCCCCGTGACCACCCCGGGCACCGTGGAGCCCACGGTCATGGAGTAGGTGTCCATGATCCAGGCCATGACCTGCTGGTCCGTGCCCACGTCCGGGCCCAGGATGTCTATGTCGGGGCCGATGAGGTTCACGAGCTCCGCGGTGTAGCGGCGCACCAGGCGCTCCAGCTCCCGTTTGGAAAGAGCCTTGGGGTCCACGGCCACCCCGCCCGCCGCGCCGCCAAAGGGCAGGTCGTAGACGGCCGCCTTCAGGGTCATCCAGGCGGCCAGGCCCGCCGTCTGCCCCAAGGTGACCGCGGGGTGGAGGCGCACCCCCCCTTTGGCGGGCCCCCGGGCGATGTCGTGGACCACCCGGTAGCCCTGGAAGACCCGCACCTTGCCGTCGTCCATGACCACGGGCAGGGACACGGTGACCAGCCTCTTGGGGTGGGCCAGGAACTCCACCGTTATAGGGTGGATCCGCCCTGTCTCCAGGGCCTTTTCCAACCGATTCAAAAAGGCCTCCCAAAGGCCCGGGTCCTCCGGAGGGCGGTATGCGGGGATGGCCATGCTCTCACCGAGGGGATTATACCCCTAGGCGAGCCTCTTCCCCTCCGCCAGGGCCAGCGCCCTCAGGGCCTCCTTGTAGGGGGAGTCGGGGAGGGGGTCTAAGGCCTCCGCCGCCTGGAGGGCCCTCTTTCGGATTTGGGCCTCCACCTCCTCCGCCACCCCGCTTTCCCGGGCCAGGGCCCTGAGCCGCTCCAGGTCCCCCGCCCCCTGGCCCCTCCGCTTCAGGATGGCCCGCACCTCGGGAAAGCGCTCCATGAGGAGGAGGGTGAGGAGGGTGGCCTTCCCCTCCCGAACATCCCCCCCCACGGGCTTGCCCAGGGCTTCGGGGCTACCCATGAGGTCCAGGTAGTCGTCCCGCATCTGGAAGGCCTGGCCGTAGAGGAGGCCAAACCGCCTGAGGGCCTCCCGCCAGGGGCCCTCCACCCCTTTGAGGAGGGCGGGGCCCTCCGTGGCCAGGGCCATGAGGGCCGCGGTCTTGGCGGTGATGATCCTCTCATAGTTCTCCAGGGAGTAGTCCTCCAGGGCCGCCACCTGGAACTGCAGGACCTCCCCCTCCGCCAGGACCCGGGCCGTCTCGGCGAAGGCCTCCACCAGCTCCAGGCTTCCCGTCTTGGCGATCACGTGGAGGAGGCGGGAGAGGAGGAAGTCCCCGGAGAGCACGCTCACGGCGTTGCCGTAGCGGCGGTAGGCGGCCTCCCTCCCCCGCCTAAGCTCCGCCTCGTCAATGAGGTCGTCGTGGAGGAGGGTGGCGGAGTGGAGGAGCTCCACCGCCAGGGCCAGCTCCAGCTCAAAAGGGGCTCCCCCCAGGGCCCCCGAGGCCAGGAAGACGAGCCTGGGCCGGATCCTCTTCCCCCCGGCGGCCACCAGGTCCTGGTGGATGAGCTGGACAAAGAGCACCTCGGAGCGCACCAGCTCCGAGAGGGCCTCTTCAAAGGCGGCGAGCTTGGCCTCGAGGGGTAGGGGCTTGACCACCCCTTGAGTATACCCGGCCCCCAGCCAGAAACCTTTCAGTAGACCTCTATGGGGGTGGGGAGGTTAACCACCTTGGACTGGCCGTTGGCGGAAACCGTCCGGTACTTGACCACCTGGACGGGGGTAAGGGGAGCTGTGGTCCGCTTGGAGTAAGTGCGGACAACCGGACCGCAGGGGTCTTGGGCCGAGGGGGGACAGGCCTGGGGGATGACGAAAGGCGCATCCACCGGCTGATCCGAGTCGTCCAGGAGCACCACCGAGCCCGCTCCCGAGCCTGGGAGGGCGTAAAGGCGGATCTCATACGTGTAAACGTAGAAGGTATCGCCGTCTTCTGTTTCGGTGGTGAAGGAGAAGTTCTCCCGGGCCACCAGGACCGTGGGTCCCCCAAAGATGACCCCGCCTTCAAAGAAGTTGCCGCAGCCCGCCAAAAGGCCAACCAATAACAGAATCGCTCCAATCCTTTTCATCCCACCATCTCCTCTCCCCACTTGGGGTTCAGTATAAAGAAGGCCAGACGGGTCAGTCCAGCCAGGAAGTCCACGTTCTCCACCGCCACCCCCTTGGGCACCTCGAGGACCACCGGAGCGAAGTTCAGGATGCCCTTGATCCCCGCCCGCACCAGCTGGTCCGCCGCCTCCTGGGCGGCTTCCCGGGGCACGGTGAGGAGGGCGATCTCTATACGCCCCGGAACCCGCTGGGGAAGGGCCTCCATGGGCTCCACCACCCCGCCCCCCACGGGCTTGCCGATCTTCTCCGGGTCCACGTCAAAGAAGCCCCGCAGCTCAAAGGTCTCCCCGAAGCCGGGGTAGTCCGCCAGGGCGCTCCCCAGGCGGCCCATGCCCACGATGGCGAGGCCCCACCTGCGGTTCAGGCCCAGGATGTGGCGGAGCTCCCGCTTGAGCACGGGCACCGTGTACCCCACCCCCCGGGTGCCGTAGGAGCCAAAGTAGGAGAGGTCCTTGCGCACCTGGAAGGCGGTCACCTGGGCCTCCTCCGCCAGCTGCTCCGAGCTGGTGCGGTGGATGCCCTTGGCCTCCATCTCCTCCAGGATGCGCAAATAGGTAATAAGGCGGCTGATGGCGGCGCTGGGAACCTTCATGGCACCTCCAGGGCGGTTAGGCCCAAGGCGGCGATTTTAGCCTTCACGGCCTCCTTCTCCCCATTAGAAACCGGGCCCACCCGCACCCGGTAGACCCCATTCCTCACCAGGACCACGGGAAGCCCCATCTCCTTCAGCTTACCCGCCAGGGCCAAAGCGTTTTCCTCCTTCTGGAAGGCCCCCACCTGGAGGTAGACCCCCTCCGAAGGAGGCGGGGCGGCCTGGCCCCGGTAGACCTGGGCCCCGTAGGCCTTTAGGGCCTCGGCCACCCGCCGGGCCTCCGCCTCGCTGGCGTAGGGCCCCACCACCACCCGGGTGAGCCGGCCGCTGGCCTCGAGGCGGACCGGATACCCCTTGGCCGCAAGCTCCCGGGAAAGCCTGAGGGCGTTTTCCGGGTTGGCGAAGGAACCCACGACCACCCGGTAGCTCCCCCCAGGGGCCGAAGCCTTGGGCGCGGACTGGGGGGGCTCAGCAGGCTTAGGCTTGGCCCCTTGGACCGCCTGGGGCTTGGCCTCCGAGGCGGGCTGGGGCACCGTCTCGGAGGGAGCCTGGGGCAGGGGCATCACCATCACCACGGGCTCAGGAGGCTTAGCCTCCTCCAGGGCCGGGCTTGGGGGCGCCGGAGCCTGGGAAGAAGGAGGCTGAGCCTGGGGAACCGGGGGCGCTGGGGCCGCCCAAGGGCGGGAAAAGGGGTTGATGCCCGTCAGGTAAAGGACGATCCCCGCCGCCACCAGGGCGATGAGGAGGAAGATGAGGGCGTCCAGCCAGTTTTCCCTAAGCCAGCGCATCCTACCTCCCAAGAAGGGCCCGGGCCTCCTTGGAGCCCAGGGCCGCCGCCTGCCTGAGGGCCCGCTCCGCCTCCCCCTCCCGGCCCAAGGCCCTCAGGGCCAGGCCCAGGTTGTACCAGGCGGAGACCTCTTTGGGGGCCCGGGTCAAGACCTCCCGCAGGACCAGCTCCGCTTCCCCAAAGCGCCTCAGGGCCAGGAGGCCCGCCGCCAGGTTGCTTCCCACCTTGGGGTCCCGCCCCGCTTCATACAAAGGCCGAAGCAGGGCCACAGCCTCCTCCGGCCGGCCAAGCTCCAGGAGGATGGTCCCCCGAAGGGCCTGGGCCTCAGGGGCCTCGTTTCCCTCCAGGAGCTTTAGGGCCTCCTCCTTCCTCCCCAGGGCGTAGGCGGCCTGGGCCTGAAGAAAGGCCCCGGGAGGCCCGGCCTCCTCGGCGTAGCGATAGGCGTTCTTGAAGTCCCCAAGCCGCAGGTAGGCCCCAGCTAGGGCCAGAGCCACCTCGGGCTCGGGGCTTATCCGGTAAGCGTCCATCAGGTAGGAAAGGGCCCCCTTTGCGTCCCCCGCCCGGAGCCTGGCCTGGCCCAGGAGGAAGGCCGCCTCCCAGAGGGAGGGGTCCTGAGCGTAAGCCTCCTGGAGGAGGGGTTCAGGGTTCTCGCTGAGGAGGGCCTTGCGCAAAAGCAGTCTGGCCCTTCCCTTCCCCTCCACCTGGGCCAGGCCCCGGTCCAGCTCCCGGAGGGCCCTCCCCTTCAAGCCCTCCTCCGCCAGGATGCGGGCGAGAAGCTCCCAGGCCTCCGCCCGCTTGGGGTCTTGGTTCAGAAGGCCGTAGAGGACGGGGACCGCCTCGGCCCGGCTCCCCGCGGCGTAGAGGGCCTGGGCCAGGGCCAGGCGGTAGGCGGGGCTCCGCTCCGGGGTGAGGCCCCGCCTCAGGGCCTCGGCGGCCTCCCTGGCCTTGCCCGCCTGGGTAAGGGCGGCAGCCAGGCCCAGATAGGCCTCCTCCGTGGGCCTTAAGGAGGCCGCCCTTTGGAAGGCCTCCGCCGCCTCGGAAGCCTTGCCCAGGCGCAGGTAGACCTGGCCCAGGTTGAAGTGGCCCTCGTAGCGCTCGGGGAAGACCCGGACCATCTGGTCAAAGGCGAAGCGGGCCTCCTCGAGGCGCCCCGCCCGGAAGAGGGCCACCCCCAGGCCCAGGTGGGCCTCAAAGAGGCCGTAGTCCTGGGCCAGGGCCTCCTCGTAGGCCAAGGCGGCCTTTTCGTAGTCCCCAGCCTTCAAAAGAGCCTCCGCCTTCTCCAAAGAAGGAGCGGCTAGTCCCAGGCTGATAAGCCAGGGGAGGAACTTTAGGAGAGGTCTCATCATAGGGCCTCCAAACCCGTCGTTGCCTCTAGCATAGCACAACTCCAGGGGAAGGGGTTTGCTATGCTAAGGGCGTGGGGCCAGCGGAGGAGAAGCCCCTAAACCTGGACGCCCCCCGGGTCCTGGTCCTGAACGCCGCCTACGAGGTTCTGGGCCTGGCCAGCGTGAAGCGGAGCGTCCTTCTGGTCCTCTCGGGGGGCGCGGAGATGCTTGCGGAAAGCGGGCGCTTCCTCCACACCCCCTCCACCAGGATCCCCGTGCCCAGCGTCATCCGCTTGAAGCGCCTGGTCCGGCGGGGGCCTGCCCGCATCCCCCTGAACCGCCGCAACGTCCTTAGGCGGGACCGCTACACCTGCCAGTACTGCGGCCGACAAGGGAGCGAGCTCACCGTGGACCACGTCCTCCCCAGAAGCCGGGGGGGGAAAAGCACCTGGGAGAACCTGGTGGCCGCCTGCCGGGCCTGCAACCTAAAAAAAGGGGACCGCACCCCCGAGGAGGCGGGGATGCGCCTCCTAAAGCCCCCAAAGCCCCCCCGTCTTCCCCTCTTCCTTTCGGACCTCAAGGAGATCCCCGAGGCCTGGCGGCCCTACCTGGAAGCCTTCTTGAGGTAAAGGAAGCCCAGGGGCCGGACCTCCACCTGCCCCTTGTGGACCTGCCCGGAAAAGAGGTCCCGCCAGGCCCCCTGGGGTAGGGGTAAAGAGGCGGGGGCCTTCTGGTTGTTGAAGGCGAGGAGAAGCCTCCCCTCCCCTTCCCCCCGGAAGAAGGAAAGAAGCCCCCCTTCCGCCAGGTAGGTGGCGAAGGGGCCCCGCAGGGCGGGCTCCTCCGCCTTGAGGCGGTAAAGCCCCTGAAGAAAGCCCCGCATCCCGGAATCGCAGGCCTCCCAGGGGATGGGCTGCCGCTGGAGGTCATTGGGGTCCTTTTCCCCCAAAAGGGCGCACTCCTCCCCCTGGAAGACCACTGGGGTCCCGGGAAGGCTGAAGAGGAGGGCCCAGGCCAGGCGGGCCCTGGCCCCCTCCCCCTTGAGGTCGGAGAGGAGGCGGGAGGTGTCGTGGGAGCTGATGAGGTTGAAGCCCATGGCCGAGGCGGCCTCGGGGTAGAGGGCGTAGGCCTCGGAAAGGAGGGTGAGGGCCCTGGGCCCGCCGAAGAGGGCGGGGTGAAGGCCCTGGGCGTAGCGAAGGACGATGTCCCGGCCGAGGGCGTAGTTCATGAGGCTGTCAAAGGCCTCCTCCCCCACCCAGTCCGGGGCCCGCCGCCAGATCTCCCCCACCAGGTAGGCCTCGGGGTTGATGGCCCGCACCCTAGCCTTGAGCTCGCGGAAAAAGGCCTTGGCCTCGAGGAGGTCCTCGGGCACGTCCACCCGGATGCCGTCAAAACCGAAGCGCACCCAGCGCTCCGCCACGGAGAGGAGGTAGGCCCGCACCTCGGGGTTGGCGGTGTTGAGCTTGGGCAGGCTCCCCACCCCCCACCAGGCCTCGTAGGCGCTGGCGTCCCCCGGCTGGAAGGGGTAGCGCTTGACGAAGTACCAGTCCCAGTAGGGGGATGCCCGCCCCCGCTTCACCACGTCCTGGAAGGCGAAGAAGCCCAGGCCCGTGTGGTTGGGCACAAAGTCAAAGAGGACCCGGATTCCCAGGGCGTGGGCCCGGTCCAGGACCCGGCGTAAAAGGGCCTCGTCCCCCAGGCGAGGGGCCACCTGGAGGTAGTCGTGGGTGTCGTAGCCGTGGGCGCTCCCCGAGCGGAAGATGGGGTTCAGGTAGAGGAGGCCCACCCCCAGCTCCGCCAGGTAGGGCAGGCGGTCCAGGAGGCCCTGGAGATCGCCCCCGTAGTACTGGTGGCAGCAGTGCATGGGGCCCGGGGGGTCCTGCCAGCGGGAGAGGTAGGGCTTCGGGCTCCCCTTCTCCTGCCAGACCTGGTTGAAGTGGTACTCGTCGTCCAAAAGGGCCAGGGCGTCGTTCCCGGGGTCGCCGTTTTGGAAGCGGTCGGGGAAGACCTGGTACCCGCCCCTCACCCCCACCCAGGCCAGGGCGCGGAAGGGGCGGGCGGGAGGAAGGTAGGGTCCAAGGCGCCGCTCCCCTGCTTTGGTCTTGAGGCGGATCTCGTAAGGCCCAAGCTCAGGGACAAGGCCCCGCCACACCTCCTTTCCCGAGAAAGCCAGCTGGCGGGCCATAGGAAAGGTCCGCTCCCCCTGGATGAGAAAGGCCTCCCGCACCTCCTCCGCCCCCGCCAGGAAGCGCACGGAATACCCCTCGGGCAGGGCGGAGAACTGGGCGGGGTCTAGGGGGTTGTGGGTCTGGGCCAGGCCCAGGCCCAGGGCCAAGGCCAGGGCCAGGTGGAAGCGCTTCATGCCAAGAGTCTACCGCCGCACGCTGAGGAGCACGGCCAGGAGAACCAGCCCCGCCCCCAGGTAGCCCAGGGGGCTGAGGACCTCCCGGAAGAGGAGGAAGGCGAAGAGGTTGGCCACCACGGGCTCGAGGGTAGCCACCACGCTGGCCCGGGTGGCGGGAAGCCGCCTGAGGCCGGCGTAGTAGGCCAGATAGGCCCCGTAGGTGGAGAAGGCCCCCAGGAAGAGGAGGGCCCCCAGGGCCTTGGGGCTTAAGGGAACAAAGTCCACGAAGGGCAGAAGCCCCAAGGCCCCCACGGGCAGGGCGTAGAGGAAAAGGGTGGGGGTGGCGTACCGGGGTAGGTAGAGCTTGCCGAAGATGTAGTAAAGGGCGTAGGTGAAGCCGGAAAGGAGGCCAAAAAAGAGGGCGGGCAGGAGGGCCTTCACCTGGCTACCCCCGCCTAGGCCCATGAGGCCCACCCCCAGGAGGGTGAGGGCCACGGCCAGGAGGCCCAGGGGGTCCAAGGCCTCCTTAAGCACCAGGCGGGAGAGGAGGGCCACAAAGGCGGGGGCGGTGTAGAGGAGGACCGAGGCCAAAGCCGCCCCGCCGTAGTTCACCGCCATCTGGTAGGAACCGTAGAAAAGGGAAACCCCCACCAGGCCAAAGAGGAGGAGGGCGGGGAGGTCCTTGGGAAGAAGGCGCACCTGGCGCAGGATTAGGGCGTGGAGGGCGAAGAAGGCCCAGGCGATCACCGCCCGGAAGAAGGCCACCAGAAGGGGCGGTAGGCCCTCCCCGAAGGCCAGGCGGCTCACCGGCCCCAGAAGCCCCCATAAGAAGGCCGCCAGGAGGAGGTAAAGGTAGCCCACGGGGCCTAGAGTATAATGCCGCCGGTGTCCTTATGGAGGTAGCCCTATGAGCGGCCGCACCCTCTTCGCCCTCCTGGTCCTCCTCCTCCTCGCCCTCTTCGCCTGGCTCAACTGGGGGGAGATCACCAGACCCACCCCCCTGTCCCTGGGCCTCACCCGGGTGGAGGCTCCCCTGGGGCTTGTGCTGGTCATCGCCTTGGGGGTGGTCTCCCTCCTCTACCTCATCTTCACCATCGGCCTGGAGACCGCCGCCCTTCTGGAGGTGAAGCGCTACGCCCGGGAGCTCCTCCACTACAAGAAGCTGGCAGAAGACGCCGAGCAAAGCCGCTACACGGAACTGAGGCGGTACCTGGAGGCCGAGTTCCAGCGGTTGGCGGAGGCGGAGAAGGAGGAGATCCGGGTCCTCGAGGCCCGGGTGGAGGAGATCCTGGAAAAGCACGGCAACACCCTGGCCGCCTACATCGGCGAGCTGGAGGACCAGATCCTGCGGCTTCTGAAGCCGGAAAAGGGCGAGGGGGCGGGCTAAAGCCCACCCCCAAAGAGGACCCCATGCTGGCTTAGACCAGCATGGGGCGGCATCACTCCACCAGCTCCACCAGGGCCAAAGGCGCCCCGTCCCCGCGGCGGCGCTCCGCCAGCTTGAGGACCCGGGTGTACCCGCCGGGGCGGTTCTGGTACCTGGGGGCGATCTCGTCAAAGAGCTTGCGCACCAGCTTCACGTCCTGCAGGTCCCTGAGGACCAGCCTGCGGGCGTGGAGGTCCCCCCGCTTGGCCAGGTGGATGAGGTGGTCCACGAAGCCGGTGAGCGCCTTGGCCTTGGGCACGGTGGTGGTGATGCGCCCGTGGATGAGGAGGCTCTTGGCCTGGTTGCGGAAAAGGGCCAGGCGGTGGGAAGAGTGGCGGTTCAGTTTCCTTCCAGACTTCAGGTGGCGCATGGTCTCACTCCTTTAGGGCAAAGCCCTTCTTGGCCAGGGCCTCGCGGATCTCCTCGAGGCTCCTTTCCCCGATGCCGGGGATGTTCCGGAGGTCCTTGAGGTTCAGGGCCAGAAGGGCGCGCACGGACTCAATCCCCTCCTCCTTGAGGCTGTGGAGGACCCGGGTGGAAAGCCCAAGCTCCTCCAAGGGCAGGTCCAGGTCCTCCTCGGCCTCCTTCTTCTCCTCCTTGGGGGCCTCGGGGGCGGTCAGGGCCGAGGCCTCGGGGTTGGCGAAGTAGCCCAGGTGCTCCTTGAGGATGGCCACGGCCTGGTTCAGGGCCTCGAGGGGGGTTACGGAGCCGTCCGTCCAGATCCTCAAGGTGAGCTTATCCAGATCTGTGCGCTGGCCCAGGCGGGTGTCCTCCACCTGGAAGGCTACCCGGCGCACCGGGGAGAAGATGGCGTCCACGGGGATGGCGTTGATGCGGTCCTTGATACCGTGGCGCTCGGCGGGCACGTACCCCACCCCCCGGTCCACCCGCACCTCCATGTAGAGCTTCCCGCCCTCCTCCAGGGTGGCGATGTGCAGGTCGGGGTTCAGAATCTCCACGTCGGCGGAAGGGGTGAAGTCCCCCGCCCGCACCTCCTTGGGGCCCTCCGCCTTCAGGACCAGGGTGGTGGTCTGCATCTTGGGATCCAGGAAGCGCACCACCAGCTCCTTCAGGTTGAGGATGATCTCCACCACGTCCTCCTTCACCCCGGGAATGGTGGAGAACTCGTGGAGGACGTCCTCAATGTAGACGCTGGTGACGGCCGTCCCGGGAATGGAGGAAAGGAGGATACGGCGGAGAGGGTTCCCCAGGGTAACCCCGAACCCCCTTTCCAGGGGCTCGAGGACGAACTCGCCGTACTCGCGCCCCTGGGTGCGCGCCGTAAAGACCGGGGCTTTCAGCTTGCTCTCCAACATAGGCCTCCTTCGGGGCCAATCTCGCAGATCACCTGGAGTAGAACTCAATCACCAGCTGCTCGTTCACGGGCAGGGCCAGGTCCTCCCGGTCGGGGAGGCGCAGGAACTTGCCCTTCATGCCCTCCACGTCCAAGGAGAGCCAGGGGCCCACCTTGCGGCCCTTCATGGCCTCGAGGTTCTCGCGGATGAAGGCCAGGTTCTTGCTCTTCTCGGCGATGGCGATCTCATCGCCCGGCTTCACCCGGTAGGCGGGCAGGTCCACCCGGCGCCCGTTCACGGTGATGTGGCCGTGGCGCACCATCTGCCGGGCCTGGCGGCGGCTAGAGGCGAAGCCCAGCCGGTAGACCACGTTGTCCAGGCGGGACTCCAAAAGCCCCAGGAAGACGGTGCCCGTGACCCCCTTCTTGCGGCTAGCCTCCTCAAAGAGGTTGCGGAACTGCGTCTCGGAAATCCCGTAGATGCGGCGAAGCTTCTGCTTCTCCCTGAGGCGCACCGCGTAGTCGGAGGGGCGGCGGGCCCGCCGCTGACCGTGCTGGCCAGGGGGGTAGGGCCGGCGCTCCATGGCGCACTTGGGGCTGTAGCACCGCTCCCCCTTGAGGTAAAGCTTCACACCTTCCCGGCGGCAAAGACGGCAAACTGGACCAATGTAACGACCCATCTTTCACTCCTTACGAGGCCTTGCGGAACTTCTTCTTGGGCCGGCAGCCGTTGTGGGGCACGGGGGTGTCGTCCACGATGGACTTCACCTGGAGGCCGGAGGCCTGGAGGGCCCGGATGGCCTGCTCCCGCCCCGCCCCGGTGCCCCGCACGATCACGTCCACGCTCTGCATGCCGTAGGCCATGGCCTTCTTGGCCGCGTCCATGGCCGCGAGCTGGGCGGCGTAAGGGGTGCCCTTCCGGCTCCCCTTGTAGCCGATGACCCCGCCCGAAGACCAGGTGATGGGGTTGCCGTCCGGGTCCGTGATGGTGACGATGGTGTTGTTGTAGGAGGCGTGAATGTACGCCTTCCCGCTGGCCACCTGCCGCTTGACCTTTTTCTTCGTCGCTTTTTTGGCCATACTCTCCCTCTCGGAGTATCTTCTGGCCCTAAACCACGTTCAGGGCTTACTTCCTTGGGGCCTTCTTCTTGCCCGCCACGGTCTTCCTGGGCCCCTTGCGGGTGCGGGCGTTGGTGCGGGTCCGCTGGCCCCGCACGGGCAGGCCCCTGCGGTGCCTCAGGCCCCGGTAGCAGCCGATGTCCATGAGGCGCTTGATGTTGGCCGCCACCTCCGCCCTGAGCTCCCCCTCCAGCTTCCAGGTGTTCTCCACGTACTCGCGGAGGCGCACCACCTCGGCCTCGGTCAGGTCCTTCACCCGGGTGGCGGGGTCAATGCCCGTCTTCTCCAGGGCCTCCTTGGCCCGGGCCGGCCCGATGCCGTAGATGTAGGTGAGGGCCACGTCCACCCGCTTGTTCCTGGGAATCTCCACGCCTGCGATCCTCGCCACGTTTCCTCCTTAGCCCTGACGCTGCTTGTGCTTGGGGTTCTCGCAGATCACGTACACCCGGCCGTGCCGGCGCACCACCTTGCACTTCTCGCACATCCTCTTCACCGACGCCCGTACCTTCATCTCGCCTCCTACTTCCTGTAGACGATGCGGCCCCGCGTGGGGTCGTAGGGGGTAATCTCCACCACCACCCGGTCCCCGGGAAGGATGCGGATGTAGTGCATGCGCATCTTCCCCGAGATGTAGGCCAGGATCTCCGGTCCCGAGTCCAGCTTTACCCGAAAGGTGGTGTTGGGCAAAGCCTCGGTGACCACGCCTTCCGCCCGAATGGTGTCCTTCTCCTTGGCCATACCCCTCCTACCGTGCCCGCACCAAGGGGACCCCGGTCAGAAGCTCGGGGCCCTCTTCCGTCACCAAGACGGTGTTCTCGTAGTGGGCGGCGAGGTTGCCTGGGCCAGCGCTCGCCGTCCAGCCATCTTCCAATATTACCACAGGCGCCGGGCGCAGGGTGACCATGGGCTCGAGGGCCAGGGTCATCCCCGGGCGGATCTTGGGCCCGGTGCCCGGCTTGCCGAAGTTGGGGAGCTGAGGGTCTTCGTGGATCTCCCGCCCCACTCCGTGGCCCACGAACTCCCGCACCACCCCGTAGCCCCGGCTCTCCAAGAAGGTCTGCACCGCGTGGGCCACGTCCCCGATGCGGTAGCCGGGCCGGAGGTACCTCATCCCCTCCCAGAAGGCGGCCTCCGTGTCCTTTATGAGCCTTTCCGCCTCCGGGGAAACCTTCCCCACGGGGAAGGTGCGGGCCATGTCGGCGGCAAAGCCCCCGTAGATGAGGCCCACGTCTATGGAGAGGATGTCCCCCTCCTCTAGGGGCTCCTCCGAGGGGATGCCGTGGACCACCACGTCGTTCACCGAGGTGCAGAGCGTGGCGGGAAAGCCGTAGAGGCCCAAAAAGGCGGGCTTGGCCTTCCGCTTCTTGATGGCCTCGTAGGCGATCCGGTCCAGCTCCTTGGTGGTGATGCCGGGCTCCACGTGGCGGGCCACCTCCTCCACCACCTCGGTGAGGAGGGCGCCCGCCTCCCGCATGCGCTCAATCTCCCAGGGGCTTTTCAGCTTGATGGCCATCAGATTCCCAAGGCGGCCCGGATGCGGGCGTAGACCTCGTCGGGGGTGCCCAGGCCGTCCACCCGCTTCAGGGCGCCCGTCTTCTCATAGTACTGGACGAGGGGCTCGGTCTTCTCCCGGTAGACCTGAAGACGGCGCCTTATGGTCTCCTCGTTGTCGTCGGAGCGGCCCTCCAGCTCTGCCCGCTTCAGCATGCGGCGGACCAGCTCTTCCTCGGGCACCTCCACCAGAACCACCCCCAGAAGCCGGGTCCCCGTCTCCTCCAGGAGGCGGTCCAGGGCCTCCGCCTGGGGGATGGTCCTGGGGAAGCCGTCAAAGATGACCCTATCGGAAAGCTCCTCCCGGATCAGGGCCAGGATCAGGTCATCGGGAACCAGGTCTCCCCGGTCCATGATGGGCTTGACCTGCTGCCCCAAGGGGGTGCCCCGGGCCACGTGGTCCCGGAGGATGTCCCCGGTGGAGAGCTTTTTAAAGGAGAGCTCCTCGGCCAGCCGCGCCGCCTGGGTGCCCTTGCCCGCCCCCGGCGGCCCCAAGAAGATCACCGCTTCCCCCATGTCTCCTCCTAGCGCGTGCGACCGCGGATGCGGCCCTTGGAGAGAAAGCCCTCGTAGTTCCTTAGCATGAGCTGGCTCTCAATCTGCCTCAGGGTGTCCAGGGCCACCCCCACCACGATGAGAAGGCCAATCCCCGAGAAGGCGATGCTCTGGACCCCGGTGAGGTTCTGGATGATCTGGGGCAAAGCGGCCACCAGGCCCAGGAAGAGGGCCCCCCAGAGGGTGAGGCGGGAGACGATGTGCTCCAGGAACTTCACCGTGGGCTCCCCCGGGCGGATGCCGGGGATGAAACCCCCGTACTCCCGCAAGGACTCGGCGATGCGCCTGGGGTCAAACTGCACCGCAGTGTAGACGTAGGTGAAGAGGATGATGAGGAGCACCTCTATGAGGAGGCCGGAAAGGCGGGTGGGGTTGAAGAAGTTAGCGATGGTTTGGAGGACGGCGTTGTCCTGGAAGGGGGCGGTGAGGAAGATGGGGATCTGCAGGATGGCGGCGGCGAAGACGATGGGAATGACCCCGGCGGCGTTCAGCTTGATGGGGATGTAGGTGGCCTGCCCCCCGTAGACCCTCCGCCCCACCACCTTGCGGGCGTACTGGACGGGGATGCGCCTCTCCGCCTGCTGCACCGCCGCCATGCCGGCGAAGGCTAGCACGATGAAGGCCAGGAAGAAGAGGAAGGCCACCAGGTTCACCTCTCCCGTGCGGATGAGGCCCACGGTGCGCACAAGCTGGGGGAGCCAGTCCACCACGATCCCGGCGAAGATGATCATGCTGGTGCCGTTGCCGATCCCGTACTCGGTGATGCGCTCCGCCATCCAGAGGAGAAGGGCGATGCCCGCCACCTGGGTGACCACCACCACCAGCCAGAAGAAAGGCCCCGGGGACCAGCCGGGAAGGAGGAACCTGCCCCCCTCGGCCCCCAGGAAGGCCGTGGCCAGGAAGAAGCCCTGGAAGGCCCCCAGAGCGATGCCGCCGATGCGGGTGTACTGGGTGATGATGCGGCGGCCCTCCTCCCCCTCTTTGGAAAGCTTCTCCAGCGCGGGCACGATGTTGACCAGAAGCTGCATGACGATGGCCGCGGTGATGTAGGGCATGATGCCCAGGGCGAAGATGGAGAAGCGCTCAAAGTTGCCCCCAGAGAAGAGGTTGATGATGCCAAAGACCCCCCCCTGGGTGGTGCGCAGGAACTCCTGGATCTTGTCCAGGTCCACCCCGGGGGTGGGGATAAAGGCCCCCAAGCGGTAGGCGGCTAGGACCAGGAGGGTGAAGAGGATGCGCTGGCGGAGCTCGGGGATCTGGAGGGCGCTCCGGAAGGCCTTCAGCATCTTAGGCCTCCAAAAGGACGGCCTCGCCGCCCGCGGCCTTCAGCTTCTCCAGGGCGCTCTTGGAGAAGGCGTGGGCCACCACCTTGAGGGGCTTGGCCTCCCCGTCCCCCAGGATCTTCAGGCGGTAGCCCTTCTTGAGGAGGCCCGCCTGGATCAGAAGCTCGGGGGTCACCTCCCCCTCAAACCGGGCCAAGGCCTTAAGGTTCACCCCCTGGTACCTGGGCCTTTTGATCTCCCCGGGGACCTGGCCCTGCATGCCCCGCTTGGGCAGGCGCATGAGGGTGGTGGAGCGCCCGCCCTCAAAGCGGCGGGGGTCCTTGAGGCCGCCGGAGCGGGACTTCTGGCCCTTGTGGCCCCGGGTAGCCGTCTTGCCGTGGCCGGAGCCAGGACCCCGGCCCACCCGCTTGCGCTTCTTGTTGGCCCCTGGATTGGGCCTTAGGTCGGAAAGCTTCATTCCACCACCTCCACCTGGAGAAGGTGGGCCACCTTGCGGATGTTGCCGCGGATGGCCGGGGTGTCCTCCAACACCTTCTCCCGCTGCAGCTTTGTGAGCCCCAAGGCCTTGAGGGCCGCCTTCTGGTCCTTGGGGTAGCCGATGGGGCTCTTCACCAGCTTTACCTTGAGCCTGGCCATCACTCCTCCTTGGCCTTCCTAAGGCGCTTCACGTCCTCCTTGGTCTGAAGTTGCCTTAGGGCCTCCATGGTGGCGTAGGCGATGTTGATGGGGTTGCGGCTCCCTAGCTCCTTGGTGAGGATGTCGGTGATCCCCGCCAGCTCCAGGATGGCCCGGGGCACCGCCCCGGCGATCACGCCTGTGCCGGGAGCCGCAGGCTTCAGGAGGATCTTGGAGGCCCCGTACTCCACCTCAATCTCGTGGGGGATGGTGCCGTTTTGAATGGGCACCTCCACCATGTTGCGGCGGGCGTAGTACCCCGCCTTCTGCACCGCCAGGGGCACCTCAGGCGCCTTGCCCAGGCCCAGGCCCACCCGCCCCTGCCGGTCCCCCAGGAAGATGCGATCCGTGTGGTTGATGAAGT
>OGCH01000346.1_pt1 | contig 26195 bp, 27 predicted proteins | sample 1570111 | NCBI WGS metagenome assembly OGCH01 (sample SAMN03436243, study PRJEB24508) | hot springs metagenome | biome: Desert Springs; feature: Hot Springs; material: Water | place: USA: Great Boiling Spring, Nevada | collected 2008-12-01 | depth 0 m m | reverse complement strand
GTCCGGCCTCCTTTTGGGTTTCCTAGATGTTGTGGTGTATGGCCAGCCAAACCCCTTCCCCTCTTTTCCCCCCTTTTAACCCACACATAGTATATCATCATATTTTCCCTGTTCGACGAGTTTCACGGTTTCTTTCGCCAGCAGGCCATCCAACTTTATATACATGCAGAACGCTTTGTTGGCGAGGTGCTATGGACGGAGGTGGACGTCTTCCAGAAGGGTGTTCGCCTTCCAGCTCGGCGCGGCCGTTAAACCGTCAGCAATAGGCTCCGACAAAGCCGAAGGCCTCATAAAACTTGCTAGAAACCTTACTGAGAATGGGTATGCGTATCTTGTGGTTGACTCGGAGAGGGTTAGCGAAGACCCCTCTGTGGAGGATGTTTCAGCGGTTTTAGAGGCATGTAGGGTGGAGGGGCTCTGTACACCGGTTTTCACGGTGCCCGTTAGGAGGGGTGACTTCAGGGCGAGGTTTCAGGCAATTCTGAAAACCATGTCAAATGAAGGCTATGGCGGCCTATGTCTCGTGGCCGGTAACCCGGCTTATCTCTCCGGCGATGAGTTGAGGATAAGGGCAGGGCCCCTCATCCTAAATGCGGCATCACATTTCAGGGAGAAGGCCAAAAACTTGCCACTGTTCGTCGGGAGCGAGAACATGGTGAAGACATCCCGTATGGCTGCACAGCTTTACAAGGCAACACCTCTGGCGCTTCTAGGGCCTAATCTTCATAAGGAGCTGGCCTTGCTTTCAGATGGAGACGGAAACTTTGGTGTATACACGCCGTTTTACGTTGGGGAGGGGTGTCGGGAGGCCTGGGAGAAATTGGCGGCCTATATCCGCCGCCGTAACACAGGCCTAGGCTTAGAGGAGGCTTTCCGCGCCTACGGGCTTTACGGAGATTTTGCATATATCTTGGAGCGTTTGAGGTATCTGGGCCATATTTCGGTAAGGTGGGTTGTTGGGTATCCGCTGGTTCCCTCAGAAGAGCAGCTGGCCCTTTTCGCTAAGGTTTTTGGACTCTCACAAGGGGTTCGGCTCTGACGTGAGACCTTCTCCTCACACCGCGTATGTCGATAAACAGCTCGGTGCCCGCCCCCGTATCCTCTGTTTCAACGTATGCTATCGCAATCCCCCTGTTGTTCAACGGCGAAAGCACTCCGCTGGTTACGTGGCCGACCTCCTTCCCCACCTTGTTGTAAACCCTGTACCCATGCCTCGGAACGCCCTGCTCAACCATTTCAAGAAGGACCGCAACCTGAGCAGGCTTCCCAGTGGCTAGTTTAGCCAGCGACTCCTTGCCGATGAATCCCTCTTTCTCCATCTTGACGGCCCACATCAACCTCGCCTCCACCGGTGTCTTGGACTCGTCGAAGTCCACACCCGAGAGCAGGTAGCCAGCCTCCAGCCTGCATGCGTCCCGGCAGGCCAGGCCGCAGGGTTTCACGCCCATGTTTACGAAGGCGTCCCAGAGCTTTTCGTAGAAGTCGACGCCGCCGCAGGGGATTATTATCTCGTAGCCGTCTTCACCCGTGTAGCCGCTGCGTGTTACCAGCAGGTTGCATCCACCCCAGTTTACGATAACCCCCATAAACCATTTCAGCTGGGAGACATCGGTTCCCAGCACCTCTGAGACAAATTTGGAGGACATTGGGCCCTGTACGGCGACGAAAGCCGATTCCTCGGTGAAGTCTTCTATGAGCACGTTGCCGTCGGCATGCCCGCTCAGCCATTTTAGGACTTTTTCCCGGGTGACCGCGTTGGAGACCATGATGTAGCTGCCTTCCTCAACCTTGAAGACCGTGACGTCGTCAACAATCCCCGCCCCCTCGTTCAGGATGAGCCCGTATTTCATCCGTCCCTTCTTCAACGTAGCTACGTCGCATGTCAGGGTTTTCTGCAGCAGGTCGGTGGCCGATGGGCCCGTTATCTTAGTCCGGGTCATGTGTGATATGTCGAAGATGCCTGCTTTTTGACGGACGGCCGTGTGTTCATCCCTGAGCTTTGTGAAAAATATCGGACTTTGCCATCCTGCGAACTCACCTACCTCGGCCCCGTACGCTATGTGGTGTTTTAGAAGTGGTGTCTCCTTCAACCCATGCGCCTCCGGTAAACCCTCCATGTCGGTGTGAGGGTTAGGGGGTGAGATGCTTTCGCCTCGTTAATTCTCCCAACCGCCGTGTTGTGGGGGGCTGACCTAACCACTTCGGGGTTGCTGTAACACTCCTCAACAACTTTCGCGAAGGCCTCAAGATACATATCCAGCTCCTCCTTCGACTCGGTCTCCGTAGGCTCAACCATAAAAGCCTCTTCAACGATGAGCGGGAAGTATATCGTGGGGGCATGAACACCATAGTCTAGGAGGCGTTTCGCGACCTCAAGGGCGCCAAGCCCCGTCTCTTTCCTGAGCTTCGCAAGGCTTACGACGAACTCATGCTTTCTCGGCCTCTCAACGTCGTAGGGCAAGCTCACGCCCCTAATCCTCCTCATCCTCGCCAGCATGTAGTTTGACGCGGTCACGGCGGCGGTCGCAGCCGTCCTCAACCCGGAACCACCCATGGACAAAATGTAGGCATAGGCCCTGACAAGCACGGCGAAGTTGCCGTAGAACATCTTGACAGGCCCGATCGATTTCGGGCTCTCAACCACAGCATACCTGCCGTCGGCGTCTCTGACTATTCTCGGGGGCGGGAGGTATTCCGCCAGTTTTTCGACAACCCCTACAGGCCCTGCTCCGGGGCCTCCGCCGCCGTGGGGTGTTGAAAATGTTTTGTGGAGGTTGAGGTGTATTATGTCGAAGCCCATGTCTCCGGGCCTTACGACGCCGACGATGGCGTTTAAGTTTGCGCCGTCGTAGTAGAGGAGGGAGTCGTTTTCGTGGAAAATCTTAACCACGTCCTCGATGTCTTTCTCGAAGAGGCCGACTGTGTTGGGGTTGGTCAGCATGATTCCTGCAACATCGCCGTCAACCATTTTCCGCAAGGCCTCGATGTCGACGCATCCGTCCTGCCGGGTTTTAACCACCTCCACCTCAAACCCCGCCATGCTTGCGCTGGCGGGGTTCGTCCCATGTGCGGAGTCGGGTACGATAATCTTCTTCCTTGGCCTACCCTCCCTATCCCTGTGATATGCCCTCATAATCAGGCAGCCCACAAGCTCTCCGTGGGCGCCGGCCGCCGGGGCGAGGCTGAAGGCCGACATACCGGTTATCTTCTTCAAACATTCCTCAAGGTTGTACAGTAGCTCTAAGCATCCCTGCGTTGTTTCAGGTGGCTGGAGGGGGTGGGTTGCCGTGACCTGCTCCAGCGAGGCTATGGCCTCGTTGAGGGCTGGATTGTATTTCATGGTGCAACTGCCGAGAGGGTAGAAACCTGTGGATATGCTGAAGTTCATCTGACTTAGTCTTGTGAAATGTCTGACGACCTCAGGCTCCGAGAGCTCGGGAAGAGGTAGGTCTGTTCGCAGAAGCTTTTTCTCCAACTTACTCAGATGCCTGTCCCCAGCCCTCTCCGCTTTACGGCCGGCGCTGGCCGGCATGTATCCGATGGCCCCGGGCTTAGACCTCTCGTAGATAAGAGGCTCGTCCCAACATGCCTGTCTGTACATCAAACCAACCCCTCCAACACAGTTGCGTAGCCCTCGATATCTTCTATGCTGTGCACCTCGGTCACACACGTAAGGATGCCTTCACCTATCTCTGGAAAGCGGCCGCCGAGCACCAGTCCGGCGACGTAGCCTTTGTCGAGGAGTGATTTAAGCAGCCTTCTTGGCTCGAGTCCCTTAACCCTGTATGTGAACTCCATGTAGTGGGGTGCGTCGACAAGGGGTGCCTCAACGCCGTAGACTTTAGAAAGCCTCTCGATAAAGTACGCTGTTTTGTCGAATATGTGGCGGGCCAGCTTCCTCAGACCGTTCTTACCCAGCAGGGAGAGGTAGGCGGCTGCCGCGACGGCGCAGAGCGCTTGGTTGGTGCATATGTTTGATGTGGCTTTCTCTCTCCTGATGTCCTGTTCACGGGCCCTTAAAACCATGGTGAAGGCCCTCCGACCGTCTTTGAGCGTCTCCGTCATCCCCACAAGCCTGCCTGGCATGTTGTGTAGAAGGCGTCTGTCGAGGTTGCATCCAAGTATCCCGAGGAGGGGGCCTCCGAAGCTGACCGGTAAGCCGAGCGGCTGCCCCTCTCCAACAACTATGTCGGCGCCATACTCGCCCGGCGGCTTTAACAGCCCGAGGGACGTCGGCTCACACCCAACTATGTAGAGGGCGCCGGCGTCGTGTGCAACCTCTCCAACCTCCTCGACGTTTCCAACAATAGACCCAAGGTAGGTTGGGTTCTCGACATAAACAGCGGCCGTCTCCCCGTCAACTGCATCCTTCAGCCTCTCCATCTCGACGTTTCCCTTCCCATCCATGGGTGTCCTCACCAGCCTCCCCTCCATCGGCTCGACGTATGTCTGGGCAATCCTAACCCTTTCAGGTCCGCAAAACCCTGCGTAGACAATCTTATTCCTCCCCGTGTACCTCATGGCCATTCTAAACGCCTCACCGACCGCGGTGGACCAGTCATACATCGAGGAGTTCACCACATCGACGCCGTAGAGGTCTGCGGCAAGGCTCTGGAATTCAAAGAGCGCCGTCAACATGCCCTGCGAGGCCTCCGGCTGATATGGTGTATAGCTCGTCAGAAACTCGCTCCTCGAGACAATCTGCTTTACCGCCGCTGGGATATAGTGTGGCCATACGCCTCCCCCGAGGAACACCTTCAACCGAGGAGTGTTCTTTGAAAGCATCGAAACTATTTTCTCATAGACCTCCTGCTCAGTGAGCGGGTCCCCGATGTCTGGAGGCGTCTTTAGGATGTATTTCTCGGGGATGTCGCGGTAGAGGTCTAAGACGTCGTCAACACCTATCGCTTTGAGCATTTCCCTAATGTCTTCTCCGGAGTGGTGTGAGATATATGATAGGTTGGATACCTGCCTACCGTCCATAGCGTTACACGTAAAGATTAGGTTATAAACCATCACCGCAGTAATTTTTTCCATGAGGCCGCGGTTTCCGCTAATTGTTCTAAACTTCAAAACCTACGCCGAGGCTTTGGGTGCGAGGGCTGTTGAGCTGGCGAAGACTGCGGACAAGGTCTCAGCAGAGACAGGTGTTGAAGTCATGGTTTGCCCGCCCTTAACCGAGCTCAGGACTGTTGCGGGCCAGGTGGGTGTGGGTGTGCTGGCCCAGCACTGCGACCCGTATGTGGCTGGCCCCTACACTGGGGCAGTCGTTGCAGAGGCGTTAAAGGAGGCTGGTGCGGTTGGCTCTCTCTTAAACCACAGTGAGAAAAAGATGAGGCTCTCCGAGATTTCGGCCTCTTTGGTCAGGCTCCGTGAAAACGGGTTGATATCGCTTGTCTGCGCAGATGACCCGAATGCGAGCGCGGCTGTGGCGGCGATGGGTCCAGACATCGTCGCGGTTGAGCCGCCTGAGCTAATAGGTACGGGTGTTTCTGTCTCAACCTCCAAGCCTGAGGTGGTCTCCGATACGGTTAGGAGGGTTAGGTCTGTGAGCCCCGGTGTCCATGTTTTATGCGGTGCAGGTGTTTCCAGGCCCGAGGATGTTTCCCGGGCCCTTGAGTTGGGGGCTGAAGGGGTGCTGGTTTCAAGCGCATACGTGAAGAGTAGGGACCCTGCAGCCTTGCTTAATGAGCTGTGTAGGGCGGCCTTGATTTAGATTACCTCCAGCATGACCCGCTTACTTTCACCGTCGAAGACATGGATGTCCGCGTAGCCGCGGTACGGGTACGTCAGTATAACCATTATGTAGCCCATGAAGTTGTTAAGGTCCTCAATAGATGGCCTTCCCACCCCTGAGGGGTGGCTGTGGGCTATTCCGACGATTGTCAGGTCTATAGGTAGGGCGTAGGGGTTGAATGAGGAGAAGCCCTCTCCGTATACAGACATGGGTGGCAGGGATATCTCGTTAATGGTTATGCTGTTTCCCCTTCTCTCGCCATGCAGCAGCGCTATAACCTCGTTTGGGTGAACCTCCCTGGCCATTGAGAGCAGTAGCTCAGCATCCTCCCTCTTGATGACAGCTTTTCTAACGCCTCGGACGTCTCTCTCCAACAACCGTGTAGTTAACAGACTCCCCTATGTATGTTGCGTGGTCCGCGATTCTCTCAAGATAGCGCAGCATTAGCATGAGCGCCATGCCGCATTTCTTCGAGCCCTCGTCAAGACTCTGCATAAGATGGGTCTTGTAGGCCCGGTCGACAATAGAATCCATCTCCTCAAGCCTTTCGGCAAGTTTGTTGTCCTTCTCCAGGAAGCTTTTTATACTCAGCGCTATCATCTCCTTTACCACGGAGCTGACTTCAGCCACAAGCTCCTTGTTGCACTCCCTCAGGTCTCCAAATGTCGCTATTATCTGGGATATGTCGTAGGCGTATCGTCCGAACCTTGAGAACCCGTAGGCTACCTCCATCGCCGACTTTAGGAAGCGGAGGTCAGAGGCGACCGGCTGGTATCTCGCAATCAGCTCGACGGCTAGGTCGGAAACCTCGTCCTGCAGCCATCTGAGCTTTTCGGAGATCTGGAAGACCTCTTCCTGTAGGTTGACACCATCTATGAAGCTTTTCACAGCTAGCTCGACGGCCTTTGTGCTCATCGTTGCCATGTCGTTGAGCATGTTGCTCAGCCTTTCGAGGCCTATGTCCATAAGCCTTGCCATGCTCACCCAACTCTGCCCGAAATGTAGTCCTCCGTCCTTTTGTCCCGTGGATGCGTAAAGATTTCTTTCGTCGGCCCAAACTCTATAAGCCCACCCACCATGTTTTCGTCCGGCATCATGACGGCCGTATAGTCCGAGACCCTGGCCGCCTGCTGCATGTTGTGGGTAACTATGACTATTGTGTAGTTTGAGGAGATGTTTCGGAGAAGCTGCTCTATCTTGGCTGTTGAGATGGGGTCGAGGGACACTGTGGGCTCGTCGAGGAGGATTACTTCAGGGTCAACGGCCAGGGTTCGGGCGATACAAAGCCTCTGCTGCTGGCCTCCAGATAGGGAGTAGGCGTGGGCGTCGAGCCTGTCCTTCACCTCATCCCATAGGGCGGCCTTCTCCAGGGCGTCCCTGACCTTCTGCATTAGCTCTGTTTTTGACAGTTTAATTCCGTTGACCTTAAGTCCGAAGGAGACGTTGTCGAAAATGGACATGGGGAAGGGGTTTGGCCTCTGGAAAACCATTCCAATAACAGTCCTGACCATGACGGGGTCTATTTCCTTACTGTAGATGTCTACACCCCTGTATAGCACACGACCTTCCACTTTTGCCTCAGGTATAAGGTCGTTCATCCTGTTGATGCATCTCAATAGGGTCGATTTACCGCATCCCGAGGGGCCGATGATGGCTGTTATACAGTTTCTCTCTATCTGCAGGTTGATATTTTTTATCGCGTACCGATTGCCGTATCGTACCGCGAGGTTAACAGCCTCGACAACCACCCTCTTATCGGCCCCCGATAACTCCATACTATCTCTAACCAATTCCTTTAACATAGTCATTTATAACGTCAACCTCCTCTGATACCTGTACCTTAACGCGATTGCGGCGGAATTCATGCTAAGCAATATCAGCATTAGTACAATTATGGCGGCTGAGGAGAGCTCTTGGAAGGCGACTTGAGGCCTTGACACCCAGTTGTATATCTGGAGAGGCATGACCGTAAACCGGTCGAAAATACTCGACGGGTCCTGTCTTATGAAGAGAAGGCCGCTTATCACAAGTATCGGGGCTGCCTCGCCTATTGCTCTTGAAATCGCTAAAATCGCTCCGGTCATCATCATGGGAAGGGCTCTGGGCAGGATTATGTAACGCGTTACCTGCAGCTTGGTAGCCCCTAGAGAGTAGGCCCCATGTATCAAAGCTTCAGGTATTGTTTTAACTGCCTCGGCTGCGGCGACAGTTACGAGGGGCAGAGTCATGACTGCAAGGGTAAATGCTCCAGCGATTATCGACCTGCCGAGGCCTAGGCCGTAGGTGAGAAGGCTTAAACCGACGAGGCCGAAAACCACGGACGGAATCCCAGCAAGGTTAGCCATGTTTATTTCAAGAAATCGTTTAACCACCTTGTTCTCGGACCACGCGGTTAGATAGAGGGCTGCAGCAATACCTAGAGGCACGCATATGAGGGCCGACAGCCCCACTGTCCAGATGGTACCGAGAATCGCCGAACGCATCCCGGCGTTGGCCGGGTTTGGATGTGGATACTCCGTAATTAGTGTCCAAGACAGTCTATCGCCGCCTGTGGTGGCAACCGTTATAAGCAGTGAAGCTACTGTCGCTATTCCTATGAATAGGCCGAATGAAAGCAGTATCGGCGCAACCTTGTCTAGAGTTTTCTTCCATCGAACCCGCCTAGACTCTTGCCAACCTAAACCTAGTACCGTATCTGCCATTTCTTAACCACCCTAATGGCGATTATATTAAACACAAACGTAATGATAAACAGAACCAACCCTACGGCGAAGATCGACTGGTATTCCACGGTACCATGAGGCGCGTCGCCAGTAGCTACCTGCGCAATAAAGGAGGTCATTGTCTGCATCGCTTCTCTAGGGTCGAAGCTGAAGATAACCCTGAACCCGCCTGCTATCGCGGCTATCATTGTTTCACCCATGGCCCTTGTGAAGGCGAGAATTATGGAGGCTAAGATGCCTGAGAGGGCCGCGGGTAAAACAACCCTGAAGACAACATCAACCTTTCTAGCCCCCAATGCGTATGCTGCCTGCCTAAAATCTTCAGGGACCGCGTAGAGAGCGTCCTCACTCAATGAGGCTACAATCGGAATTATCAGAACCCCTATCATAAGACCCACGGCCAAGGCGTTGTGAATACCCACACCGGGTATGAGCTGCTTGAGGAGGTTTGGTGAAATGAAGTATAGGGCAAAGTAGCCGTAGACAACCGTCGGGATCCCGGCGAGCATCTCGATTATGCTTTTAATCGGCCTCCTTATCGCAGGACGCGCATACTCGCTTAGGTAGATTGCTGTCGCAAGCCCCGACGGGACAGCAACAAGTAAAGCAATGGCGGAGGTTATCGCGGTTGCTGTCAGCAGAGGCCAGATACCAAACTTTTTGTCCACAAAAAGGACGGTCCACTCAGTTCCTGTAAAGAACTCGGCGATAGATACTTGGTTGAAAAAGAAAATTGATTCATAAAAGAGTGAACCAACTATAACGATAATCGTGATAAACGCCACTGATGAGGCTGTTAAAAAAATATAGTTGAAAGTTTTTGAAGCCATTTGACGCCTTCTGACACTTTTTAGCAATGTTTCGCTGAAGACCTGCTGTTGTTGCATCTGGAAACACCGCTAGTGTGGCCCCGCATTCTTATTCTTAAGGTTAGTGAGTTCGAAGAGGCCGTCGGTTATTCCTGCTTTAAGCAGTGCCGCCGCTTTGATGTAGTAGTGTTCAGGCATCGGAGTGTACGCGACCTGTTTGGCAAACCTCGCACCGTTTTCGACGTAGAAGATGACGAACTCCCGAAGATGCGGCTTCTCATTCCAGAACTTCTTGTTTACATAGATGAAGAGCGGTCTCGACAGTGGGTAAGTATACGTGCTGGCTGTTTCGTCGTTGGGTTCAACACATTCACCGCCAGCAACGTCGTCCCTTATCTTCAAAGGCCTTATTTTGTCCTTTGCCTCAGGATAGTAGGCGTAGCCGAAGTATCCGAGGGCATATTTCTCTCCCTCTACGCCTGCCACCAACACGTTGTCATCCTCTGAAGCAACATAGTCTGTCCTGCTAGCCTTTGCCTTTCCTACCACCCTCTCAGTGAAGTAGTCGAATGTGCCAGAGTCCGCGCCGGCGCCGTAAAGCTTGATGGGCTGGTTAGGCCATTCTGGTCTGACATCGCTCCAGAGCTTGACCGTGCTCCCGGGTTCCCAGATCTTCTTGAGCTCTGATATGGTTATGCAGTCAACCCAGGTGTTCTCCCTGTTTACAACCACCACCAGTGCATCGATCGCCACAGGAATCTCGATCCACTCTACTCCGTTCTGGACCGCGAGTTCATGTTCTGACCTCAGGATAGGTCTAGAGGCGTCGTTTATGTCTGTCTCACCCCTGACAAACCTTTTGAAACCGCCGCCGGTCCCAGATATTCCGACAGATATCGATACCTTCGAATATTTCGCCATAAAGGCTGTCGCGGCCGCCTCTGTGATGGGATAGACTGTGCTGGAGCCGTCCACCTCAATTTCGCCGGAAAGCTCTACAGGAGCTGGGGTGGCTGTTACAGTTACTGTGCGCGCCAAAGTGGTTGTCTGTGTTACGGTTTGTGTAACGACTTGCCCTCCCCCAACAGTCACTGTTCTTTCGTTTGTCACCGTTAAGGTCACCGGTGCGGCTGTACCCAGAACCGGACCGCCCAGCACTAGTCCCGCCACGAGTCCAACGACCAACGCTGCTACAACACCTGCAACCAAGGATGTGGATGCTGCTTTTTTCATGGCGGCCGTCACCTTTTCCGGGCATGATATATAGATTAGATGCCTTGAATTTTTAGATAACAAATCTCTATATACATCTAATTATTCAATAACAGTGATGGAGACGCACGTTAGGAGAATACAGCGCACAGGCAAATCAACCTACACAGTCTCCCTCCCAAAGAAGTGGGTGGAGAAGGTTGGGTTGAAAAGGTTTGATGAGGTCTATATAGTCCCTTTCGAAAACGGGTTGCTTCTTTTCGCGGGAAGCCCTGAAGCTTTGACGGAGGCAGAGGTTGTAGTGGAACAGGCCGCCGAGCCGGAGATGGTTGTAAGACTTTTCTTCTCCAAATACCTCGACGGCTACGGTAAAATAAGGGTCGTCTTCCCGTCGGCGTCGCTCCAAATCGCAAGTTATCTGAAGGACTGTATAAGAAGGTGGCTGGTCGGAGTTGAGATTATCGAGGAATCCTCGTCCGAGCTGGTGGCCCAATGCATGCCGATGCATGACAAGCTACCTGTCAAGATGTCCATCGAGAGAATGGGAAGCATAGCCTCAAACATGATAAGGGACGCCGTAGATTCATTTCTCAGGTCCGACGGGGAGTTGGCGGCCGAGGTCCTGAAGCGGGACGACGAGGTCGACCGCTTCTACCACTTCGTTGTCAGGCAGATGAACATAGCCGTCCGAGACCCTAGGATACTCAAGGCGCTAAACCTTTCCAGCCCCAGCGACTGCATTACATACGCTCTGGGCGCTAAAAACATCGAGAGGGCCGCGGACCATGCTGAAAACATCTGCAAAAGGGTGTCGGTGATGCGGCGTGTACCGAGACAATCAGAGGAGCTTGCAAGGGCCGGTGACGAGGTTGTAAACGTCTTCCGGTCATCAGTCAACTCTTTACTCCACCCAGACAACGTCTTCGCGGACAAAACACTGAGGAAAGCGGAGCTGGTTGCGGAGAGGCTGGAGAATCTCCAGACACAGTCAGGCTACGAGTCGGCAACCTTCCAAACAGTCCTCAACAGCTTGAAGAGAATCGCAGAGTATGCGGCTGACCTGTCCGAGGCCTCCATCAACCTTTCGGGCAGGGTTGTCACCGTCAGCTCCTGAGAAGCCGGTCTATTTTCTCTGCTAGGAGCAGGTCGTAGGTGCTTATTCCGCCCAAGTCGTGCGTTGTGAGGCATATTTCGAGGCGGTTGTAGACGTTTAACCACTCTGGGTGGTGCTGCATCTTCTCAGCCTCTATCGCAACCTTCACCATGAAGCTAAAGCATTCGACGAAGTCCCTGAACTCCAGCCTCAGGTAAAGCTTTCCCCCCTCCAATCTCCACCCAGACTCCAGCTCCCTAAGCTTCTCCTCAATCTCCCGCTGTGAAACAAGCCTGTATTCGGCGGCCATGTAGCTCTGTGTGCGTGGGGTGTTTTATATCTCGTGCAACTACCAACCTATGAGGCCGGACCTCAGAGCGTGGTCTGCGAGGACGAAGGCTACGACGGATTCGACGACGGGTACAGCTCTCGGGACAACTGAGGGGTCGTGTCTCCCTGGGACAACTATTGAAGTCTCCTTCATCGTGGCCAGGTCGACTGTCTTCTGCTGCAAGGCTATTGAGGAGGCTGGTTTGAAGGCAACCCTTACCAGCAGGGGCATGCCGGTTGAGAGACCACCTAAAACCCCCCCGGCGTTGTTTGAGGCGGTTACGACCCTGTCGCCTACAACCGTGTATGGGTCGTTGTTCTCAGAACCCCTCAACCTTGCGCTCTCAAAACCACGGCCAAACTCAACCCCCTTAACAGCCGGGATTGAGAAGAGGGCCCTGCTCAGGTCGGAGTCGAGGGAGCTGAAGACAGGCTCGCCGAGGCCGACGGGCATGTTTAAAGCGATGCACTCAACTATTCCCCCGACGCTGTCCCCCTTCTTCCTGCTCTCCAGTATTACATTCCTCATCTTTTCAGCCGCCTCAGGGTCCGGGCATCTAACCTCGTTGCTGTAACGCAGCTCCCTTATCTGCTCCACGGTTAAGGGCCCCGCCCTAACCCCGCCTATCTCAAGGCTGTAGGCGAGTACCTCAACCCCAAGCCATTTGCGCAACAGCTTTTTCGCAACGGCCCCAGCCATTACGTAGCCAGCGGTTATCCGGCCGGAGAACCTTCCACCCCCCCTCCAGTCGTTGAAGCCTCTGTATTTTATGCGGGCGGGGTAGTCGGCGTGTCCCGGCCTAGGTGTGTTGACGAACTTCTCATAAGGCCTCGAGTCAACGTCCTTGTTCCAGACCAGCATCAATATGGGTGCTCCGGTCGTGTAGCCGTTGAAGACCCCTGAAAGTATCTCCACCTTGTCCTCTTCCGCCCTGGTGGTTGTTACAAGGGATTGTCCGGGCCTTCTTCTGTCCAGCTCCACCTGGACGTCCTGTTCGCTGAGCTCAAGCCCCGGTGGACAGCCGTCCACCAAGGCCCCGACACACCTCCCGTGGCTCTCTCCGAAGCTTACGACTACAAACCTCTCCCCGATTATGTTGCCAGCCAACCCGGATATCTCTAGGACTGGGTAGTTTTATCCTTACGCCTGAGATATGCTAGGAACGCAGATGAGCCGGCGGCTGTGAGGATTATGACTGTTGAGGCCGGCGTCAGGGGTAGTGTGACTTCCTGAACACCTTCTGACGGGTCTACTGTGAAGCTGTAGCCGTAGAATGCGGTGTTAAGGCGGGCGTTAACCGCCCTGTATGTTATGTCCTCCAAAACTCCGCCCCCACCTCTGTCAAGGTAGGCCTCAGCCTCCACGACCTCTCCGTTGTCGACCACGACGCGGGCCCCTGAAAAAGGCATGCCCAGAAAGTCTCTAACCACCAGACTGAGGCTGTAGACCTTGACGGGGACAACATAGTGCCCCGGGGCTTCAACCGATACGTGGTCGAGTTCCTTCACGTCGACGTTTTTGTATGTGATTGAGATAATCTCATATGTCCCTTTAAGAACCCAGATGGCTGCACTGTCAACGATGTATGTCCTGCCGGAGGAATGCCGTAGTGTCGCTACTGCTTCTACACCCCGTCCTCCGGCGTCGTGGAAGGCGAAGGCTGCGAGCAATTCCTCGTCGTATATCTGGAGTACTCTTCTCGGCCTGTCCACCTTGACTACGACAGCAACTTCTCCCGAAGCACCGACATCACCCGCCCAGGCCTTGAAAACAAGCCGTCTACCTTCATCGAGTTGGATTAACGGTTTTGCGTCAACCCTCACCCCCTCACCCTCCCGCACCCAGGTATTCACCGTCTCCACAGGGTTTTCGACCATGAGTAGGAATTCCCTGACCCATAGGGCCTGTATGTTTTTCGGCCCATCGACGAGGAGGGTGAGAACGGGGTCGCCGCCCCTTCCACCCCATCCGCCGAAAACATATCTCACACCCTCACCGGCAGGCCTCGTCACGGGGTCCGCATCAAAAACCGCATAAGACCCTCTCTCAAACCAGCCTGACCCAGTTTTGAGAGGCAGCTGTGAAATGACCTCGACGTAGTAATGCAGCCTGTAGACCGCGCGCACTTCCAAGGGCCTTTCAACAACTACCCTAACTGATGTCTCCTTAGACCCCAGGCCCAGCCATCCTTCGAAGACTGCTTTAGTTCTGTTTCCCCACACAATCTGGTCAGGCGTGTTCAGCTCAAGCTCTGTCCCCTCAGGGTACCAGCCCTCGACGGAGACTGTGTTTCCATGTGTGCTTGAAGCAGAGACATAGAACTCTTTCACCCATTCTATGGATACTTTGACGGGTTTTGTGACGACTAAGCGGTATGTGTTTGGCTCCGACTTTTCCAAAGAGACGTCCGAGTCGACTGACGCCAGCCTGTACCTCACGCCCGCGCCGATAAACACTGTGTCGTTCAAGACTTTGACCTCTGCTGTTGAACCTTCGGGATACCATCCGCCGCCCACAACTACGTCAAAGTATGATGTGATGTTGACGAAGAATTCCTTCACATACCTTGCCTCAAGCATCAGCGGTCTTGTAACGTTAATGACGCGCACTGGTTCTGTAGAGTTGTCGCTCCAGCCTGTGAATCTCAGCCTCACCCCCTCGCCGAGCGGGGAGACCTGAACAGCCGCAAAACTCAGCACCTCACCTATCTTAACCCATCCCGAGAAACGGTTATCAAGAGAAACTATCTGCACAAAATAGTAAACGTCATATCTGGCAACGAGGTCAAGGTCCTCGACAACAGAAACCGTCAGATGCGGTGAATCTGATATCTTGGCCGCGCCTCGGTACCAGCCTGTGAACAACAGTTTGGTGAGGTTTGTGAAGGCTATTTCTGGCAGGACGCTGTAGGAGAGGGTTGAGCCGTAGTCAACGTCGTAGCTGGTGACAAGGTTTCTCCCAAGCTCTGAGTGCATGAAAATCCTCACCCTCAGCTTCGGCGGCGTAGGCTCGAGATACTTGTATGGTATGGTTTCGGGGAGGGATACTGTGTTGGTGGGCGGGTTCCTGTATGATTGGGTTTCGAGCCAGCTGTAGGCGACCGCGAGGCCATAAAGGTCCAGGGTTGACGGCAGGCTCGCCTCGTTGACGTAACCGTACATGAGGTCGCGGCTGTAGCTTGAATGCCCGAGCCCGAGGGCGTGACCGAACTCGTGTGCCGCCACCTTGTAGGCGAGGGTTGCTGAAGAGCCTACGCAGGCCTTAGATATCTGGATATATGCCTTTGTAATCATCCTAGTATACCCGTTAAATCTCAGGCTTGTGAGGCCGCATGTATTACCCCCCAGCGTTTCCACGTACTGTAACACAACGTCTGCGTCCGCCCCTTCAGAAATGAAGGTGTAACCTAAACTCAACAAGTATCTGTATCCGTAGCCGGCTGTAAACGTCCTTACAGCACCATACCAAACCTCAACCCCCTTCACAAGTGCTTCATCAAACGTCTGCGAGCCTGAGGAAATTATACGGATGTTTAACCTATCTTTGCCCCACGCCCCCAGAAGCTCCAGCGACTGTGAAGACGTCTCGAGGGCTGTGAACCCGTCTGGTGCAAGGGCCGGTATCGCAACATCGTAGTCAATCGATGTTTGGGGGAAAATGGCTATTAACGCTACAAGGGCAAGCAGCAGGGCCCCCGCTCTGGCGGACACGGTGATGTCCCTGTAGCGGTGGAATTAAGTTTTAAAAATTTTTTAACCCACCCTTATGTAGTAAATCCCCGTATGATAACCGTTGAGCCAATCATAAGGGATGCGGTAATATTCGCCAGCATGTTAAGCCTCCTCACCTTAGGCTTGACACTTACCTACCTTACGACTAAGGTACCAAACTTCGCCCACGGCAGCTTCGCTTCAATAGGCATGATGTCCATGCTAACGTTTACTCAGGTTTATAACTTGAACCCCTACTTCTCGATCATACCCATATTCTTCATCGGCGGTGGGGCTGCCCTCATACTTTATCTGGCTGTTTTAAGACCGTTGATTGCTAGGGAGGCCAGCCTTGTGGCTCAGATGGTTGCCACCATAGCCTTCGAACTCATTCTCGTAGCCGTCCTCAACATCTACGCCGACTTCTTCACCCAAACTTTCAAAATACAGTCAAGAGGCTTTTTAATCAGGCGGGCCGATGTCAGGATATTCGACCAACCCGCCGTTTTCATCGCAGCCCCCTCCCTCGCTCTAGCAACCGTCCTCGTTCTTCACCTCATACTGAACAAGACCCGTTTCGGCGTAGGTTTAAGAGCTTCAATAGAAAACCCGCCACTTGCCGGAAGCCTTGGCATCAATGTTAGGCGAATGTACACCTACTCATGGTTCTTAGCGGGTGGACTTGGGTCCGTTGCCGGTTCTCTGCTGGCATTATGGTTTCAGGGCAGCCCCGTTTACGGCAGCACAATACTCATCAGCATTTTTGCGGCTGCGATCGTCGGAGGTCTTCAAAACATCTATGGAGCCGTAGTGGGCGGATACTTCCTGGGCTTTGTCGAGATACTCGGTACCCGTCAGCTCGGACTCTGGATTGGCCCGTGGATGACCGTCTACAGGCCTTTGATACCCATCTTGGCGATGGCCTTAACACTGATATTTGCTCCACGGGGGTTGATAGCGGTTAGCTGGAGAAATATCGCCAGATATTTTGTTAAAGGTGTTGGCGGTTGATAGCGGAACAGCAGCTTTTCACATTCCTCCTAAACGTACTCGCCTATTTTTCCATATACCTGATCGTCAACATAAGCCTAAACCTTGAGTACGGTTTAACAGGTATACCGAACTTTGGGAAGGTCCTTGCAGTGGCGGGCGGTGCCTTCGTTGTTGGAGCTGTACCCGGCCGTGTTATGGCAAACCAGTTAGGTATATTGATGGGGTATAAGGCTGTTGAAAACAACCCTGTTCTAGCCGAGTGTCTTAAAACCCTGGCACAGATAAAGCCGAAGATTCTTGAGGGAATGGACTACATAGAGGACAACGCTGTCGTGGGTGATTGCATACGCAGGGTAATGGTCAACGACCCTTTCCTCTCCATAACTTTGCTTGTTGCAACGGTTGGGCTGGCCGCCGCGGTAGGAGCTGCTCTAGGGTTTATAGCATCCTACCCGGCGATAAGGCTTAGAGAGGATTACTTAGCCATGACCTTGTTGGCTATGGGGGAGTTCCTCGCACAGGTTGGATACTTGGATAGGACATTGGTCGGCGGCACGCTCGGTGTCTTCGCACCTGACCCCTACGGTTGGCTAAGCGAGTATAGGTTCATGGCCTCTGCGCTGGTGATTTTATTGGTAGCCATGCTTTTCTTCTTCTATGTGAAACAAATATCCCTCTCGCCAGCTGGTCGGATTCTTAAAGCCGTCAGAGACCAGGAGATGGCTGCAGAGGTGTTGGGTAAGGATGTCGTCAGAATCAAACAGAAGGTTTTGATCGTGTCATCGCTCATGGCGGCTGTCGCCGGGGCTCTCTGGGCCTTTAACAGCCAGAGTGTCATAGCAAGCAACTACGACCGGTTCACTTGGACCTTCTGGCCTTGGGTAATGGTCATAATAGGTGGTGCGGGAAACTATCGAGGAATACTGTTAGGGACTGCTGTCTTTGTGGTACTGAGGCAGACGATAGACACCTATAGGTACGTTCTGGAACCACTAATCCCGTTCAGCCTTATCTGGCTAGATCGCCTGCTCTTTGGGGTCGCCTTAATCATCGTCCTAATTGTGAGACCGCAGGGAATAATTCCCGACAGACCCACCCCCGCAATAAGTTTTCCAGAGCTCAGGAAGATGCTTCAAAGAATGAAGCAGGAATAAGGGCTAGGCGGCTCAGGCAAATGCCTTTCGTTCACCTCTCAGGTTAACTCTGAGTCATCACAGCCGCAAAAAGTATGGAGACGTCCGTCGATTTAACCTACTGCAAGCATTTGCGAAAAAGCTTATATGCATCTATCTAAATCTAATTCAATTGATATGAAAAGCAGAAGAGCAATATCTTCTACTATAGCAGGTGTCGCAGCCGTCGTGGCTCTCATAATAGGGCTACTAGTAGGTGGGGTTGCGTTGGGACCCATGCTAAGCCCGCCGCCGGCGGCGGTAACAAGGACTGTGACGCAAACTGTCACGGGAGGGGCTGTTACAGTAACCCAGACCATAACAGGCCCCGGAACAACGATTACACAAACTGTCACACAGACACAAACCGTTGCTGGTGGATTGACAGGCGAAGTACAGATAGGTACTTTGCTCTGTCTAAGCGCTGTTCTCTCATCATACGCCGAGAACGAAAAAGTTGCAATGGACCTTGCGGCACGGGAGGTTAACGAGTTTCTCCAGAGTTCTGGTGCAAACTTCAGGATAAAGCTAGTCCATGAGGATACGGCATGCGCTCCAGCCACGGCTGAGGAGAAGGTCAGAAGCCTCTTCGCCAGAGGTGTCAGGCTAATAGTAGGGCCCATGACATCTGCCGAGGTAAGGCAGATTAAGGGATTCGCGGACACGAACAAGATACTTCTGATATCGCAGTCCTCCACAGCCCCTGACCTAAAGATACCCGGCGACTTTGTCTTCAGGTTCACAACAGCGGACGACATACAGGGGCCCATAGGCCCGAGGCTGGCAAAGCTACTTGGAGTGACGCATTTCCTATACATCTGGAGAGGCGATGCATGGGGTGACGGATTACACGCAGTCTCCACCGGCGAGGCCAGAAAGCTAGGGCTTAACATCGAGCTGGAGCTTCGTTACGCCCCCGACAAAACAGAGTTCTCAGCAGAGGTATCACAGCTGGCGACGAAGGTTCAGGACCTTTTGAACAGGGGGGTCGAGGCTAACAAGATTATGGTGGAGATAGTCGGGTTCGACGAGGTGGTTGCGTTCCTCTCCGCCGCAAACGACTACCCTGTTCTTAAGCAGATTAGATGGTTTGGAAGCGACGGAACGGCAGTAACGGCCGCCATCTTCCAAGACCCTGCAGCCACACAGTTCGCTGAACAGACAAAGTGGATAAACCCGCTGTTCTTCGCAACAACTCCAGAGAGAAAGGCCAGGGTTGACGCGGAAGTACTCAGGGTACTTGGACGATCACCACCAGACGCCTATTCCTACGCCGCCTACAGCGCCGTCTGGGCCTATGCTCTCGGCCTCATGGCAACTCAGAAGTACGATGCTGAAGCCGTGAAAGCCATTCTGCCAACAATTGCACAGGAATTCCTCAGCCTAAAGCTTGACGACGCCGGAGACCTACCTTACTCAGACTACATCCTCTGGGTGGTCAAAACAGTCGACGGCAAACCCAAATGGGTTGAGGCCGGAAGATACGTCTTTGCCTCAAACACCTTCGAATGGGCTAGCTGGTTCCAGCCGTAGCTAAGCCCCATATCCTTATATTATATTTTTCCATTTTTTTATTAATGAGCAGTTTACCCATACTTTCATGTAGGGGTGTTTACAAATCCTTCGGCGGGCTTATGGCACTTGCCGGCGTAGACATCGAGATCGAAGCCGGCTCGATGTGCCTGCTCATAGGCCCGAATGGAAGCGGAAAAACCACCCTTATCAACACCATAACCGGTGTTTACAAACCAGATAAGGGGGAGATATTCTACAGCGGCCGCAAAATCACGCGGCTAAAACCCCATGAGATATACCGGCTGGGGCTTGTGAGGACGTGGCAGATACCCCAGCCCTTCCAGTCCCTTACGGTGATTGAAAACCTGCTGGTTTCCGGTAAGCAAAACCCGGGCGAAGGGCTTTTCACAGCCCTAATCAGGCGGCGGTGGTTGAAACACGAGGTCGAATCCGTTGAGAAGGCCTATGAAATACTGAAGCTGTTGAAGCTCGACCACCTATGGGACCAGCAGGCCTACAAGCTTAGCGGCGGGCAGATGAAGCTTCTTGAGACGGGGCGGGCGTTGATGAGCGGCGCTAAGATGATAATGATGGACGAGCCGGCCGCCGGAATCAACCCTCTCCTAGCCCACGAGGTCTTCACACATCTGCGGGAGGTGAACAGAAAACTCAACGTGACTTTTCTACTCATAGAGCATAGGCTCGACATAGCCATACCCTACGTGGACCGCGTATACGCTATGCATCAAGGCAGAATCATCGCCGAGGGGGCACCGAAAGAGGTTTTGGAGAACGTGGTCGTCATAGAAAGCTACTTGGGTGGGTAGTTGATGCTTACCATCGATAAACTGAACGCCGGCTACAAGAGGCTCCAAGTCCTCTTCGACGTGACCGTCACAGCTCCTCGGAACCTTTTGACTGTGGTGGTGGGTCCAAACGGCAGCGGCAAAAGCACACTCCTGAAAACAGTCTTCGGCCTCACAAAAATTTACTCCGGGAAGGTTTCGTTGGACGGTTTAGACATAACAGGATTACCGCCACACAAAGTTGCAGAGCACGGCGTAGCCTACCTTCCACAGGTCGACAACGTATTCGCAAACCTCACCGTGTATGAAAACCTGCTGATAGCGGGGTATGGTCTTAAACGTAGCGAAGACTCTGTTAGGGACGTTCTGGAAATGTTCCCCCAGCTCAAACCCTACCTGAACAGGAAATCCGTCTACATGAGCGGGGGCGAGAGACAGATGCTTGCTATAGCGATGGCCTTGATAAGGAAACCCCAGATAATGCTCTTCGACGAGCCCACCGGCAACCTATCACCCAAGATGGCGACGCAGATACTTAACGTGGTGAAGGACCTGCGTGACAGCTATGGAAAGACAGTGGTCCTCGCGGAGCAGAACGCCAAAAAAGCACTTGAAATAGGGGACAAGGCGGTTTTGCTGGTTAGCGGGAGACCTGTATACGACGGCGATGCACACCAACTCCTCCACCACGAGGAGCTGGGCAAGCTATACCTAGGTATTAGATGATTTTCATAACATCCAGCACGCTGTTTAACACGTATTTAGCATAGCTGCAGGGGCTTTTTCCAACCAACGCCGTGTCCATGCCCGAGTCATGGGCAGGCTTAAGCTCAACTTCGCACCTGTCACCGACGTATAACGCCTCGTAGGGTTTGACATCCGCCTTTTCCAAAAGCAGCAGGTAGCCGGAGGGGTTTGGCTTTGGCTCGGCGTCGTCGCTTGTGACCAAGGTGTCGTAGCATTCCGGCGTGATTCCGAGCTGGCTTAGCACCTTTAATGCAAGCTTTTTCCCCGAGTTTGTGTGGAGGCCGACAAAGACGCCCAGCGACCGTATCTTCATCAACGTTTTAGATGTCTCGGGCGCAGGCCTTATGTATCTCTCTACCTCGACTACGTCGGCGAGTTTTTCGTAGAACTGGTGTCGGTTTAGGCCGAGGAGCTCAACGCTTCGGCTGACTGTCTTGACCTGCTGTTTCTTCTCATAAAGCTGCTTAAAGGCCTCATCCCTACCAACCCCGAGCATCTCGGCCAAAACCCTGACGGCTGACAGCAGCAGGTGTTCCTCATACTCCCTACTCCTGTAGAGGGTTCCATCTACGTCTAGGAAGACAGCCCTATACCTGTTCAAGCTATCCCAAGCGTCTCATTAGTTTTTTTAATGCTCTTCTCGGCTGAAACCTCTCCCATAACAGCCCTGACGGCGTCGACGTTCTCCGGGATGACTATGGCCTCCTGATGCACAGCCATGAAGAAGTAGACATCTCTGCCTGATACGGATACGGAGTCGGCCCATACGACGGCCTCGTATATGTCGCCCCTCGGCCTTCCCAGCTCCCTCCCGAACTCGAAGAGGTTTGCGGTTGATTTGAAGCCGTCAGCCTTAAAAACGGCTTTAACCCTAGTCGTGTTGGCGAGAAGATCCCTCACAGCCGCTGTGGTGGCGGTGTTTCTGAGGGTTGTGTTCACGGCGTGGACATGCATGTGGGTTGTCGGTATCTTCATCGCCATGGTGGTTATGTCTATGTGTGGGAGGACTGTTTTGACGTCTCCGGCGTGGTGTGAGGGGGTTTCTACGGGGTCCAGTACGACGGCGTCTACCAGGCCCCTCGAGATCTCCTCGGGGTCGGAGGTGCGTCGAGCGATGACGACCCGCGCCCTCTCAACCCCATAAGCCCCGTCCAAAGCGTTCAGGACACGGCACAGCGCGGTCGTGTTGCAGGAGACAACCCTTACGCTCCGTCTCCCAACAGCGGCCTCAAAGTTGCACTGCGCCACGAAGCTTGTCTCCGCAACGTCGGCGTCCTCACCGCCTTGAAAAAGGGCCCTAACACCATACTTCCTGTACTTCTCCTTGTAGGTCTTGCCCACATCCCCAGGAGTGCAGTCCACTATGACGTCAACCTTCGCGAGGAGGTCGTCTATGGTGCCTGCTGTTTTGATACCCGCCTTCTCAAACTTTTCACACACCTGTCCATCAATGCAGTAGAGGCTATAGCCTCTGGCCACGGCTTGCCGGGCCTTGTAGTCGGGTGTGGCTTTGACAACGCCGACGAGCTCCATGTCCGGCTGAAGCCTTATTGCGTCGGCAACCCTCCTCCCGATCGTCCCGTAGCCGTTAACCCCGACCCTCAACGGGCGACCACCTCACTCTTCTTGATGCGTTGCATGCTCCTGACCAAGGCCTCTATCAGCGGAAGCCTCTGGCCGGCTAGGTAGAGGACGAGGGCCCCGCCCGCTGTGCTTACGTGGTCTATCCAATCCTTTACACCAAGCCTTTCAAGGGCCGCAGACAGGTGTCCCCCGCTGACGATGGAGGTACCGAGGGAGCTTGCGGCAGCCATAAGAAGCTCGTCCGTCCCCCTCTCAAACCCTTTCTTCTCAAACATCCCCGGCGGCCCGCTTATGAAGATGGTCCCGGAGCTCTTGACAACCTTCGAGTACTTCATGATTGTTCTCTCACCTATGTCGCGGACTGCAGCCGGGTTGTCTACCTCCGCGGTGGGAACCTCAACCCGCTCACCGTCGACCTCAACGGCGACGTCCTCGGGCAGCATAAACTTCTCCCTGTGCTCCCCGTATATCGCGGCGGCCTTCGACACGTATTTTTCAAGGTCTGTGTTTAGAGGCTTCTTCAAAACCCCGGCGGCCCTAAGGAAGACGAGGCCTATGAGCCCGGTTAGGAGGACGTTGTCTGCCCGGCCGTTGTTTATCAGGGCCGTTATTGCTTCAAGCCTGTCTGAGACCTTGGAGCCCCCTAGGACGGCTGTGTATGGTGCCTTGGATGTCACCACGACCCTGTTGAGTGACTTGAGCTCCTTGGTGACCAGGTATCCGGCGCATGTTGGGAGGAGTTCGGGGAAGCCGACGATGCTTGGGTGGGCCCGGTGGGCTGTGGGGAATGCGTCCAGTACGCAGAGGTCGAAGAGGGGGGCAAGCCTCCTAACCATGTGGGTGTTCTTGGCATCCTCAGGGCTGAACTCGAAGTTTTCCTCGGCGGCAAACCTTAGGTTATCGAGTAAAAGCACCTCCCCGTCCCTTAGGGACCTTATCCTCTCACGTGCCGCCTCCCCGAATACATCCTCGACGAACTTAACCTCCTTACCGAGGATTTCGGAGAGTGTTTTGGCGTGCTGGTGTAGGGAGATGTAGTCGTAGCGGCCCACCCTGCCCTGGTGGCTTCCGAGCACAACCCGGGCCTTTGAGAGTGATTTGACGGTGAAGCTGGCCTCCCGTAGCCTGTGGTTCTCGAGTAGGGCCCCGGTCTCGGGGTCGACTGGCGTGTTTATGTCAACCCGCACAAAAACAGCCTTGCCGGCGACGTCGAAGTCGTCGACCGTCAAAAACTCTACAATGCTCACATCAACCTCTAGACACGATGGCTTAAAAACCATTCCGTCAAAGATGTGGACAAATTTTTATTAGCTGGGACTGTGAAACCATCACAGGGGCCGGTAGATCAGTCTGGAAGATCGCCCGCCTGGCGTGCGGGAGGTCGAGGGTTCAAGTCCCTCCCGGTCCATAACTTTTAAAGCGGTTAATGTGTGATGGTTTCGGGGGATGGGTTTGGGGGCGAGGTTGCGGAAGGGCTTCATACAGCTCCTCGAGAAGGATGCCGAGTTCCGCTAGTACGGAGAGGCTTTGGCTGGAGGTTCGGGAGCTTAGGCATGACTTTGCTTTTCTCCGGTCTGAGTTGGGGGTTTATCGGGTACTGTTGGGGCTGTTGCCGAGGGCGGTGCTAGGAGGGCTTTGAGTGGGCTGCTTCTCAGGGTCTGCGGATTGGGCCCGTTGTTGTGGAGGGTAGGGAGATTAACCTTGTGGGAGAGTATGTTGATGTTGAAGGGAGGAGGGGGATGGTTTACGCAGAGGCGAAGGCGTCGGTTAGGGCTAGGGAGGTTTTTGAGTTTGCCCGCCTGGCGGCGGCCGCTGAGAGGGTTTACGGGGCTGGGTTGAAGGTTTTGGTGGGGTTCCGGATTTATGGGGAGGCTGGGAAAGAGGGCATAGCCCTTGTAGAGGCTTAGCTGTCCTTTGAGGGGATGTGTTGGGCATGTATGGGGCTTAGGCCTAGGCTCCACTTAAAACATACAAACAGCAAAGCCTAACACAATGCTGGGAGAACTGCCATGCGGCAAAAACCCAGGACCAGAACGCGATGTGGGCTTGACAAAGAGCGAATGCATTTATAGGACATCATCATAGTAAACGTGGTGTATGTCTTTCTCGGCTGGCGAAATCGTTAGGCTGTTGAAGTCTGACAGGGATGCTTTGAGGGAGCTTGCCGTTGCCGTGGCTTCAGAGCCTGAGATAAGGCTTGCAGTGATAAATGCCGTGCTGGCCGATGTCGCAACAAAACACGACATACAAAATCTTAGAGAAGAGATAAACCAGCTGAGGCGTGATGTGAATACAAACTTCAGATGGACGGTGGGCCTCATCATCGCAGTGTGGGGGACTACTGTGATACCTTTACTGATGAGAATGGCGGGGGTGGTCTAGCGGTGGTGGGGTCTTCTCCGGTGATGTTCTTGTGATGGTTTCTGGGTCTTACTGGGATGTGTTTTTGGCGGGCTGGCTAGTTGATATTTTTAAATAATGTGTTGATGGTGTTATGGCATGAATAGAAGGAATAGGTCTGATGGTTTAAGCCCGTTGGTTGCGGTGATATTGCTGATTGCGATTACTGTGGCTGCGGCGGTCGTGGTATCAGGCGTTTTCTTCAACCTCGCAGGCATAGCAGGCAGAAGACCAACAGCAATAATAGACCAGGTAAGGCTTGTGGCAACACCGACTGGGAACGGTACCTGGGCTGTGGTGGTCAAAAATACGGGCGATGTACCCATAACCGCCATAGCTACAACCTTCCCAGCCGGTGCGTGTAACCCAACATTGACCTTCTCACCGTTGCCAGCAAACCCTGGATCAACAACATCAGCATCGGGCAGCGATACTGGTTGTACCCTCGGATCTACGTACGCAATTATACTTACAGTCACCTTCCAAGATGGTTCTGAACAAGTTTTAACAACACAGGTTACCGCCGCAATAGCATAGACCACTCCTTTGCCTCTTATGAAAAAATTTTTAAACTTTAATTTTTTGTTCAGCCATAGTTTTAAAGTCGGGCTGAGCTACGTCGTCGGCGTTTTAATGGTTTTAGGGGTCACGCTTGCAGCAGTTGTTGTTTTCTCACAGGTTTTGGGCTTCCAGTCCGGCGTGCTGTCCAGCCTTCAGGCCTTGGATGTTAGGAGGCTTGGTGAGAGCCTCGTCCCCGTCGAGGGCATAAGCAAGGCCGGGGACATCGTCGTCTACAACAACGGCCTAGTTCCCACATGCTTTCTCGAGGTAAGAGTCATCGGGACAACTTTCGGGTACACCGTGACAAACTGCAACCCAGTCACCATGCCCCTCGTCAACCCGCGGGAATACGGTGTGGTTAATCTCTACGACATAGCTATAACGCCCATACCCCCGGGAGAGTATGTGGTCATAGCCCGCACGCTTCACAACAAGATAGTAACCTTCAGGGTGGTGTTTAGGTGATGGATGGGGGGCGGGCCGGTGTAAGCACGGTTATCGCAGCCGTTGTCGTACTGACAGTCTTCATAGCACTGGCCTCAGCAATCTACACAGGACTAGTACAGCTTAGCAACGAGTCATCCAACCTCATAAGACGGGAGTCCGAGAGGGCTATGGAGGCCCCGTTCCAGATATACTGGATAAACAACACACACGTCGTTCTCTTCAACAACCACACAAGCTTACCTGTAACACTTCTGTACTGGGTATCAACAAACCCCTCAACAGGAGCGTATAACGTAATCCCTCTACCTGCAACATACACAGTCCCCCCGGGAACAATGAAGATCCTGCCTAACTT
>OGCH01000344.1_pt1 | contig 26287 bp, 28 predicted proteins | sample 1570111 | NCBI WGS metagenome assembly OGCH01 (sample SAMN03436243, study PRJEB24508) | hot springs metagenome | biome: Desert Springs; feature: Hot Springs; material: Water | place: USA: Great Boiling Spring, Nevada | collected 2008-12-01 | depth 0 m m | reverse complement strand
CAAAACCTTTTTATCATAGAAAACATTCAGGTAGAACCTATCTCTCAAGAAGAAGATAAATTGATCCAAACTTTTTCTTTACTACCAGACCTTTTGTCAAACCTATGGGAAAAAGCTTTAATCTATGAAACCTTTTATAAATCACCTCATTTAGGGGTATTAATCTACCGAGACAACCAAATCCTAATGACTAATGAATATTTATTAAAAGCTCTAAAATATGAACCTCAAGACATAAAAAACTATAAGTTAGAAGATCTTCTTTTTAATGAAAAAATTAAGCTTCTTATAAGCGAAAGAATAAAAAGAAGATGTACTGGGGAGTTTTTCTCTGCTGTTTATCATCAAATCCCTGTTAAAACTAAGGAAGGACGGAAAAGAATGTTTAATATTTATGCAAATACCGTCCTTTTTCAAGGAGATTTTGCAGGTATAGCCTTAGGTATAGACGTAACCCCTGAGGTTAGGTATAAAGAGTTTATAGAGGTAATAAAAGAGGTCAACAGATTACTGATAGAAACTTATTCAGAAAAGGAGATGTTTCATAAGGTTTCTGAGGTGCTTTATAACGCTTTAGATTTAGCCGGAGTTTGGGTTGGGGAGGTTGACGAAGAAACTAAACAGGTAAAGCCTATGTTTTACTATCCCGAAAGCTTAAGTTTTATCACCTCTGTAGAGAAAAACTTTTTTTCTTTAGAAAACAAGACTTTTAGTTTTTACAAAAGTTTTCATGAAAAAAAGATAAACTTAATACCAGACGTAAACCAACATCCCTATCCTCAAGAAGTCTTAGAAAAACTTAAAGAATTTAAAGTAAGGTCGGTTTGTAGCCTTCCTGTTTTGAAAGGGCAAAGGGTATCTCATGTCTTAGTCCTCTGGTCTAAAGAACCTAATTTTTTTACCGAAGAGTATTTCGAGCTTTTAGAGGAACTACAAAACAACCTTTCCTTTGTTTTAAAAAAAATAGACCTTGCTTTTAGGGTCCAAATTTTTAACGAATTTATTAAACAGAGCGATGAAATTTTAATCATCTCTAACGATAAGGGGCAGATAGAATACATAAACTCTACCGGTTATAAACAGTTGGAGTTAGAAGACAACGTTTTTAGTATCAATCTTTTCAGCTTTTTAGGGATTACTCCTGAAGAAGTAGAACAAATCTTACAAAAAGGACAAATTATAAAAAAAATCGTATCCATCTTATTATCTAAAAACCGACATTTTTTTGAGTTAAAATTAGGATCGGTGCGATTTTCTGACCAAAAAAAGATAGTTATCTCAGGTAAAAATTTGACTAAAGAAATAGTTTTTGAGATGGAAAAGCAAAAAATACTAAACCAAGACCTTCTTACAGGCCTTTTAAACTATCAAGGCATTGCTCAAAAAATAACTGGAATATCTAATGTGATAAAAGAGGGGATTCTTGTCCTGTTAGACCTTTATAACTTTTCTTACATAAACCATTTTTATGGGCTTGAGGCAGGGGATAAGGTTTTGATAACCGTTGCCCAAAGACTAAAAGAAACCTTTCCTAACGCTTTAATCTCACGACCGGTAGGGGATAGTTTTGCTTTTTTTCTGGTAGATTACGATAAAAAGCAAACTTATAATTTGATAAAACAGCTACATCAAATTTTTAACCAACCTATAGAGGTCAAACCGGGAGAGAGGTTGCTTTTGGAGTTTCAGGGAAGTATCGTTTTTTATCCAGAAGACGGTAACAACTTCCTTGAATTATGGCGCAAAGCTAACATCTTGTTAAGCGAGGTTAAGAAAAAAGGTCCAAATGTGATAGAGGTGTTTAACCCTTACGTAGAAAAACAGGTAGAAAATATCTTTTTCGTAGAAAGGCTGGTCAAAAAAGCCGTGCAAGAGAACTTGTTTGTCTTCTACTATCAACCTTATTTTTCTTCAGAGCTTGAGATAGTTGGCCTTGAGGCCTTGGTCAGGATAAAAGAAAACGGAAAGATCTTTCCTCCCGGAGATTTTATAGAATATTTAGAAAACAGTCCTTATCTAAAAGAGTTTGAATGGTTGAGTGTGGAAAAAAACTTAGCAAACCTACAAAGATTTCAAAAACCCATTTCAATAAACATCTCTTCAAAAAGTTTAGAAACCATGCACATTTTTGAAATTCTGTATAAAAAAGCTGAACTTTTACACCTTATACCTTGTTGCTTAGGCATCGAAATCACAGAACATGCTCTTGCTGCAAATCTGGAGCAGGCAAGCAAACTTTTAAAAAGATTAAAGTTTTATAAAATAAACATCTTTGTAGACGATTTCGGAACAGGATATTCTTCTCTACATTACCTAAAAGACCTTCCGATAGATTTTCTAAAAATAGACCAGGTTTTTATTAAAGATTTTTTAAACGATAAAAAAACTTATTTCGTCTTAGAAACCATCATTTCTTTAGCCAAAAAGCTAAACATAAAAACCGTAACCGAAGGGGTTGAAACCAGAGAACAGTTTGAGGCGTTAAAAAGTTTAGGTTGTGATTACTTCCAGGGATTTTTGTTTGCCAAACCTATGTCAGAGGAAGAGTGTTTAGAATATATAAAAAACTATAAAAAGCCTGAACTATGAAAAAAACCAAGATAATAGCTACCATAGGACCCAAGACCCAGGACCTGTCTTTGATAAAAAGACTTATAAAAGCCGGTGTTAACGTATTTAGACTAAACTTTTCCCATGGAGACCATGCCTATCATAAACAAAGCATAAACCTTATCAGAAAGGCCTCTTTTGAATTAAAAATCCCTGTAGGTATTTTACAAGACCTTTCAGGTCCGAAAATTAGGATAGGAGAGGTTAAAAAACCCTTCTTAGTCCATGCAGGAGAAGTGCTGGAATTACATAAGACTAAGATTTTAGGGGAAAAAACCGAAGAATGTGCAAAGGTTTCGGTAGAATACCCCGAAATACTAAAAGAACTTAAAGAGAAACACCTTATCTATGTAGCTGATGGCCTGGTAAAATTGAAAGTAATAAAAAAATTAGAAGACAAGGTTATTACCGAGGTGGTGCAGGGAGGGGTTATTTCTTCTAAAAAGGGGTTAAACTTTCCAGGCGTTTCCCTTTCTATACCGGCTTTTACCTCCAAGGATAGAGAAGACCTGATTTTTGGCTTAGAAAATGAAATAGACTTTGTGGCTCTATCCTTTGTAAACAAAAAAGATGATGTGATAGCTTGTAAAGAAATAGTAAAAAGGTTTGGTAATGGGCAGCTTGTTTTTGCTAAAATAGAAACCCAGAACGCCTTAGTACACATAGAAGAGATTTTAGAGGTAGCAGATGGATTGATGGTAGCAAGAGGGGATTTAGGGGTAGAGGTTCCTATAGAGAAAGTCCCTGTAATACAAAAACAACTGGTAGAAAAAGCTAAAAAATTAGGCAAACCTGTAATCATTGCTACCCAAATGTTAACCTCTATGATAAATTCTACCATGCCTACCAGGGCAGATGTTTCAGACATAGCTAACGCCGTCTTAGACGGTGCCGATGCTCTTATGCTTTCAGACGAGACCGCTATCGGCAACTTTCCTGTAGAATGCGTAAAAACCATGGTAAGAACCATCCAAGAAGCAGAAAAAATCTATCCTTACCTGAAGGAAACCTGTCAGGAAGTACCTTCAGACTTTGCTATTGCCTACAGTAGTTGCGTTCTGGCCTCTGAGGTTAAAGCAAGAGCCATCGTTGTTTTCACCAAGTCCGGAAGTTCAGCCATAAGGGTAGCTAAATTTAGACCTAAGGAATTGATTTTAGCCAACGTACATGACGAAAAAGTCTTAAGGCGTCTTACGATAATCTGGGGGGTCTATCCTTATCTTGTTCTTTCTGAGATAAACACGACAGAGGCGATGATAAAAGAGTTTTTGTGCAAAGCTTATCAAGAAGGCTTGATAAAAAAACAAGATACCTTAGTTTTAACGATGGGATACCCTGTAGGAAAGGTTGGGTCTACCAATCTAATAAGGTTGATTAAACCAGACCAAATTCAGGATATATTAAGCGAATAAACGGCTATGCCGGTCCTGACCTTTTCTAAAACTTTAGAACTTGCTAAGAAAAACCGTATTGCACCTGTCTATCTTTTTATAGGCGAAGAAAAACTATGCAAAGAAAAGGCAAGAGAAATCTATACCCTTTTGTTGGACAAAGGGACTACGATAGAAACTTATAACCTAAACGATAAAGAAGATAAAAAGGTTTTTGCAAAGACAAAAGGTTATCAAGAAGGACTTTTTGGATTAAGAAAGTTTTACTTAATCTTAGGCGGAGAAAATTTAGAACCTTCTAAAGAAGCAGAAATCGTAAAAAGTTTAGAAAAAGAAAATCAGGTATTTACTTGGTTTATTATTGCAGAAAAATTTGAAGAAAATAGACTTTTGTATCAGTTTGCTTTGCAAAAAGGAGCTATCTTATTTTTTGATTTTAAAAAAGAAGAAGACTTTTTAGAAACAGAACTTATTTTTAGACTTAAAAATGCCAACAAAACGATGGATAGGGCAACCACCGAGCTTTTTCTTTCTTTGGTGGGGAAGGACTATCAACATTTTATAAACGAGCTTGATAAGCTTCTTCTTTATGCCAAAGATAAACCGATGATTTCAGAAGAAGATATATGGGCGGTTACCATCCCTCTTGAGGAAGAAATGCTTTTTATGGTAGAGGATAGCTTTTTTAAAGCCGGGCCTGAAAAGGCCTACCGAATAGTAGCCCAATTGTTAGACCACAAAGAGGAGCCTCATAAAATTTTAGGCTACCTTTATAAGTTTTTCAAACTATTACACATTTTACAGGAGTTTTTAGAAAAACATCCTGAATTGAAAAAGGAGGAAAGGTTTAGCCATTTTGCCAAAAAATGGGAGGAGACCAAAAATAGCCCTTTAGAAGAAATTCCTAAGGTCTTAACCGAACGCCACCCTTACCGAATTTTTAACCTTAAAAAATATTTAGAAAAAATCAAAAACCTACCCCAAGTTTTTGAAGAACTATACAGGGCTGAAATAGCCCTAAAAAAGGAGTTTAAAAATCCTTATCTGGTCTTTAAAGAACTTTTTATCAACCTCTGGCAAAAAACCTTGGTTAATAAAAGTCTTAATTAATAAAAGTCTTAAATAGTTTCTAAAATCTGCTCTAAAACTGATTTATTTTCTGTTAAAAATTTTATTTTTTCTGATAATTCGTGAGTACTTTTAATCTTAAAAGCAAGCTCAATTTCTTTTTTTTCTAAGTAGGGGTCTTGTTTTACGGTTACCCCGCCTTTTTGTATCCTTCCTAAAAGAGGTTTTAAAACTAACATCTTGGTTGAGAGGTTCGAGTAGTAAAGGGTTTTTAATCTTTCCAAAAAAATTTTTCTTCTCTGGTTAAAATCCTTTTGCTTTAAGGCTTCTTTTAGCTCCTCAGTAAGTAAAGAGGGGAGGTCTAAACGACGTTTTAAGTCTAAAAGTTTTTCCAAAACATCTCTTTGCTCACTAAAACTTAAATTAAGCAAATTTATCATCTCTAAAAATTCTGTCTTTTCTGTGGGACTTAAAAACTTAAAAAATTTCAAAACATGAAGGTTTAATTGATCTTTAACGATCAAATGTTTAAATGCGTCGTCTAACTTACTTATCTCAAGTAAAATATCAAGCCAATTTTTATTAGAAGGAAGTTCTATTTTTTCCATCAAATTTGCTATTTGTTCTAAGCTAAAAAGAGATAGAGCTTTTTTAATAAACTCCGCCTTTTCAACCAAGTTTAAATTCCGAAAAAGGTTGCTTTCTAAAGAAAGGAGCAAGAGGTCCTTAGGTGATTTATTTTTTAAAATCAACACTGGAATTTTTTTGATTTCAAGGGTTTGGCAAGCTAAAACTCGGCCTTCTCCGCAGACTATTTGAAAAGATTCGTCTTCTTTAAGATAAACGATAGGGGGCTGAAGGACCCCACATCGTTTGATACTCTCAAGTAATAAGTCTTTTCTTTTAGGAAAAGAAAAAAGATAGGTCCTGTCTTCTATGTTCAGGTAAGAAAGGTCTATTTTTTCCCAAAACAAGTTCAACACTATAAAGTCTTTCCAGTAAGTCTATAAAGGGCCTCTAAGTACTTTTCACGGGTTTTTAGCACTATTTCTTCAGGAATGGTTGGAGGGTGTTGAGGGTCCCAAGAAATAGATTTTAACCAATCTCTTATAAATTGTTTATCAAAACTTTTCTGAGGTTTACCAGGCTGGTATTCATCTTTAGGCCAAAATCTTGAAGAATCAGGGGTTAAAACCTCATCTACCAAAATAATCTTATCTTCATAAACCCCAAACTCAAACTTTGTGTCTGCGATGATAATTCCTTTGGTTTCGGCATACTCTGAGGCTTTTTTATAAATCTTTAACGAAACTTCTTTTAAAAACTGAGCAACCTCGCTACCTACTAATCTTTCCATCTCTTCGTAGGTGATGTTAACGTCATGTTCTCCTAATTCTGCTTTGGTTGAAGGGGTAAAAATAGGTTCAGGAAGTTTGTCAGCTTCTTTTAAACCCGGAGGCAAAGGTATACCACAAACCTGGCCGGTTTGCTGATATTCCTTCATGGCAGACCCGGTGATATAACCTCTCACGATACACTCTACCGGTAAAACCTTTGCTTTTTTAACCAACATACTTCTCTGAGCTAAAATTTCTTTATATTCTTTCAAGACCTCTGGATATTCCTCAACGTTTGCAGTAATAAGATGGTTGTCTACCAAGTCTTTTAAAAAGTCAAACCAAAAAAGGCTCATTAAAGTTAAGATTTTCCCTTTATCAGGGATAGGGGTGGGAAGGACCACGTCAAAAGCTGAAATCCTATCTGTAGCAACGATTAAAAGCTTATCTCCAAGGTCATAGATGTCTCTAACCTTACCCCTTTTTAAAAGAGAAACTTTTTCTAAGTTGGTTTCCAACACAGCATTAGACATAGCTTTCCTCTTTTATGCTATAGACTTAGCAAGTTTTCTTGTTCTCTTTTTAAAAGCAGCGGCTAATCTTCTATACCTTTCGTATCTTACCCAATCTCTATTCTTTTTAGCTTCTTCGGCTAAGGCTTTAAATTTTTTAACCTTAGCTTTGATTTCTCTCATAGAAGCCCCAATTTTCTTAGGCTCTTCCTTTATTCCATAAACCTTTTTCAAGGCAGATATAAGTTCTTCTTTGTTCATTCCATGAACGCCTGAAATTTCTGGTATTTGTAAGGCAATTTCTCTTAATTCCTTGATGGTCATCTTTTCAAGCTTTTTTTCCAACTTAGGAAGTTCTCTGGTTTCCTCTTGTTTTACCTCTTCCATCGCCCTTAACCTCCTCTCTAAGAAATTTGAAAAATATTTTAAAAGCTAAATTTTCTTTAAGTTATCATAAAATTTAAAGAAATCAATAAACTAAAAAGCTTCTTAAAATTTAAAGAAGTCCTCATTTTGTGGGATAGGAGAAAAAGGATGCCCCCTCGGATAAAGGCTTAATTTGAGGTTAGCCTCTTCACCTTTAGCCCTATGTTTCGAGGTGAAGAGTTAAGGTTTTCAAAAATTCTGCCACAAAATAGATAGAACCGGTAACCAAAACCTTAGTAATTTCTTCGTTTAAAGCAGACTTTAAAGCCTTATCAGGTGAAGAAAAAAATTCAACCTTTTGGGCCTTATTTTTCAGAGTTTGTTTCCATTCTACAAGGCTGACTATTTTTCTCTGAGAAGGAAACTCGCATATATAGGTTTTTTTACTAACTTGTTCTAATCTTAAAAACATGTCCAAATAAGGTTTTTGTCCGTCTTCGTTGGTAACCCCTAAAATAAGTAAAAACCTCTTTTTATAGCCTTCTTTGGCTATAAGGTCTTTTACCAAAGCTTCTACTCCATCAAGATTATGGGCTACGTCTATCAAGAATTCTTTGGTTTTCACCTTTATTTTTTCGTATCTCCCTTTCCACCTAACCTGCTTAAGGGCTTTTCTTACCGCCTTTTCATCTATAGATAAAAATTTATTGTTTTCTAATATCTCAAGGGTTTTTAAAGCGCAACCTAAATTTTCCCCTTGGTAATCTCCTAATAGGTTTAAAAACATATTTTTAAAGGTCTTTTCTCCGTGATAATCCCAAAGTTGTTTGTTTTTAATAACCCTAAAATCTTTGTTTAAAAAATAACCTTGTGCTTTTACTTGAGATAATCTTTGAAGAAACACCGGCAAAGCTTGGGGCTTGATGTTTCCCAAAACACAGGGAACCCCTCTTTTGATAATTCCTGCTTTTTCATAGGCTATTTTTTCTAAAGTATCTCCTAAGTATTTAGTGTGTTCAAGGCCAACGTTAGTAATTATACTTACCTTAGGAAAAATCACGTTGGTTGCATCAAGCCTTCCACCCATACCGCATTCAATCACAGCAAAATCTACTTTTTCTTGAAAAAAATAAAGAAAAGCAACGGCAGTGGTAACCTCAAAAAAGGTTAGGTTTAAATCTTGAGATTTTTCTTTAACCTCTTTTATTAATGATTCAAGGATTTCATCCGGTATGTCTTGGCCGTTAACCTTAAATCTTTCGTTAAGCTTAAAAAGATGAGGAGAAGTATAAAGTCCCACCTTAAAACCTTGGTGTTTTAAAAGTTCAGCTAAAATAGCAGAGGTAGACCCCTTTCCGTTGGTCCCAGCAACATGAATGATTTTTAATTTTTTTTGAGGATTTCCCAACCTTGCTAAGACCTTAGTAATTCTTGTTAAACCAGGTCTTATCCGATGAAAACCTAAGTTGTATAACCAGGTTAAAATTGAAGACATAAAATTTTAACCGAAAAAGCTTTTGATTACTAAATATCCGTAAACTAAATAACACCATCCAGATATTAGAAAAAGATAAAGAGGAACCCTTTTAAAAAAGGTTAAAAAAAAGAGATATAAACCTCCTAAGGCTATGGCGATAATGGCTGAAATCAGAGCCAAGCCCTCTACTTGCCAGTTGGTAAAAATAAGTCCTACGCTTACAGGAAAGGTAGACTGAAAAACCATAGCTCCGGTCATATTACCAAGCGCTAAAATATCCCTTTCTTTCATCGTCCAGATTAAGCTGTTAAACTTTTCAGGAAGTTCAGTAGCTACCGGAGCAATTAAAAGGGCAAAAAGTAAAGGATTTAACCCCCAATTACGAGATAAAATTTCTAATTTTTCTACAAAAAGATGAGCACCTTTAACCATCAACATAAGCGCTAAAGACACTTGAGTAAAAGATAAAAACACCATATGAACTTTTGAAAATTTTTTGATACCTAATAACTTTTCTGCCAATTTTCCTAAATAAAGTTTTTCCTCAGACTCAAGCTCTAAACTTTCTGCACGAAAGGTAAAAAAAAGATAGATTATATAGTTAATAAGCAATAAAAAAGCAATTACATAATGTACAAACCGATTGTTTTCTAAGAAAAAGGGAAAAAAGATCGCTAAGGAAAAGCTTATCAAAAAAAAAGTAAAGTCCCTTTTAAAGGTTTGAGGCTCAAGATGGACCTCTAAAACCTTTCTTCTTTTCAAAAAATAGCTTAAGAAAACGCCTAAACCTACTAAAAACAAACCCACGGTAACCAACATGAAAGGGGCTCCTAAAATTGCCCCTATTCCTATGGCAGAACCTTCCTCTCCTTTATACATAAGGATGGCTACCAAGGGGATAATCGTTTCTGGAAGGGCTGTGCCTACTGCCGCTAACACACTACCTACCACCGCTTGAGATAAAGAAAGTGCTTTTCCAAGGTTTTCTACTCCATTAGTAAAAACTTCAGCACAGATTAATATTATTAATAATGCTGTAATTAGTAAAATCACATCCATAAGTAAACCCTTTTTAAACTTTATCTACTACCAAAATAGGGATTTCGATTTTTTTGATAACCTCTCTGGCGATAGAGCCTAAACCTTTTTGAACCATTTTACCTCTTTTACCCATGATTAGCAAATCTATCTGTTGTTTTTTTACGAATTCTTCTATCTTTTCAAGCCGATTGCCCACAGCGATTTCAAACCTTAATTTTTGGATAAACTCTTGATTGTTTGAAAAACTTTTCAACCATTCTTGCCAAAGGCGATTTCTTTGGTTTATTTCTTCTTCTAAAGGATCATGGTTTAAGAAAGTTTTCTTAATAAAATCTGGTGGTTGTATCACATTTAAACAGAATACCTCTACCTCAGGATTCCTACTTAAAAGAGTAGTTAAGTTTAAACCCATTTTACTTGATTCAGAAAAGTCTATAAGACACCCCAATCTTTTAAGTTTAGTAAGCGGGGTCTCTTTTACCACCAAAAAATTACAGTTTAATCTTTCAACCATTTTTTCTGCAGTAGGTACTTTTAAAAGATGGGGTAAATAACCTAAAACCACGACAAAAGGATTAACTTGATGGATAAACTTAGAAAGTGCCTCCCAAAAGTTTCCTAAGATAACTTTGGTCTCGATGGTTATATTTTTTTTAATTTCTTCGTTGAAATAACTTTGACTAAGGGCTTTTAGGTCTTGTTCTAATCTTTGTTTTTCTTTTTCTAAGTAAGGCTGTAAATAGGCAGGAGGTGTTAAAAAGTATTCTATAGCATGAAAGAGGATTATTTTAGAAACTTCGGGAAAATATTTTTTTAGGAAAAGACCAGAAGTTATTACTTTAGGGGTTAATTTTTTAAAATCTATGGCAAAGGCTATGGTTAAACTCATCGGTTATTTGTCTCTATACCAGTATACTCTTACTAATTTATCTCCTTTAGACCATCTAAACTCTAAATCTCCTTTATAAGCTCTATATAAAGCCCTTCCCAATCTTTGGGCTAAATGGTCGGTAGTAGTTTCAATAACGGTTTTACCGTCTTCTTCGTTGATGGTTATGATTTGATGTAACGGATTAATGTTACGTGCCCTTTCATATTCGTTGTTTAGAAGCTTCATGATGTCCCCTTTATGAGTTTCCCAAAAGTTTCCTGAAATATAAAGATAACCCATTGCATATTGGTCCATAGCTTTCCTACAACCAGGACAGATAATTTGAGGAACACTATCGCTTTCTTTCAACTCTTCGTACAACTCTTCGTCTATAACCCAACGTTTATCTTTAAACACAGCCTTACATCTTGGACAAATAGCCTCTCCAGAAGGAGCCTCTTTCATTGCATAGGGATCTTCGTTGGTTTCAAACACATACCTATGTTTAATCCATTTATCTCCTTTTTTACTCATAAATCCTCCTTTTGAAATCTTTTAATTTTTACTTCTTTTTAAAAATATAATTACTTATCTGCTTGTTGTCAATGAAACCAACGATTGGTTATAAATTTTCTGTTGGATGATAATTAGACAATCCCTTTTATAAGATGCTTTTTTAGTTCTTTATTCTCTAATTATGTGGATAGTTTAGATTACCTCCAAGGCTACACTATTATAGGTTGACTTTTAGGGTTTCTCTATTAAATTTACTTTTATGGCTTACAGATGGTTACCACCATCTAAACATCATATACCACTTTGGGAGGGAAAAATGGTTGATAAGATACAACTTGAAAATGGATTAACGTTAGAAATATGGGATTACTCCAGAAGACTTGCTGGAGACAGGTGGTTGGTAGGGCTTTTAATCCAGGTCGGGGTTGAACCTGAAAAAAAAGACTTTGCTAATGACACTTATTATAATCTTTTTCTGGAAAAAACCGACGGAAAGGTTTACTACCGTTATAGGAAAGAAAGAAATTTTGTGCCTGAAGACCAGATAAATCAGCTATTTTCTACCATGAAAGAAGGTTTCCTCAACGTAGCCCTTCCTTATCTTTCTCATCCAGAGTTTAAAGAAAAGCTGATTAAACATGAGGTAGAACTGTTTCAGAAAAAAATAGATTGGGAAAAGTCTATCCAAGAAAAAGATGCAGAAACAGAACGCTTAGAAGAAATTTGGAAGGATAAATCTATATACTAAAACTCTTTATTCTGTTTTTTCTTGGTTTTTATCTTCTCCTAATGGGGGTTCTTTAGTAGGCTCTAAAACCGGTGTTTGTTCTGATACAGGCTGGGTAGGTTTTTCTTCAGGTGTTTCAGACTGTAGAGAGTCAAGAGCAGGTTCGGTTATGTCTTCAGTTTCATTTTCTATATTTTTATATTCTTCTTTTATGATACCTCTTTTTTTCATGATAAAGTAGATTAATCGACTTCTTTTTTCTACATAAGGTTGATTTCCTAAAGGATTATATTTTAAAGGATTAGGAAGTACTGCTACCAATCTTGCCGCTTCCCAAGGGGTAAGGTTTTTAGCACTTTTTCCGTAATAATGTTTAGCCGCTGCTTCAGCCCCAAAAATACCTTCTCCCCATTCTGCAACATTAAGATATATCTCTAAAATACGTTTTTTTGATAAAGTTTTTTCAAGTCTTAGGGTAATGATAGCCTCTTGGATTTTTCTTATAGGGTTTTTAGACGGGCTCAAATAAAGATTTTTAGCAAGCTGTTGTGAAATAGTGCTTCCTCCATATTTAAGTTTTCCTTCTTTCAAATTTTTTTCTAAGGCTTTTTTGATACCTTCAAAGTCAAACCCTTCGTGCCTATAAAATTTGTCGTCCTCTCCTATTAATACCGCTTTGATTAGATAAGGAGAGATACTACTTAAGGGAACCCAGATTTGTCTTATTTGGACCTTTTTCCCTTCTTTCTCCCACTGTTTCATCCTATATTTCATCATAGCCGTAAGCTTTGGATTTTGAGTTTTTAAAGAAGATACATCAACTAACAGTGGATAACCGACCAAATAACCCAAAAAACCAATTCCTAACGACAAAAAAAGTAGTTTTAAAGTTTTCATGGTTTTATAATTATATGATAAAATAGAGAAAAAACAAAAGGGAGGAAAACGATGGGGCTTGTTGAAGGTCTTATCAAAAAAGGAGAGGGGAAAATTGTCAAAGTAGTCCTTGACGGAATAGGGGACCTACCTGTAAAAGAAGGAAAAACTTCCTTAGAGTTAGCTTATACCCCGAACCTCGATCGATTGGCCAAAAAATCAGCTACAGGACTTCATATTCCTGTAGACTATGGCATAACCCCAGGCAGCGGTCCAGGACATCTTGGTATCTTTGGATATGACCCTTCTCAAATTACCATAGGGCGTGGAGTATTAGAGGCCTTAGGGGTAGGGATAGAATTGAGAGACACAGACGTTGCAGTAAGAGGAAATTTTGCTACCGTAGAATACCATCAACAAACCCCCATCGTGATAGATAGAAGGGCAGGAAGAATACCAACCGAAGAAAACCAAAGATTGATCGCTAAACTTTCTGAAAAGATAAAAAACATAGAGGATGTTGAGATTATTTTAAAACCTGGGATGGAACATCGTTTTGTGGTGGTTTTCAGGTTTCCAGAAAAGGTACCTGAAGCCGTAAACCTAATAAACGATACAGACCCTCAAGTCTTAGGAAAAGCACCCTTACCGCTTTCCTCTCCCACACCTGAAGTGAAAAAGATAATAGGGGTTGTCTCTAAGTTTATTACTCAAGCTTCAGAAATTTTAAAAGATGAACCTAAAGCTAACTTTGTGCTGCTTAGAGGTTTTTCTGTAAAACCTAATCTTCCTACTTTACAAGAAAGGTTCGGACTAAACCCATGTTGTATAGCTACCTATCCGATGTATAAAGGATTGGCAAGCCTGGTAGGGATGAAAATACTTTCTTTTAAAGGCATGGATATAAAAGATGAAATACAAACTTTAAAGGAAGTTTGGGAAGACTACGATTACTTTTTTATACATATAAAAAAAACCGATTCTTACGGAGAAGACGGAAACGCCGAGGGGAAGGTAAAAATAATAGAAACTTTTGATCAGAGCCTTCCTGAAATTTTAAATTTAAACCCTACAGTCCTTTGTATCACCGGAGACCATTCTACCCCATGTATTATGAAGGGGCATTCTTGGCATCCTGTGCCTACCCTTATTTTTTCTCCTTATGTTTTAGGTAATACCTCTGAAAGATTTACTGAAAGAGAATGTCTAAAAGGTGAGTTAGGGATGTTTTATGCCTATAAACTTATGCCCCTTCTCTTAGCCCATGCAGGAAGACTTAAAAAATTCGGGGCTTAAACCTTAATGGTCAGTTTTTAACGATCGTTAAGTTTAGCTATTGACAAAATTAAAATTAGGTTTATAGCTATCATTTGTAGCTACTAAATTAAAAAAGGGGGATAAAAATGAGAAAAATTTTTAAAAGTGTAATTTTAAGCACATCTACTATTTTGATTAGTGCTACCTTTTCTTGTGCCCATTTTTTAGTTTTAAAGCCTGAGGTAGACAATGTGGTGATCCAAAATAAACCTGTTAAGGTGGAGTCACTTTTTACCCATCCGATGGAAGGTGGACCTCATATGAATTTTAAGATCAAAAAAAGTGAGCTTATCGTAGAAGGAGAAATAATTCCTGTTGACTGGAAGATAGAGTTAATTCCTTCTACCAAAGGAAGCAACCAAAAAGTGCCTAAATATATCACCAATTTAAACCTTAAAAAACCTGGGGTATATCAGCTTTATGTAGACCCAGAACCTTACTTTGAACCAGCTGAAGAAAAATACATTCAGCAGATCACCAAGGTGATTATTTCTGCGTTTGGTAAAGAAGATGGATGGGATCAGCCTTTAGGCCTTAAAGCAGAAATCATCCCTATGGTTAAGCCTTTTGCTTTATGGGAAGGCAACCTGTTTAAAGGACAGGTGCTTGTTGACGGTAAACCTGCGGCTAATGTTGAGGTTGAGGTAGAATATCTTAATACCCAAGGGTTAAAAGCCCCTTATGATAGCCTGGTTACCCAAGTAGTAAAAACAGATGCCAACGGCTTTTTTGAGTATGCCATACCTTGGGAAGGATGGTGGGGTTTTTCAGCGATTACCGATGGTGGAAAGATAAAAGGTGCTGATGGAAAGGAATATCCTTTAGAGTTAGACGCAGTCCTTTGGGTAAAGGCTTATCCCAAACCTAAAAGAGGTGGCAAATAAATGCATATCTCAGAAGGAGTGCTTTCCCCACCTGTTTTGATAGCAGGATGGGGATTAACCTTAACCGGTTTAGCTATTGCTTTAAAGCTTCTTTCTGTCAAAAAAATTCCTGAAGTGGCAGTGCTTTCAAGCGCCTTTTTTATTGCCTCTCTTATTCACGTGCCGATAGGTCCTTCAGCCGCCCATTTAGTACTAAACGGGATGGTAGGTATCCTTCTTGGGTGGAACACCTTTGTGGCGGTTTTTTTAGGTCTGTTGCTTCAGGCACTTTTTTTTCAGTTTGGAGGGTTTACCACCTTAGGGATAAACACCTTTAACATGGCCTTCCCTGGGGTGGTCTGTTATTATCTTTTTAAAAGATTTATTGCAGAGGATAATCAGAAACTATCCTTTGTATCCGGTTTTTTAGCTGGAACCTTAAGTATTTTGGGGGCTGGGTTTTTAACCGCCCTTTCCCTTTATTTTACCGAAAAAAAATTTTTGGTGCTTTGTGAAACTCTGGTTATAGCCCATCTACCTATCGCGGTGGTAGAAGGGTTGGTAACCGGGTTTATCTTGGTATATCTCCTAAAAATAAAACCAGAGGTATTAAAAAATGAAGCTTAGATTTTTAGTAGATTAGGCTTATTACTATTTTTATGTTTAACTTTTTATGATATTGGTTTAGCCCATAAGGTTAACCTGTTTGTGTTTAGAGAAGGAGAGAAGGTTTCTGGAGAAGGCTACTTTGCTAACGGTGCTCCCTGTGTTAAATGCACTGTGGAAGTTTGTTCCTTAAAAGGAAACAAAATAGCCCAAACCATAACAGACGAAAAGGGTAGGTTTGAAATTAAAATCAACGAAAAAGAGCCTTTATTGGTAAGACTGATAGCAGGAGAAGGACATCTGGCAGAAAAAAAGTTAGAAGGGATAAAAGAAGAACCTCTTGCGAATAAATCTGCAAATAAAGACACAAAAAAAGAAATGATTAACATGCAAAATAAAGAAGATATCAAAAAAATTGATGTAAAAAATACAAGACAAGTAGAAATAGATAAAGATTTGATAAAGGCTGCAGTAAAAGAGGTCTTAGACGAAGAGTTAAACTCCTTTAAGGTAAATTTTTTAGATTTAAAAAAAGATTTAAACAGGGTTAGGTTGCAAGACATTTTAGGAGGAATAGGTTATATCGTTGGGGTTTTAGGTTTGTTGGCTATGTTAAAAGCTAAGAAAAGTTAAGGTTATAGAAAGATGCATTTAGAGGTTTTTGCTGAGGGAAGGTCTATTTTTCATTCTTTTGACCCTCGGGTTAAGATTATAGTTTTTCTGTTTTTTGTGAGTTTATGTATCGCTGCCAAGGGGTTGTTGGTTCCTTTTCTTTATTTAATTACCGGTATAGTTTTTCTTATCTTAGCGAAACTTGAGTTTAAAAAAGTCTTAAACCGACTTATTCCGGCTAATGGTTTTTTGTTATTTTTCTGGGTTTTTGTCCCCTTTATGTATAAATCAAATCCTTATATAATAGAGACTGCTTATTTTAAGGTTAGTTTAGAAGGTGTACACCAAGCCCTTATTATTACTTTAAAATGTAATGCCATTTTAATGGCTACGATTGCATTACTTGGCACTTCTAATGTTTTTGCTTTAGCTCACGCTATGCTTCATTTTAAGGTTCCGGCAAAATTGGTAACCGTGTTTTTTGTCTTTTATAGGTATATAACCGTTTTACATGAAGAATATCTTAAAATAAAAAGAGCAGCCTTGGCAAGAGGTTTTGTTCCTAAAAACGACCTTAAAACCTACAAAACCTATGGTTATTTAGTAGCCTCTCTTCTGGTTAAAAGTTTTGAGAGGTCAGAAGAGGTTTACCGAGCCATGTTAGCTCGAGGTTTCAAAGGTTTTTTCCCGGTTTTAAACCACTTTTTCTTAAAAACTTCAGACTTGGTTTTCGCTTTTTTCTCCATAGCGGTTATCTTTTTAATTTACTTTTTTAATTTATAATATCTTTTCTATGGAAAAACTGATAGAACTCACAGGCTTAATTTTTAAGTATAACGACCGTGTGGTGCTTGATGGTTTAGACTTAGAGGTTAGGGTAGGGGACCGAATAGGGCTTATCGGTCATAATGGAGCAGGGAAAACCACCCTTCTTTACCTTATTATGGGTTTTCTTAAACCCTTAAAAGGAAGGATAGTTATTTTAGAAAAAGAAAGGAAAGAAGAAAAAGACTTTATAGAAATAAGACAAAAGATAGGCCTTTTGTTTCAGGATTCAGACTCTCAACTTTTTTGCCCCACGGTAAAAGAAGACATAGCTTTTGGCCCTCTTAATATGGGAAAAACTTCAGAAGAGGTTAAAGAAATAGTAAAAAAGGTAGCCCAATTTTTTGGTATATCCCATCTTTTAGAACGTCCTGTTTATAAGCTTTCAGGAGGAGAAAAAAAGCTGGTTGCTTTAGCCGGAATCTTTGCCATGGACCCTCTCTGCTATCTATTAGATGAACCTTCTTCAGGCCTTGATGACCAAAGCAAAACCAAACTGATAGAATTTTTAAAGACGCAATCTACCTATCTCATAGTTTCTCATGAAATAGAATTTCTCAAAGAGGTTACCAATAAAATTTATAAATTGGAAAAAGGTAAACTTTTTCAACTATTTTGATAGCAGCTTTTTAATCTCTTCCACAGATAAAACTTCTCCTTGAGAAACTACTTGTCCATCTATCCATAATCCTGGGGTCTTAAAAACTCCAAAAAGAGCCATCTGTTTAATGTCTTGAACTTTCTCTATGAAAGTCTCTATTCCTAATTCTTCTGCGGCTTTTTTGACGTTTTCATAAAGAGTTTCACATTTTAAACACCCTGGACCAAAAACCTTTACAAATTTCGTCATGTTTTAACCTCCTCCTGAAATTTTTAGTAAATTTTTATCGTGTTATAAATCCAAAAATATATCCTAAAATAGTAGATAAAACAATTACTAAGCCTCCATAAACTAAGGTTTTTTTAACCCTCCAAATACTTTTCAACACCAAAAGGCTGGGTAAACTTACGCTTGGTCCAGCAAGCAAAAGTGCCAAAGCAGGACCATATCCCATACCAGACCCTAAAAGCCCTTGCACAATAGGCACTTCGGTCAAAGTGGCAAAATACATCAAAACCCCTACAAGGCTGGCAAAAAAGTTAGCCCAAAGGGAATTACCACCCACTAAAGAGGCTATATAAGAGGAAGGAAGAAAGGCTTCATGTCCAGGCCTTCCTAAGAAAAAACCTGCTACAAAAACTCCGGCTAAAAGTAGCGGTAAAATTTGTTTTCCCAAAAGATAGGTGTTCTGAAACCATTTTTCCATCTCACCTTTGGTTTTATAAAGGGCATAACTAAATCCTATCAAACCCACGAGAAAAGTGATTTCTTTTTCGTGAAAAACAACTTGGGTTAACCCTACCAGTAAGGCTGTAATCAATAACATCGTAGCAGAAACTCCAAACCAAAAAACCACTTCAACACCAAGTAATAAAACTAAAAAAGAAACGAGATACCACTTTAACGAAAAAATAATCCCAGCTATACCTGTTTTACCTCCCCAGGTAGCTAAAATCAGAATACCTACTAAAGTAGCAAGTAAGGTAACCCTTTGATAAAAAGGGATGGTTTCAGGTTCTTCGGTTAATTCCATCTCACCTAACCTTATTTTTTCTTCTTTTCTAAAAAGGTAAGCCATTAAAAGTCCTATTAAAATGCTTCCTAATATTGCTCCTATAGCCCTTGCAATACCTATGTTCAAACCTAAAATTTTAGCGGTAAGCACTATGGCTAAAATGTTTATAGCCGGTCCGGAGTAAAGAAAGGTGGTAGCAGGACCTATACCTGCACCTCTAAAATAAATTCCTGCAAAAATAGGAAGGACCGTGCAAGAACAGACAGCGAGAATAGCCCCTGAGACGCTGGCTACACTGTAAGAAACATGTTTAGGGGCCTGCGCACCTAAATATTTCATCACCGAAGCCTCAGACAAAAACGTGGAAATAGCTCCGGCGATAAAAAGAGCAGGTAATAAACAAAAAATGACATGTTCTCTTGCGTATTCATGCGTTAAATAAACAGCTTCTTTTAAACCTACTATAACCCTTTGATCAAAAGGCAAAAAATAAAAAAATAAAAAAATAAACCCAGCAGCTAATAAAAATCTAAGTTCTTTTTTCCACATCTAATCCTCCTATAACCTCTATGGATTTAAAAATTCAGAAACCATGGTGGTTTTAGCGGCTATATGTTGGTATAAAGATTGTTTTTTTATTTCCTCAAGGAAAACCTCTATGACTTTGGCTATAAACTCATCTTGAGGGGAAAGCTTATATATGATAAAAGATTTATTTTTTTTATAAACAGTTATCCCTGCCTCGGTTAATACCTGAAGGTGTCTTGAAATGGTAGGCTGTGAAGAACCTATAATGTTTACCAATTCACAAACACAATGAGGTCTTATGGATAATAAGACTAAAATTTCAAGTCTGGTAGGGTCAGAAAGGGCTTTGAAAAGTTTAGAAAACCTATATTTTAGGTTCATCTAACCGAACCCCCTTTAGTTATTTTTAAAAATTATTATATAGCTAAATAACAATATGTCAAGGGTAATTTTTAATACTTTAAAAAAACTTTTAAACACACCGGTATTTCCATTTTAAAATTAAATTTTGCTTATAAGCCAAACAAAAAACACTTTAGAAGAGGTTAGAAAACAATTCCTTGATTTTGGATGATTTGGGAACGAACAGACGGTAAACAATGCCGATTAAAAATTAAAAATCTTTGAAGAAGTAAGAGAGGATTAAAAGTTTGTTTCTATTTGTTTGACCATCAGAGTAATAAACTTATTAACAGGAGTTTTTAGTCCCTTTTGCTCGGCAAGGTTTACGATGGCTCCGTTTAGAGCGTCTATCTCTGTTTTTTTTCTGTTTTTGAGGTCATAATACATAGAAGGATAATGGGCTGCTGTGGGAGGGATAAGTTTTTGATAGAAATGTTTTTTATAATCTTCTGGGTTATCCCATCTGATTTTAATATTATAGGCCTTTAAGACTTCAAAAATTTCTTCTATAACTTTATCCATAAGAAATCGAGTTTCATAGTTTTCGGCAAGTTCTCCGTAGGTCCTTTCTAAAAGGGCTCCTAAGGGGTTTAAGGCTGAGTTGTAGATGATTTTTTCCCAAAGGATGGAATAAACCTCTTCAGATACCCTGGTAGGAATTCCCGCTTGAGTAAAAACTTTAGCTAAGTTTTCTAACGTTTCTTTAGGGATGGTGTTTTCTGGTTGTCCTATAACTACGTCGTCCCCAAAAACAGTAACCTTAGCCACCCCAGGAGATATCAACTTAGCCCCAAAAATAATCCTTGAAAGAATTATCTGATTTTTAGGGATCAGTTGGGTAGCCTTTTCGTAGTTTCCATAACCGTTTTGTGCGATCAAAAGCAAAGTGTTTGGTTTTATAAATTCTTTTATCTGCAAAAGGGCTTTCTCGGTATCAAAAGCCTTGACCGTAAGGATTATTAAGTCAAGGTCTAAAGATTTTAGGTCGTTAGGTTGGGTAAAATATCCGTCTATGACAGCTTGTTTTTCTCCAAAAAGACCGGTAATTCGAAGGGGTTGTTTTAACTGGGAAAGGTGGTTTTCTTTAATAAAAGCATAGGTTTCATAACCTGCATTTTTTAAAGAAACTGCAAAAACCGTTCCTAAGGCACCTAACCCAAACGCTAACACTTTCATGGTTACACCTCTATGCCTCTTTTTCTTAACTCTTCAAGCTTACGTTCTCTGCAAGTAGAGCACCTAAATTCAGGTTCAGGGTCGTTTAGACGGTCATAATTTTTTGCCTTTACCACCCTGTATCCTTCTCCTATAACTCCGCAATCAGCACATTTTACGTTTTTTTCTATTTGCCAAAGGGTAATGTGAGGAATGCTAAAATAACCTCTAAAAATAGCTTTATCTATAAACCAAAAGACATTAGCCAAGATAAATTGATTAAGAAGAAAAGCCGGTATGGTGTGTATTTTTAGCATATCGCTTAAAAGATATTGCATCAATGCACCGGCTATACCAGAAAGCAAAATCCATCTCCCAAACACATAAATAAACCAAGATTTCACCTTAGAACCTCCTTTATCAAGGTTTCTGAAAGTTTAATTATAACATTTTTTATCAGATAAAGGTAGGTTGAACTTTTAAGTTTTTGTTTATTAACTTCCGATAATGTATATTATGTAAAATAAAGGTTTGATTTTTCTTTCATTTTTAAATTGCGTGGTTGATAAAAAAACAAGATATTTTCAACCTTTGTATTGCCTTTTTTAAAATTTTTAGTTAAAGTTATAAAAACTTTAGACTTTTAAACTGACAAGGAGGCACGATAGATGGGTATCCTTCCTGAAAACTTTAAAACCACCCACATAGGAAGCCTTCCTTTTTTTGAGGCTGAAAAAGCTGTAAAATTAGTGTTCGAATATTTAGACATCCCTGCCTGGCCTCAACTTTCTAAACGCAAAAATGAAGGAATGTTGGTTCAGTTTAACGAAGGTCTTCCTGGTTTTAACTGGGAAAAAGAATGTTTAGATACTTCTTCACCTGAGTTCGAAGAACAAATGTTAAACTTTTACGAGACCTACCTTAAAATCCTTGAAGAAAATCAATTAAATGAGTTAGCTAAGTTTGAGTTAACTGAGGCTACCTCCTTAGGTTTTAAGGTCTTTTTAGAAATAGCCTCTGAGGTAAATCCCCGGTTAGTAAAAGGTCAAATTACCGGACCGTTTACCTTAGCCTCTGGACTAAAACTTCATACTGGAGAAAGTCCTATTTTTAAAGATGAACTTAAAGACCTTATCGTTAAGTTTGTTTTTCTTAAAGCCTTAGCCCAAGGATTAAAACTTAAAAAGGTCGCACCGATAGTCATCATCTTTCTTGATGAACCAGGTCTTGCAGGTTTTGGTTCTTCTTCCTTTATTACCATTACCAAAGAAGAAGTCCTTAACATGTTAAACGAAATAGCCTTAGGTCTTAAAAATTTTAACCTTCTAACAGGTATTCATATCTGCGCCAATACCTCCTGGGACCTTCCCCTAAATTCTGAAATAGATATCTTAAGTTTTGATAGTTTTAATTTTTACGAAAAATTAAGTATTTATGCAGAAGATATTAAAAACTTTCTAAAGAAAGAAGATAAGTATTTAGCTTGGGGGGTTGTGCCTACAGACAGTGCCCAGTTAAAGGAGGTAAGTTTTGAGGAGATATTAAATCGGTTTAAGGTCCAATTGAAGGATCTGGCTAACAAAACCGGTTTTGCTGAACAAGAAATCTTAAAAAGAAGTCTTTTTACTCCGGCTTGTGGTTTAGGAAGCCTTCCTGAGGATTTAGCTTTAAAAGCCTTGGATTGGCTTAAACAGTTTAAAAAAGCTCTTAATTTATAAACATGGGAAAATCGCTCCTACATGAAAAAGTTTTAGTGTTAAACAAGTATTATCAAGCAGTCCAAATAACCACTGTTCAGAAGGCTATTTGCCATTTGGTAAAAGGTACAGCTAAGGTTATAACCCCAGATTGGACCACCCATACCTTTGACGATTGGATAAAGATAAGTATGTTTTATGAAAACGGAGCTAAGATAATAAAAAGTCCTTCTATCTCTATCCTTATACCTGAAGCCATTTACTTGCCTTTTTATGAAAGCCTTCCTAAAAACGAGGTTATTTTTTCAAGACAAAATTTGTTTTTAAGAGATAGGTTTACCTGTCAATACTGCGGAAAAATTTTAAAAAATCCCAAGGATAGGACCATAGACCATGTGATCCCTAAAAGCAGAGGTGGTAAAACCGTCTGGACTAACGTAGTCCTCTGTTGTAAAAAATGTAATTTAAAAAAAGGGAATCAAACCCCTGAAGAAGCAGGACTTAGGCTTTTAAAACCACCTAAGCCTCCCAAGTGGCAGGCCCTTATTTTAGAAGAGTTTCCTAAAAATAAAAAGGAAACTTGGAAAGTCTTCTTAGACTTTGCAGGAATAATCGATTAAAGAGTTTAAAAAATTTTTATAAAAAAGATTAATTTTTTTCTATTAAGTCCACTAATTTTTTCAATAACTCTTTAGCTTCTTGAGTAAGGTTTTGAGGTAAATAGATTTGATATTCCACGATTAAGTTTCCTCTCTTTCCGTCAGGCAAAAACGGACCTCTTCCTTTAAGGATCACCGGACGTCCTTCAGTAAAAAGTTTAGAAGGAACCCTTTCCTCCCCCTCTAAGGTCTTGATAGATATAAAATCTTCTATAAGGACTTCCCAGAAAGGAATTTGACAACGGTATATAAGATCTCCGTTTTGGAGAGAAAAATAAGGATGAGGTTTGATGATTACCTCTAAATAAAGGTCATAGTCAACCCCAAGTATTTCTTTTTCTACAAAAACATAATCTCCTTCCTTTAATCCTAAAGGAAGGTCCAGCCAAAACTCGTTGAGCACTTTAACATAACCTTTACCTTTACATTCATCGCATTTTTCAGTAAGGATTACCCCTTGACCTTTACAATAAGGACAGGTAAGGTAAGAAATGGTTTCTTTCCTTTGGTCAAACGTTTCAACAAAACCTACACCTTTACAAAAACCACATTTAGAAATAGGACCCTCTCTTTTTTTACCTAAGCCTTCACATTTTGGACATACCCTTTCTTCTCCAGGGATTTCAACCTTCTTTTTTCCACCAAGGGCAACCTCTTCTACGGTTAACTCAAGGACAGAGAAAAAATAATTTCCTTTTAAAATAGGTCTTTGTAAGACTTTGATTTTAGAAATCTTTTGATAAGATTGAAAAAACTCTTCATAGTTTTTTATAAGTTCTAAGAATTCCTCTTTATTTCCTCCTCTGTCAGGATGAAGTTTTTTAACCCTTTCTCTAAAAAATCTTTTTGCCTCTTCAAAGGAACTAAACTGTTTAAAATTCATACTTCAAAGGCCAAAGTTTAGTCTTTTTTATAATAGCAAACCGTCTTCCCTAAAACCTTTTTCTCCATGTCAGGGAAAGAAACCGGAGCTATTTCTGTTGCTCCTAAAATCAAATAACCACCAGGTTTTAACACATTCCAGAGGTCTTTAAAAACTTTTTGTTTAGTCTCAGCGGCAAAATAAATAAGCACATAACGACAAAAAATAATGTCAAATTTAGTTCTAACCTTTTGAGAGGTCTCAAGAAGGTTTAACAAGTCAAAACGAACCATGTTCTTTAGGTTATCGTTTATCTTCCAGTTGGCACCCTCTTGTTTAAAGTATTTAACTAAAAAGACTACAGGTAACCCTCTGTTAACCTCTATTTGGTTATAAACCCCTGTTTTCGCTTTTTCGATACTTTTTTTAGATATGTCTGTAGCGTAAATTTCTATCTGGTAAGTTTTGAGATAGGCTTGAAAGTATTCATGAAGAAGCAAAGCGATACTATAAGGCTCTTGTCCTGTAGAACAAGCGGCAGACCAAATAGAAATTTTCTTTTCTATTTCTCTTTTTTTAAACAACTCGGGTAAAATATTATTTTTAAGGGTATCAAAGGGATGCTGATCCCTAAAAAAGTAAGTTTCGTTAGTGGTAAGAGAATCTACAATCTCGTTTATCAGTTTATAATCTGCCTTACTCCTTATAACCCTATAAAGGTCCTCCAGGTTTTTATACCCTAAGGTTAAAGCAAGTTCATTTAAACGACTTTCTATTAGATACTCCTTACCTTCTTTATAAGAAATACCGCTTATTTTTTCAACTAAAGTGGTAAAAAATTCAAAAATTTCTCTTTGCATCTTTTTACACCTTAAAAATTTCTTTTAATCTCTGGGGTATTTGATCAAGGCTTAAAACCTCATCGGCTAAACCTGCTTCTATTACAGCTTTTGGCATTCCAAAAACAATAGAAGTTTCAGCATCCTGCGCTAAAACCACCCCACCCTGTTCTTTTATCTTTTTAGCCCCTTCTTTTCCATCGCTACCCATACCTGTAAGAATAAGCCCTACAGAAGCACCCTCATAAACCTCGGCTATTGATTCAAAAAGTTCATCTACTGCAGGACGACAAAAATTTCTAGGAGGGCCTTGATGAAGTCTAATTTTAGGTTCTGCATTATCTTTTTTCACCACCATATGAAAATCTCCAGGGGCTATATAAACCATACCGGACCGGACAGGTTCTCCTTGCTCACCTTCCTTTACTTTCAGCTCAGAAAGAGAGTCAAGACGCTCAGCAAGCTGTTTGGTAAAAACAGGAGGCATATGTTGGACGATAAGGATAGGTACAGGAAAACTTTTAGGAAGCTTAGGTATAATCTGCATTAAAGTTTGTGGTCCCCCGGTAGAAACCCCTATCCCTAAAACTTTTAAATCTTCTTTTTTAAAAACCTTTTTAACCTGAGAAGGTCGATAGATAGATTGTATCCTCTTTAAAGGAACAACACTTTTTATTTTAGGGATAAGCTGGTCTTTGATTTGTTTTACACTTTCTAAAAAAGATTTGGTAGAGGGTTTAGGGACAAAGTCATAAGCCCCTAACGCAAGAGCCTCTATGGTGGCTTTAGCCCCTTCCTGGGTTAAAGAAGAAAACATGATAACCTTAGTAGAAGGCACTTCTTTTCTCAAAAATTTAAGCGCCTCAATCCCATCCATTTCAGGCATTTCTATGTCTAAAGTAATAACATCTGGCTTTAAAGTCTTAGCTTTTTCTATAGCTTCTTTCCCGTTTTTGGCGGTATCAACTACTTCTATATCTTTTTCTTCTTTCAATATATCCACTATCAATTTTCTCATAATAGCGGAATCATCTACTACAAGGACACGAATCATCGATTAGAAACCCTCCAGAAGAAACCTAATTTTTGTTTCAAGCATTTCTTTATCAAAAGGCTTCATCAAATATTCGTTAGCCCCTGCCAAGATGGCATCGATTACACTTTTTTGTTGATTTTCTGTAGTAACCATCATAACTTTAATGTCAGACCATTTAGGATTTGACCGCAGTTTCACTAAAAATTCATAGCCGTTCATCACTGGCATATGCCAATCAAGCAAAATAAGCTGAATGTCGGGGTTTTCGTTAACAACCTTTAAGGCTTCTTCACCGTTTTCTGCCTCAAGAACTTCAAACCCCATTTCTTCTAAATATTTTCTTTCTATCTGCCTTATAGCATTTGAATCATCTACTACTAGTGCTTTCTTCATCTAACTTTACCTCTTTAAAACTTTTTAAACCTGTTTTTCTAAAATATAACCCGGTAAACTTTCCTCAAGATATAATTTAATTATA
>OGCH01000342.1_pt1 | contig 26368 bp, 27 predicted proteins | sample 1570111 | NCBI WGS metagenome assembly OGCH01 (sample SAMN03436243, study PRJEB24508) | hot springs metagenome | biome: Desert Springs; feature: Hot Springs; material: Water | place: USA: Great Boiling Spring, Nevada | collected 2008-12-01 | depth 0 m m | reverse complement strand
TTGTAGAGTTCTGGGAAGAAGAGGGCGAGGCAGTAGGGGAGGAGGCTTTCAACGGCGAACTTCCACGCCGTGTCAAAGTCCATTCGCACACGCTGTCCACGCATAGGCAAGAAAATTCGCCGCTATCATAGCATTTCCTGCTACGACAGCGGCGTAGAATTGTCTGGAATCTCGCCCGCTACGGCTTATTCAATATCTCCAGCGCTTTATCCAGCTGGCGGTCGCGTTGCTCCATCAGGTCTTCAGGCATATCCTCCACCACATAATCAGGCTGGGCACCGTTGCCTTCCAGATTGATGTGCTTATCGATGGTGTACCAGCCTCGCCCTGGTGTGCTGACGCGGCTGCCATCCATCAGCGTCGCCTGCCCCGTGCTGATAACGCCCCCTGCGGTCGGCATGCCCACCAAGGGACCGCGCTTGAGCGTTTTGATGGCGTGCGCAAAAATCTCCGCGTTGCTGAAGCTGCGCTCGTTGCACAGCACCGCAATCGGTTTCGTCCAGGGCACCAGCGGGAGCCGATCAATCGGGTAGCCCGGTTTGCCGTTGCGCCCGACTGTGTAGGCGTGCCGCGGCACATGGAGCATGCCAAGCAGGTAGTCCGCCGTGCGCCCGCCGCCGTTGAAGCGCACATCGATAATCAGCGCCTCTTTGCCTGCGGCGACGGCGTAGAGATCGCGTTCGAACTCGCGCAGGCTCTGCTCGCCCATCGCCTGAATATGCACATAGCCGATACGCCCACCGCTCCGCTCCTCCACATATCGGCGGTTCTGCTGTACCCAGTCCTGATAGCGTGCCGCATCGAACGCGCTTGTCGAGATGGGGCGCAGAAATACCGTGCGCTCGGTGCCATCAGGCTGGCGCACCAGCAACTGCACCCGCTCGCCGACGGTATTATTCAACAGTTGCCAGATGTTGGTCGTGGGTGTCAGGCGCGTGCCATTGACTGCCAGAATGCGCTCGCCAGGTTTCAGGTTCACATCTTTGCGCGCCGCAGGCGTGTTGGGAATGACTCGCTCTATCAGCAAGCCCTCGCCGTCGCGCTGATTGCTGAACACCACCCCCAACATGCCCGTGCTGGCAGCAGGAGTCCCTTCCTCGTCGGTACCCGCTCTGGAGAAGCTTACATGCGACGAGCGCAGTTCGCCCAGCATCATCATCACCACCGCCGTGAAGTCGCGATCGGTCTGGGCATAGGGCAGATAGGAGCGATACTTCTCACGCATCGCCTGCCAGTTCACGCCGTGAAAGTTGGGGTCATAGAAGGTCTCATTCAGCACGCGCCAGGCAGCTTCGTAAATGTAGGCGCGTTCCACAGGCTCATTGATAGTGATGCGCACCTCGGTTCGGGTTGCCTGCGGTGTGCCCCCAGAAGCGGCTACCCGCTGAATCCGTCCCCGACTGAGGAAATAGAGCGTCTTGCCGTCCTTGCTCCAGCGGATTGCGGTCGGGGCGACGCCGCCCGTCGTCAGGCGACGCTCGTCCGAACCGTCCCACTTAATCACATACAAATCCGACTGACCCTGATATGCCGAACGGAACGCGATTTGCTCGCCATCGGGAGAAACCACTGCCTCCTGCACGCCTGCGGGGTAGCGCGTCACCAACCGAACGCGCAGGTGAATGTCTTCAAAGTCAATCTGCACGCTGGGTTCGTCCTTTTTCTCCTCTGGCTTTTTGGGCGCATCGTAGCGTTCGTCTTCCTCGTCATCTCGGTCGGCACGGGTCTTCTCGTAATCCTCGCGTCGCAGATAGAGATGGCAGATGTTCAGCGTATCGGTTTCACGCTCCGAGAGGAACACCAGCACGCGCCCATCCCCCGACCACGAGGGTGCATAGTCGTTGCGCGGGTGTCGGCTCACATTCACAGGCGCGCCACCCTCTACGGAGACGATGTAAATATCCGAGTTGTAGTTTTCGTCATTCATATCAAACGCCAGCCACTTGCTATCGGGCGACCACACGAAAGCGCCCAGGTTCCACGACTCCACCAGCGTGCGCTCCTCGCCTGTTTCCAGATGGCGCACTACCAGATTCCCGTTCCCGCGCTGGAAGGCGAGCCACTTGCCGTCAGGCGAGACCTTCGGGCTGGTTTCGCTTTCGGGCGTCTGGGTCAGGCGCTCGGTCTTGAGGCGTGTCGTGCGGCGCAGGCGCGGCTCGTTCTCGTCTTCCGAGGAGACGCAGAACAGGTCAAACTGCCCGTCCACCTCCCGCGCGAAGTAGAGGCGCTTGCCGTCCTTGCTCCAGCTCAGCCCTGTCTCCTGCACCACCGTGTTGGTGAGGTTTTGCGTGGTGCCGCCCTCAGGGAAGCGTGTCGCAAAGATTTCACCACGCACGACGAAGGCGACTTCCTTGCCTTCGGGCGCAATCTCAAACTCCGAAACATTCCCTGAAAAAGTGCGCACGACCTCTGGATTGAGGCGCGCATCCTGCGCAGGCGCAAACAGCGCAATTGGACGCTGTGCCCCGCTTTTCAGGTCCAGACGCCACACCTCCATCCCCTGCTCGAAGGTGATAACCGTGCCCTGCGCGCTAATCTGGGGGAAGCGCACGCCATCGTCTTTGAAGCGGGTCAGCTGGCGCACGCGCCTGGAGTCCACTTCCATCGCGTAGAGGTTAAAAGTGCCATCGCGCTCCGACACAAAGTAGAGCGTGCGCCCATCGGCAGACCACATCGGCCAGCTGTCGGGCGTATCGGTCTGGGTCAGGCGTGTGAACTGCTTTGTGCCCAGCACGCCGAGCCACAAATCGCCCTGCGCACTGCCCTTGTAGCCCTTGCGCCACCATGCGCTATCGCGGCGCACGAACGCCACGCGCTTACCGTCGGGTGCTATCGCCACAGGCGTGCCCGCCACATCCCAGAGCCGATGCGGCGTGCCCCCTTTGAGCAGGGCAACATAAGCCACCCACTGCACGCCGTAGGGTTCCCAATCGCGCCGCGACTCGAACACCACTCCCGAACCGTCGGGCAGCCATCCCAGCGCCCTGTCGCGCCCCGAAAAATAGGTCAGGCGCTGAACCGTGCCCGAATCAAGGTGTAGCACAAACACATCGTCGTTGCCGTAGCGGTCTGAAGTGAACGCAATCTTCGTGCCGTCAGGCGACCAGATGGGAGCAAAATCGTAGCCCGGGTGAACCGTCAGCCGTCGTGCCAATCCGCCCTCCATCGGCGCTACCCACAAATCGCCCTGCCACGAGAACGCCACCTGCTTCCCGTCGGGCGAGGGTGCGGGGAACCGCGCGAACTTAATCGCCGCCTGCGCATAGCCGCAAACAATCGCACCAACCAGCCATCCGATAAACCCGATTTTGAGGATGCTTCGCATGCCTTCCCTTTTCGCCACAACAGAATAGGGTTCCTGTTATGGCGGGGTGATGAGTCGCACAAAGTCGGCGGCGCTGGGAGCGGCAATATGCAGTATAAACATGCTTACTCAACACCCCTGCCCGAAGTTAAACAACACAACGAGCAGGTCAGCGTCGTCCACCACGCCGTCGCCGTTGATATCCTCTGGCAGTTCGGCGCCTGTCTGCCCGAAGGCGAACAGCACCTGTAGCAGGTCGGCGTCGTCCACACAGCCATCGCCATTGATATCGCCCTCAACGCGCAGAACCAGCAGGTCCAGATAACGCCCGCCGCCTGAGTAGAACAGCGTTGAAGTACCTGTCGAGGGGTCGTAGACATGAGCGCCGCTGCCGTTCGTCCAGAGAATGTTCCCGTTGCGCAACTGGAACACGCCCCGCGCTCCGGGAGCGGAAAAGCTTCTCAGAATAGCGCCCGTGTCGCGATCCAGCACCACCACATTGTTTGACGAAAATCCCGCTGCCAGGATGTTTCCATCTGCATCGAACGCCATCTGCTCCACAAAGTTCAGCGCGGTGCTGTTATGGAAAGTGCCCAGCGAGTTGCCGTTCAGATCAAAGCGATGGATGTCGTCGTTTGCCGAGGCGGAGCTCACCAGAATCGTCTCCCCATCCCGCAGGATTCCGAACGGGCTGGGCGCTAAACCTGCGGTGGAAAAGAACCCCAGCGGTGTTCCTGTGCTGGCGTCAAATTTGACGATTGCCGCGCCGGGCGCACCATTCGCCGTGCCCGCGTTGGTGACATACAGTACACCGTCAATCAGCGCCATGCCGCGAATGTTATCCAAGCCTGAGGGACCCAACGCACCCAGAAAATCGCCCGTGAACGACCAGCGCGAAACCCTGTCCCCCAGCTGCTCAGAAACCCAGATTTCATTACCCACCTGTAGCGCATGCAACGGCGTGCCACCTGCTAAGCCAAACAGGTTATTGTTCACTACACTGCCGGTCTCCGGGTCAAACAAGACCAGACGATTATTCGTGCTATCAGGCATCATCACATAGGTCTGCCCGAAAGCACCCGTAAACGCCAAAAGCACGGCTAAAAGCCAGCCCAGATGCAACCAGAAACTTCTCTGTGACTCCATCTCCAAAACCTCCTGACCAGATTTGAAGTTGACGAGACGGCACCCCCTACTTCTCAGTGGGATACGAACATCCGCAAACTCCGAATAAGTTATTCGAGGGCAAAAACAGAGATTCCTGCTCGTTGCCCTGCTTTGCTCACGCTATTCCCCCAAGCTGCCTCTGCACTTACTTGGCTGAGGTATACTCCAACCCGGTGAGACGATGACCAGCACAGCAACGCGCGGGATCGGCTGGGAAGAGTATCTGCAGCTGCCACTGACGCGCTACGAAATCATCGACGGCGAGGTGAAAGAGCTACCACCTACCCTCTTTAAGCACCAGCAAGTAGTTTGCAAGTTGCTGACACGGTTGGGAACAGATGCCGACGCCGAAACCAGAGGCTACCTCCTACCAGCACCCTACGATGTGGTTATCCGACGCTCGCCGTTGCGCACCCGCCAGCCCGACCTGCTCTTTATCTCCCACGAACGCGCCCAGACCATCCCCGACCTGCCCAACCAGCCCCGACTGGAGATTGCCCCTGACCTCATCATCGAAGTCCTTTCGCCCTCCGACACCGCCTCCGACTGGCTGGAAAAGCTGCGCGACTATCACCAGATTGGCGTGCGCGAGGTGTGGGTGGTAGACCCCCAATCGGCGTCGGTGGAGGCGCTGGGCTGGAGCGAGGCGGGCTGGCGCTCGCTGGGGGTGTTCACGCAAGACCAGCCGATTCGTTCCGAAGTGCTGGGCGAGACCCCTATCCAACCCGCAACCCTGTTTGAATGCGCGTAGAGCAAGCGCTTCAGTTCGCCCGCGAGCAGTTAGCAGAGGCAGGAGTTCCCGATGCCGAGCGCGAGGCGTGGGTTCTGCTAAGTGCCCTTCTCAATCAGTCCCGCGCGTGGGTGATGGCGCACCCTGAGTTCGTTTTGTCTCCTGCGTTTCAGCGCAAACTCACGCGCTGGCTTCAACGTCGCGCCCGACGCGAGCCGCTGGCTTACATCACTCACCGACGCTGGTTCTACGGGCTGGAGCTGGAGATACGGCGCGGTGTGCTGGTGCCCCGCCCCGAAACCGAGCTGCTGGTGGAGCGCTTCGTACAGTGGGCGACCTCCATCGAGTGCCCCCTGAGGCGGGGTCAGGGGGGCGTGCTGGTGGACGCAGGCGTCGGTTCAGGAGCGATTGCTGTCGCCTCCCTCGTTCACCTGCCGCACTGGCAGGGCATCGGCACGGACATCAGCCCGAGGGCGCTGCGGGTTGCCCAGCTAAACCGCGCCCGATTCCGACTGGGCGAACGCCTGCTGTTGACCCGCATGCGGTGGCTTTCTGGCTTGCGCCCCCAGTCGGCGCACGCGGTGCTGAGCAACCCGCCCTATGTGCTATCCGACGAGTGGGACGCGCTGGAGCCAGAGATTCGACTCTGGGAACCGCGCACTGCTCTGCTGGTTCCTGCTAAAGACCCCCTGCGCCCCTATCGCACGCTGGCAACACAGGCAACACAGGTGCTTGTGGCAGGGGGCTTACTGCTTCTGGAAACCAGCCCACGCCTTGCGCCCGAAGTGCAAACGCTTCTGGAAAGCACGGGCTACCGTCAGGTGCGAGCCTACCATGACCTCGCAGGACACCTGAGATTTGTGGAAGGTGTCTGGCATCCCTGAGTTCGCCTGTGCAGGAAACGGCTCCCGAAAGCCGAAAATATCCCTTGATGATACTCGTTATTGGCGGCGCGGGCTACATCGGCTCGCATATGGTCAAATACCTGCTCCAGCGCGGCGAATCGGTCGTCGTGCTGGATAATTTCTCGACAGGGCATCGCGCGGCGGTGCGGGACGCAACCGTCGTGGAAGGCGACCTGCGCGATATGGAAACCCTTCAGCGCGTCTTCACGCAATACCCCATCGAGTGCGTGATGCACTTCGCGGCGTTTATCTTTGCGGGCGAGTCGATGCGCCACCCCGCGAAGTATTACGATAATAATGTGCTGGGCTGCCTGCGCCTGCTGGAAGCGATGCGAATCTCTGGCGTTTCGCAGATTATTTTCTCTTCCACTGCGGCGGTCTACGGCGAGCCTCAGCAGATTCCCATCCCCGAAGCGCACCCCCTGCAGCCCACTAACGCCTATGGCGAGACCAAGCGCGTCATGGAGGGCATGCTCCACTGGTATGGGCAAGCCTACGGCATTCGCTCGATCGCGCTCCGCTACTTCAACGCCGCGGGCGCCGACCCCGAAGGCGAGCTGGGCGAAGACCACCGCCCCGAAGAGCATCTGATTCCGCTGGTGCTGTTCGCAGGGATGGGCAAGCGCCCGAATGTTTCCGTATTCGGCACGGATTACGATACCCCTGACGGAACCTGCATTCGCGACTACATTCATGTGTGGGACCTCTGCGAAGCCCACTATCTGGCGCTTCAGCGCCTGCGTTCGGGCGCGCCCAGCACCGTTTATAACCTCGGCAACGGTCAGGGCTACTCGGTGCTGGAAGTTATTCGAACGGCAGAACAGGTAATCGGCAAGCCAATCCCTGTGGTGTACGCCGAGCGTCGTGCGGGCGACCCCGTGCGGCTCGTCGCCTCCGCCGAGAAAGCCCAGCGCGAACTCGGCTGGAAACCACAGTACCCCGACTTAGCCACGATGATAGAACACGCCTATCGCTGGTTTCTCAAACATCCCGAAGGCTACGACTCGTAAAAAATCGCCCGAATCCCAGTTTGTGATACATATCACAGATTCTGTCCCCAGCCGAAGGGCATAATTACGCCATCACTCTATAAGGAGGTCGGCTATGCCAACGATCGTGGATGTTGCAGTTTCTGCAGGAAAGTTTAACACACTGGTACAGGCTGTTCAGGCAGCTGGACTGGTCGACGCGCTCAACGGTGAGGGACCTTTCACCGTGTTCGCCCCGACGGATGAAGCCTTCGCCCAGATTCCCGCAGACACCCTGCAGGCGGTGCTGAACAACAAAGAGCAACTCACCGCCATCCTGACCTACCATGTGGTGCCAGGCAAGCTGATGGCGGCTGATGTGGTACGCAGCAGCCAGCTCCAGACGCTTCAGGGTCAGAGCATCACCGTCAGCACTGAAGGCGGCGTAAAGGTGGACGACGCCAATGTGATTCAGACCGATATCGAAGCGGATAACGGCGTCATCCATGTCATAGACCGCGTGATGATGCCCAGGTAGTCCCAGTCACCTCGCTCAATGCCTGGGGAGGAGCGCGTCTCCTCCCCACTTTTTTATGCCACCTCGCGAATGCGATTGGTCATTATTAGAAACGGGTCCAGATTTTTGATAATGAGCGACTTGCGATGGGTGCTGATCCAGCCTTTGCGTTCCCAGCGGCTGAGTGTTCGGCTCACGGTTTCGCGGCTGGCGCCCACATAATCGGCGATCTCCTGATGTGTGAGGCGCACCTCCAGCCCGCCGTCAACAGGAGTGCCAATCTGTTGTGCCAGTCCAATCAGGGCATGCGCGATACGATGGCTGATTTTGAGGCGGGAGATGTGGTAAACGCGCTCCTGCGACTCGCGAATCTGTTCCGCCAGCACGCGCAGAAGCGCCAGCGCGAAGTCAGGCTGCTCTTTGAGAAGCGCCTCAAACTTTTTAGGATGCAGGTGAAGCACTTCCGTCGGCTCCAGCGCCTCTACGATTGCACGCACCCAGTGCCCCGTGAGGATGTTTGTTTCCCCGAACGAGTCGCCTGGTCCCAGGAACGCATAGGTCAGCGCGCTTCCATCAGGGGCAATCGTGTAGGCTTTCATCAGCCCCTTCTCCACGACCCACCACCCGCCAGGCTCACACCCCAGATTGAGCGTATCGCCAGGACGATAGGTCTCACGCACCATCAGACTACGAATATAGTCTGCCTCTTCGGGGGTCAACAGTTCGAACGGGCGCACCTTCACTAAAGCCCACTTCAGTGTCATAATCCCCTCCGTTTCTGCCTGAGAGAAGTATACCTTATCTGGGTACACTATGGCTATGCCGTCGCTGGCGTTTCTGATCCCTGCCCGCAACGAGCGCGAGACCCTGCCGCGCCTGCTGGCGTCCCTGCGTGAGCAGTGCGACGAGGGCGACGAAATCTGGGTTTGCGACGACGAGTCGGAAGACGGCACCACAGAGTGGCTTCAGGCGAACGCAGAGTCGCTGGGTGTGCGCTGGTTCCGCTCGCAACCGCGCCCCGAAGGCTGGGTCGGCAAGAACTGGGCGTGCCACCAGCTGGCACAGCACGCTCAGGCAGAGTGGCTGGTGTTTCTGGACGCCGATATGCAGTTAGAGTGCCATTTTGTGCAAGTTTTGCGCCAGAAACTTACACACACACCTGCACAGCTGGTGTCGGGCATCCCGACGCTTCAGGCGCCAAACCTCGCAGTGGGCTTGCTGAAGGCAATGCTCCCCTTTTCTATCTTTACGCTACTGCCTCTGTATTGTGCAGAGCGTGTTCCCAACCCAGCATTTGCTTTCGCGAATGGGCAGGTTATGGCGATGCGGCGTGAAGACTACATGCGCCTGCAACCTCACGCGGCAGTACGCCAGCAGGTGCTGGAAGATGTGGCGATAGCGGCGCTGGTTAAGCGCCACAGAGGTCGTGTGGTAATTCTAGACCTGCGTCCCTACCTGAAGGTGCAGATGTATCGCACGCTGGGTGAGGCGTTTCGCGGGCTGGCGAAGAATGCCGTTGCCATCTGTCGCGGCGTGCCGATGGCGCTAACAATTGCCCTGATGCTGGCGGTAGTGTATCTGATGCCCTTATTCTCTCTGCTCTGGAGCGCCACACCCCTTGTGTGGGGGGCAGTCGGCTTATCCGCGCTCATCTACGGCGCGTCGGCGCGGATGGCAGAGCTTCCGCTCTGGTACGGCGTCTTCTATCCTGTCGGTGTTGCGCTGGGAATTGCGACTCTGCTCTATTCGGTGCGATGGTATCTGCGTGGCGAAGTTTACTGGAAAGGGCGCGCTTACCGAACCCGATAGCGGCGCTGGGGCGATGTTTTACCGAGTGGCTGATTCAGTGGAGCCTGCGCCGCCATTTTCGCGCCCTTTATGTGCGCGGGATGGAGACACCTGACCCCTCACGCGGCTGGGTGTTTTACGCGAATCATCACTACTGGTGGGACGGCTATCTGTGCTATCAGCTGGCGCGTACCTGGCATCGCAAGGCGATTGGGTGGATGGAGGCGTATCGGCGCTTTCCCCCCTTCGGGCTGCTGGGGGCGCTTCCCTTCCCGCCCGACAACCCTGCCCGCCGCGCTCAAACAGTGCGCCAGACGCTCGAATGGCTCCAGAGCGAGAAGCGGGTCTTCTTTCTCTTCCCTGAGGGGCGCCTGCACCCGAACACACACGAGTTGCTCCCGTTCCAGCGTTCGCTGGCGTGGCTTGCGAAGCGACTCCCCGAAGTCGGCGTCGCTCCGCTTGCCATCACCATCCAGCCGAGCTATCATCAGTACCCCGTTGCCTATCTGACTGTCGGGGAGCCTCTGCCAGAGGCGTGGCGCACCCTTCCAGAAGAAGAATTCACCTGCAAGGCACAGGCGTGTCTGAAAGCGCTCCTTGAGGAACAGTTCACCCACAGCCTGCAAATCATTACCGAGGAGGACGCCCAGAAGTTTGGCTATCGCCTGCTACTACAGGGTAAACTATCGGCACATGAGCGCTACGGCGGGTAGGGGTATGGCAGGGGTAAGCGTGCCGCCAACGCCAGCGGAGGCGGATTACGCCTATTGCCGCGCCGTCATGCGCCAGCACGGCGCCAGCTACTACTTCGCCACGCTCTTTTTCCCCACCGAGCTACGCAAGGCGGTTTTCAGCCTCTATGCTTTTGTGCGCTATCCTGACCAGTGGGTGGACTGCCCCAGCCCTGAAATGACCCCCGACCGCATCCGCCAGCGGCTGGACGCCTATGAACGAGAGTGGCTGCGTGCGGCGTGCGGGCAACCTGTGGAACATCCCGTGCTTCGCGCCTTCGCGCATACCGTGCGCCAGTACCGCATCCCTGTTAAACTCACCGCTGACTTTCTGGACGCGATGCGCATGGATCTCACGCAGTGCCGATACCCTACTTTTGAGGCGCTCCAGCAATACACATGGGGCAGCGCCTCAGTGGTGGGCGTGATGATGTGCTACCTGTTTCGCCAGACCGCCCCCCAAACGCTCTCATACGCGAGCCAGATGGGGCTGGCGATGCAGCTGACCAACTTTCTCCGCGATGTGGGCGAGGACTACGGGCGAGGGCGTATCTATCTCCCGCAGGACGAGATGGCGCGCTTCGGCGTTTGCGAAGCGCATTTTGCACAGGGGCGCGTGGACGACTGCTGGCGGGCGTTTATGCGCTTCCAGATTGCACGCTGCCGCGAGCTGTATGCGACAGCGGAGCAAGGTATCTCCCTGCTTCCCCGACAGGTGCAGTTTCCTGTGCTGTTGGGGTCGCGGCTCTACGGCGAAATTCTGAGCAAAATTGAGCAGAACAATTACGATGTGTTTCGCCACCGCGCCCACACCACCCACCTTGAGAAAGTGCGCCTCGCCAGCCGACTCTACTGGCAGTGGCGACGCGGGGCATGGACTAACGGGAGAACGCCTGCTTGATTTCTTCGGTCAGCAGCTCCGCCGCAATCAGCACCATCGGGATGCCGTTGCCAGGGCGCGTGCTGGCGCCCACCTGATACAGGCGCTCAAACGGCGTTCGGTAGCCCGGACGGAAGTAGGTGGACTGGAAAAAGTTCGCGCTGATGCCAAACGCCGCGCCCTGCCACAACCCCATCGCCTGCCAGTCGTGGGGCGTACAGGTTTTCACGAAGCGCGCTCGCGCCATGTCCAGCCCCACGCGCTCCACTACATAGTTTAAAATCCGCTCCTGATGCAGGCTGGCGTCCTCCCCTGCCAGGTTCGGCACGGGCACCAGCACATACAGGTTCTCGCAGCCTTCTGGCGCATCGGAGGGGTCGGTGCGGTTGGAAAGGCAGGTGTAGAATGAAGGCTCTGAGGGCACTTTCTGCTCCACGAACAGCTCGTGCAGGTTGCGCTCGAAATCGGCAGAGAAATGCACATTATGGTGTAGCAGGTGTGGCAGGGGCGCCTCGTAGCCAATGTAGAACATCAGCGCACTGCAGGAGTTGCGATAGCGTCGCCTTGCATCCCGTGTGGGGGGCAACAGGTTCCGATACAGGGTGGGCACATCGGCGTTCAGCACAATCAGGTCGGCGCGCTCCACCTCGCCCGATTCCAGCACAACGCCTGCCGCATGATTGCCCTCCACCTGCACCTTCTGCACGCGCTGGCAGAGGTGAATTTGCCCGCCCTCTTCGCGCACAATCTGCGCCAGCGCTTCCGCCAGCCGATGCATACCCCCTCGCGGATACCACACGCCCTCGCCCGACTCCATGTAGGTCAGAATGCCATACACCCAGAGCGCCTCTTTGGGCGACAGTCCCAGATACATCGTCTGGAACGAAAACAGCCTCTGTAGGCGCGGGTCGCGCACATAGCGCGGGATGCGCCGCCAGAGCCGCGCCGTCAGCCGATAGCGCGCCAGCAACCCAATTCGCGCAGGGCTGAACAAGTCCCACAGGGAGCGGTACGGGTTGCGCACGAACGCGGGCACGACCGCCTGATACATTTGCGCCAGATCGCCCATTAAACGCAGATACCCTGCCACCTCGTTGGGGCTGATTTTATGCCGTATCTCCTGCACCATACGAGCGATGCAGGGCGAGGAGTCAAACTCCGTGCCATCCCCAAAGAACACGCGATACGAGGGGTCTATCAGCACGAGGCTCAGGTAGTCTTCCAGCCGTCGGTGCAGATCGCTGAAAAGTCGTTCCAGCGGTTCCAGCATCATCAGCAGGGTGGGACCCGTGTCAAATCGGTATCCCTCGTGGCGGAGTTCGCCGACGCGCCCCCCAATCTGAGGGCGTGCTTCAAACACCTCCACTTTCCAGCCTGCGTGCGCCAGCCGCGCGGCGGTCGCCAGACCGCCAATCCCCGCGCCCACCACAATCGCTTTACCCCGCATGGACACGCTCCCTGTTCGGTAGAATCACGCGCCAGTAAAGTAGCCCCAGCAACGCCACCGCGCCCCCCGCCCACAGCACCGCTGCCCAGATGCGCCCGAACACCCACGCCAGTCCCGCCATCTGCCCTCCCTGAATAAGCCAGAGCGCAAGCGGTATCCCGATTGGCGCAGGCTTCCATTCTGGCGCGAAACGCAGGTAAACCACGCTAATCACCAGCCCCGTCGCGTACCAGCCCAGCCAGTTCACCAGCGGCATGCCGTAAAACTCGCCTTCCACATGCCACACCCAGTAGGGGAAACCTGTCGTAACCGCAGGGTCCATCGCCACATCCCACCAAGTCAGCAGCAGCGCCGATACAAACGGCACGCCCCAGCGCGGCACCCCCAGCGCATAGCTCAGATGAATTGCGGGATACAGCACCATAAACCACGAAGGCGGAATCAGATACGGCACATGTCCCAGAAACTTGGGTCCCAGTCTGTCGGTATAGGTGTAGGGTCCGAAGGGGAAGCCTGTGGTTGTGCCGAGCAACTCCGCCCCACCTGCAATCAGCACGCACAAGCCCATCAGTAGCACCGTAGCACGCCAGCCCTGCGTCAGCGCCATGTGCCCTGCCGCCGCCCCAATCCCCAGAAGCACATTCGCAATCCCCAGCCAGTACGCCAGCGCGTTATAGTTCAGCGGAGGCAGGTTCGGATAGCCGCCAAAGAGCGCCCAACTCCCCGCAACCGAGAACAACGCCACAAGACCACAAAGAACAACCAGAAAAACGACCGTTTTCATACGAGGCTATTATACCTACAAAATCAGCATGGCGTCCCCAAAACTCAAAAAGCGGTAGCGCAGGCGTACTGCCTCATGATAAGCGTGCAAGACCTTCTCACGCCCTGCAAACGCCGAGACCAGCACCAGCATCGTGGTGCGCGGCAGGTGAAAGTTCGTAATCAGCCCCTCCACCACCTTGAACTCATAGCCGGGGGTGATGTAGAGTTTCGTTTCGGCGGTTTGCGCCTGCACGCGCCGTTTGCCCACTGCCGCACTCTCCAGCGTGCGCACAGAGGTTGTGCCCACCGCCACAATCCGCCCGCGCGTGTTGTTGATAATCTCCGCCGCTTCAGGGCTAACGGTGTACCACTCCCCGTGCATCTTATGCTCCTCAATCTGGTCAGCTTGCAAGGGGCGGAAGGTGTCAAGGCTAATGTGTAAGGTTATCGTTGCAACTTGTACACCTTGCTGGCGCAGGGTTTCCAGCAGCTGCGGGGTGAAGTGCAAGCCTGCGGTGGGCGCGGCGGCGCTGCCGGGCTGGCGCGCCACCACCGTCTGATACCGTTCGGGGTCAGGGAGCTCGCGATGAATATACGGTGGCAACGGCACACGCCCCACCTCTGGCAGAATCGCCTCAACGGGCTGATTCGCGAACAGGCGCACGATGCGCGTGCCGTCCTGCAGACGCGCTTCAATCTGAACCTCCATCTCAATCGGCGGTTTGTGAGGTGGGGTGTCAATCAGCACGCGCGTGCCTTCGGGCAAGCGCCTGCCCGGGCGCACCAGCGCCTGCCAGCGACCATCGCCGAGGGGGCGCATCAGCAGCACCTCCACACGCCCGCCTGTTGGCTTGCGCCCAAACAGCCGCCACGCCGAAACGCGCGTGTCGTTCAGTACAAGGGTGTCCCCCTCTCGCAGGTACTCCGGCAGGTCATAGAAGTGGCGATGCTCTATCGCGCCCGTTTCGCGGTGTAGCACCAGCATCCGCGCGTGGTCACGCGGCTCTATCGGCTCCTGCGCGATTAACTCTTCGGGCAGTTCGTAATCAAACAGGCTGGCGTCCATCGCTATCGTGCCCCCCGTGTCGCAAGCCACGCGAGAAAGGTCAGGATCAGGCTCAATACGATGCTAATCAGAATGCTCGTGCCCAGCGGGAAGTAGAAATGGAACCCATCGCGCTCTATTGCAATGTCGCCGGGCAGGCGCCACTGGCGAACCCCAACTCGCTCCAGCGCCAGAAACACCAACCCCACACCCACCAGCACCACGCCCAGCAGAATCAGCGTCTTGCCTATCGCACCCATCGGAGGAAATTGTACCTGAAGGGGATGCCCCCTAAACCCCCCACGTCGCCTCAAACAGCACCCGATGCAGCTGCGGAAGCAGGCGCACGCGATAGAGCCTATCCTCGTGGAGCCAGCGAAGCACCGAGGCAGTGAGGTCGCGGTAATGTTGCACCAGCTCCTGAGGAGTCTGCAACTCGGTGGGCGTGCCCAGCTGGATAACCGCTGGCAGGTGCGGGAACGCTTCGAACATGGCGCGTGCGTAGAGATAATCTTCGCGCCCGAACACGACGATTTTGAGATGGGTTTCGTCGGGTGCCACCTGCACGCAGGCGCGCACCGCTTCTACAGGGGTGATCTGCCCGGCGCTGGGCGGCTTGGGAGAAAGCACCAGCACATCCAGCTCCCGAAACCACTCGCACGCGATACTGCCCTGCGTCTCGCACGCCACAGCGTAACCCAGCGAACGCAAGCGTCGCACCAGCGGCGCCAGCGGATGAATAGCGGGATTGCCCCCTGAAAGTGTAACCAGCACGGGCGGCGACGCCAGCGCCTGCACTGCCGCCACCACCTCGTCCAGAGTCATGCGCTGCCATGTGTGGGCGTACTGCCTGGCATCAACAGCATACATCGTATCACACCAGAGACAGCGATAGTCGCAGCCCCCCAGACGCACAAACAGGCTGAGCCGTCCGACCAGCAGCCCCTCGCCCTGCACCGTCGGACCGAACACCTCCACAATCGGGTAGCGGTAGGACAGTTCATCGCGTTGCTCCATCGGGTCTGACCTCCTCTGGCGCTGGCGTCATCAGCGGCACGAATCCCTATGGGACAGCTGTATTGCAGGGGAACGCATCGCTTGCCATGCCCCTTGATTTTACCCTTTCCAATCGGGTATAATAGAGACGACCTAATAGGTCAAATCAGTTAAGTAGCGGAAGAGGCGAACCATGCGCTGGCTGGTGCGCGTGCTTGCGGTGGCGTTGATTGCGCTCAGCTTGCCTCCGATAGAGAGACAGGCGAGCCCCAACGCCGTCGCCGCCTGCACCTGCAAAGATTGTGCAGGAGGCAGTCAGTGCTGCTGCGCCCTCGAAGAGAAGGGACTGGGAAAGGTTCTCAGCCTCACTCAGTGCGACCGCGCCCAGCAGCATGAGAAAGCCCTGCGCACCCTACCCCGCCTCGTGCCTGCTTCCGTTGCCCTCATCACGCTACCCGGACTGTGTTTTGCAGGCTATCATCCCCTCTCACTCTCTCCTGTCTCTCGTGCTGTCTTACCGCGAGACCCGCCGCCGCGCTCCCTTCAGGTTGCGTTGGGCTGAGGCGCAGGCGACTTTGGAAGTCGTCTGGCATTTTGAATCTCAACCCACACTCTCTGCTTCGGCATCGTGCAACGATGTCGTGCCAAAAGCAACCTGAAGGAGGTTCTTATGCGAAACAAAGGCTTTACGCTGATCGAACTGCTGGTGGTGATTGCGATTATCGCGATACTGGCGGCGATTCTGTTTCCTGTGTTCGCCCAGACACGGGAGAAGGCGCGCCAGACCATGTGCCTTTCCAACTCGCGCCAGATGGGGCTTGCAGTGCAACTGTATGTGCAGGACTACGACGAGGCGCTCCCGTCCGTACGCATGATGTGGCAGGGGATCCCGACACCCCAGAGCTGGATTGACCAGATTCAACCCTATGTTAAGGACACCCTGCTGCGCCGATGCCCCTCCGACAACAGCCCCGCCTGGAACGACACGCAAAACCCGCGAATGACTTCCTACGGCTTTAACGCCTACTTAGACCCCTTCCACCCGCCATATGGAGACCCTATGAATCCGCGTCCGTTCCGTCTGGCGGGGATTGTGCGCCCGGCGCAGTGCGTCTTCTCCACAGAACTGGCGGAGCGCAACAGCAAGTACCCGAACATGCTGATTCGGGGCGACCACTTTATGCCCATGTATTGGGGCAACCCGCCGCGCGTGATGGACATGATGATGAACGACCGCCTGTGGGATGCAACACGCGGAATCCCGACCACACTCGCGATTACGCGCCACGCTGGCGGGATGAACTATGTGTTCGTCGACGGGCATGCCAGGTGGCATCGCTTCGAGCAGACCTGGCGTCAGACGCCTGGTCAGCCCCCCTCCCGCGACTGGTACGACCCCATGCGCGAGGCGGACGCTAACTGAACTCAGGGGCGCTGGAGCTGGGCAGGCTCCAGTGCCTCGCTAATCAAGCGTGTAGAGAACATATTTCATCCCGCGCCGTTTACACCATCGTTCGGCAGCAGAGCGTTTGCGCTTCACATCGTCGCTCTCCATGCGGCTGGGGTCTTTCACCTCTATCAGCGCAATCTGACCATCCGTGTATTCCACCAGAAAGTCGGGCACATAGCGCCGCTGTCGATTCTGCGAGTCGACCCAGGCGATGCTGATAGAGTGGCGCTTCATCCATTTGGCGACAGCAGGGTCTTTCTCAAGGCGCTCCATCATGCGCCGCTCCAGCTCGCTCTCGTAGCGTTCGAAGTTCCAGGGGCTTTTGGTGGGGTTCTGAAAGATTCCGCGCTTACTGATCGCCATACTTCACAATCCCTCCAATCAGTCCAGGGATGTTGCGTACTCGCTCTTTGACCTGGGGAAGCATGCGCCACGCATACTCCAGCTCCTCGCGCTCGCACATGCCCAGCGATTTCCCTCCAAGAAACTTCGCGCGAATGTGATGGAGTAACGCGCTGTAGACCTTATCTTTATAGAGAATAGGCGCGTACCCTGCCTCGTCGACCAGCTCTTCGGCAATTTCCAGCAGGCGCGCTTTAATCATGTCGCGCAGCTGGTCTTCGGTTGGGCGTGGCGTGTAAGGCGTTGGGCTTTCGTGGATTTCAGGAGGCGCCTGGCTGGAACGCCATTTCTCGGCGCCCAGCTCGCGTCCCTGAACGCTTCGAATATCCACGCGCGTAATCTCTACGCCCTCGTCGTGATACTCGATGCTCTCCAGTAGCTGCTTCCAGTCGGCGCGCGGTTCCGCCGTGCGTGATTGAACCTCTACTACAAACTCCTCGTCTTCGTAGCACGGCAGTTCGGGCGGGATGGCAATCACAAGGTGCGGCTTGGTCAGTTCCTGCCTGGGCAGCGGCGGCGGCAGGTCTTCAGTCTCATCAAACAGGTCGTCTATAGAAACATTCTCGCGCTTTTTGGCGTTGAAGATGTCCCAGAGCCACTGATGCTCGAGCTTGGGGTGATCCACAATCGCGCAAATCTGGGGTTCTTCGGGCGCAACGCTGGGCAGGCGCACACGCCGCAGCCCGCGCCCTATCACCTGCTGCCCGTACACTTTGCTGCTGAACTTGCGCAGGAGCAGAATCACCCCCACCTCTGGCACATCCCACCCCTCCCGAAGCATCAGTACGCTCACCACTGCCTTGTAGGGGTTGCCAGAGCGGAGCGCCTTGCCCAGCTCATGCGCTTTGCGTCGCTCCTCTTCGTCGCTGTCTTCGGTCACCAGCAGCGTTTTGACTTTGAAATAGTGATTTAATGTTTGCGCCGCCTTTTCCGCGTCTGCCTTACACACCGCCACCACGAACAGAATAGGCTGGTAGCGTCCCTTCGCGCGTTGCTCCTGCTCCTTGAGACGCTGGAGGGCAATCGCCATCTGCTGGCGCATCGGCTCGTCGTCCGTGACCCACTGAGTCGCCGTCAGCCCCAGCCGATCCACCTCTTCCCAGTCAATCTCTTCCACGCGGCGGCGTTCGCCCGTGCGGGCGTCGGTATAGGTCAGCTCCACCGTCTGGATACTGGGCTGATAGACCACAGGCGTTTTGACCAGTCCGTCAGCGAGCGCGTCCTGAATCGAATATTCATATATCAGGTCGCTGTCGGGCGTCTGTCCATCGGCGCGTTCGGGCGTGGCGGTCAGGTCAATTCGGAGCTTTGTTTTGAACGCCAGGCGCTGGAGCGTGGCGTCCCATTCAGGCGCTGGGGAATTATGCGCCTCGTCGTTGAACAGCACGAAGTCGGGTCCGTTCAACAGCGCGAAAAGGTTGCTCTGCCCACTCTTATTGCTGGTGTAAAACTGGTGGATATTGCCCAGAATGATATTGGAGCTGAACAGGTTCGCCCAGCCGCCGCCCCCTTTGCCGCCGCCCAGCGTGGTCAGCACGAAATCTTCGGGCTTACAGTCTGCCCAGTCGGGGATAAGCTGGCGCTCTCGAAAAATCCTGCCCCCTTCAAAATCGGCTTCCAGGCGGTCGCGCACAATCAGATTGGGACACAACACGACGAACTTGTGGACGCCGTGCGCAACGCGGAGCCATGCGATAATCGCCGCCATCAGCGCGGTTTTGCCGCCGCCTGTCACGATGTTCAGCAACAGCCCCTGCTTGCCGATCTGCTCCTTGCCCAGCACCTCGTGGCAGTAAATCACCCGCAGGAACGCCTCCCACTGGTGTCGCCAGAGCGTGCCTTCGCGCGGCGACTGGTCGTCGCTGGGGTCTGTCAAAAAGTCGATGTAGCGGTAGGTCTCCTCTTGGACGCCAGGGTAGCCGCTGCGGCGCCATGTCTCGAAATCCTGCTCATAGGGTATGAAGCGGTTGAACATTTTTGAGGATGCCCATCTCCTGAAGTCTGACCATAAGTTTACGTATCTCTTCGTGTGGAAAATGAGGTTTTATCTCAGCAACCCTGCGGAATATCTCTTCCTGTCGGGTTCCAACGCCGCCGTTGGCTAACTCCCTGTCGACCCATACAATCGTCGCGATAGTCTCCATCGCTGAAGAATTATACTCTCCAAAACGCTCAATAACCCAGCGTACCGCTTCTTTGTGCCTTTCGACTACGGCTTGATGTTTCTGTATAAACGAGTTTGCGTCTTCACCTGGACCGATTTCGTATCCTGCAATCCTCTCAGTCGAGAAATACTCTTCCTTCAGAGCCTTCCAGTAGACAGCCATGTCAATATCACTGAGAACACTAGGAGTATAAGGACCGTAAAGATAGAGTCGGAAGTCGTAGCCAAACGGCACACCTTTCACCGTTTGGAGTAAATAAACGACTTTCATCAACGCCGTTCGCCTCACTTTCCCAAGGTGCCGCACGATTTCCGTGAGTATAGCAATCCGTTCTGAAAGAGATAAATTAACCATGATCTAAACCTCCTTCACAATTCCTTTCGCCTGCTGGCTTACCTCAGGCGCTGCATACAAGCGATACTGCCGTATTCCCTGCATCCCTTTTACCGGGTGCGAATACTCGTGCAGCAGCACCGGAACAGCGTCATCTCGCCAAATCCATACCTCCTCCTTCTCAGGATTATACCATGATTTCTCGGGAGTGTCCATGAAAACTTGCCCTACGGACATCGTCTCACGAAGACGCTGGTACAGGTCATTACACCGCTCTATCTCTTCAGGGAGGGGAGTTTCGGGAGTTGAGTAGACCATTCTGTAGTGAGTTCTGTTCTTAATAATCTTCCCATGCTCGCCCGCTCTGTTAGCGCTAATCATCCCCAGCATCCACCAGTCGTCAAAATTCAGAAACTTACGAATGTTTCGTAGAGTGTCAGGAGGAGGCAGGCTTTTGTCGGGGAGGGCGTCGGACAGCGCCCTCGTGATGTGATAGTCATAGGCGCGTCTGGTCTTGTGATAGTAAACCTGAGTAAACATGTAGTATCGTGCTAATATCAGACTCTCTGCGGCATGCCATCCGTCTTCGGAGACCCCAATAGTGAGCTTCTCCTCGCCCGACTCGTCGCGCACTGTGAACGCGCATACGCTGTTCAGCAATCGCTCAAGGTCGTATACACCATAACGCACCCCAATGTGATACGAGTCTCGTAAAAGATAATCCATCCTATCGGCATCCAACTGGCTTATCAGCAAGGTTTGCCAGAATAGGAGACCCTTCTGGAGGCGTGAATTCCCCTCGATCAACTGAGCGATGGTTTCCGCTTTGATATCATAGTTGATCTGATTGATTTTGTGATTCTCGATGGCTTCCCTTAGTTCCATGCGAATGATAGACGCCGTGTAATCTTCATGCTTGAATCGTGAGCCGTGTGCCTTTTGGGGCATCAACTCTTCAGACGCGTGTGAGAAGGGGGCGTGTCCTACATCATGCAAGAGCGCCGCAAGCCGAACGATGCGCCGATCTCTTTTCAAGCCATCTTCATTATACTGTAATTCTTTCTGGAGAATATTCTTGCTACGGGCGACTATCGCGTCATAGAGTCGAGTCGCCACATGCATCACACCCAAGGAATGCTCAAAGCGCGTATGAGTTGCGCCAGGGTAGACATAATCTGTCAAGCCCAGCTGGCGAATACGCCTCAATCTTTGGAACGCTGGCTGATTGATGATGCTCCACTCCCAATCATCCAGCTCAATAAACCCATGGATGGGGCAACGAATCTCATACTTGCGTTCCATCCTCAAAGGACCTCCACCCGGAAGGCATCTGTTCATACACCTGCCCGTCCAGTACACGCCCACGACGTTTCTTATAGACACCGCCCCACTGCTTGAAGAAGAATGCAACGCCCGCCCGCGCACACTGGTCTCGTATCTCACGAACCCACTCGGGTTGCATCGGGCGTGCTCTCGGTCCCGATTCGCCGCCCACAATCACCCAGTGAATCCCCTCGAGAGGAAGGTTAGGGAGCGGTCCGAGAAGCGGTTCGCAGGAGAGGAACCGAACGGCAGCGGGGACAGCGCGCAGGTCGTCTACCCGATAGAGCACCTTCTCGTTCTCAACACTGACTCCCATCCAGATATTGGGCGTCCAGTTCAGCCGAGGCGCGATTTCTCGTAGACGCTGAGAGCGTTTTGTCAGCACTTGAAAAACATGGTGGGAGCATTCATTCATTGTCTGGAACACGCGCTGGATAAACTCTTCTGGCACTTGCTCGTGGAACAAGTCGCTCATTGAGTTCACGAAAATGAGCAGGGGGCGTTTCCAGTAGCGGGGCGCATCCAGAAGGTCTTCGTGTAAAGTGAGGCGGAACCCGTTTCGGTATCGCGGAACGCCCATCTGCTGAAGTCGTTTCGCAAACCGCTCGGCGTAGCAGTTTTTACACCCCGCACTCACCTTCGTACAGCCTGTGACGGGGTTCCAAGTCGCCTGGGTCCACTCAATTGTGGTCTTCTTCATGACCGAGCCTTCCCAATGATGTAGGATGCAATCCTGACTGCCGTAGTAGCACCTTTCTTGTTGCTGGCAGCAAAGGCAAACAAGTAGATGGGGCTATTCTTACTGTTTTTCAGGATGAGAGGATTTTTTACTACCCCTTCCTCAGGAAAAATTGTCAATAAGCGTTCTACAAGATAATCTACAACCTCTTCGTATACGACCCTCTGTAAATTTTCCACTTTGTCAAACAGACTTCCTTGACAATCAGGACGATGTAGACGGTCTCTCCATGCTTCATCACCAAAAAACCTAGTAAGAGTCTGGTAAGCACGCTCGCCGATATGACCTTTGCGAGGCAACATTCTGAGTATCGTACCCAAAGGTATCAGTAACCAGCAGTCTATCTTCTCAGTTCTCGCAATAGCTTCGATGGTTGCCCACTCTACCTGAAGACCAAATGGATCCAGAAAAACGACTGCTCGTTCGAGATTCCCCATATCAGTGCACCACTGCTGAAGGTACTGGTTGGCATCCTGTTGTACAATCTGTATGTCTTTTGGCGTGCCTTTTTGTGAAAAATCGTTCCGAATATTCTCTAGTTCAGAGACAGCAGAAGGGTCTATGTCAATAAATATGTATCTGTCAAACGGAACAGGTTTCTCAATTCTGAGAACCCTTTTTACACTACCATCTGAGCGCCAACTTCTTGACACGCAGTTACCTATTTCCACCTCATCTTCTTCAGCCATCGGTAATTGGAGCTGGCTATCTTCATTGTTCATCGCCTGTGCATATCTGTAGCCAGTGCCCGCGAAGCCATCAACATAGATCTTTGTAAAACCGTAGCATTTCATTATCTCAAGCCAAGCCTTAATGTACTTCTCCAGAGCGATAAGCTTTTTCTCCGTCCAATCGCCGCCCCAATACTCTACTCTTCTACGAGTGGACATGACCTCATCTACCCTCGTAATCGTTAGTATACCTCAATCTTCCCAACCCACATCCCCTCCCCACCTTTATCATCCTGCACTTTGCAGGCGATGGTGTAGACGCCTGGGCGGGGGAACTTGTAGACCACAGGCTCCGACGCTTTCGCGAGCGCGTAGCCCTGCGTGCTGCGAAAATGGCGCCCGTCATAGTCAAAGTCCCACTGCACATTCAGAATCTTTGCGTTGGGGTTGACCACCACCGTGTCGCTCACATCGAACTTGTAGGTCAGCGGCGCAATCCGCTGGTAGCCCACCTCCACGCGCGGCGGCTGCACGAAGGTCAGAAAGTTTTCATAATCGGCGTGATCGGTGGACAGTTCGGCGACATGGCGACGAAACTGGGGCGAGTCGATGCGAATCAGATCCAGCCGAATGAAGTTGACATTCACCTGCTCCTGCGAGCGCAGTTTTTCGGCGGCGTCGCGGGCTTCGGGGCTGAACGCCCACGCCAGCATAATCCCCTCGCGCAGGCTTCCCTGCTGGTAGCGCGGCGTGCGGCGCACCGCGTTCGCAAACGCCAGCACCTCCTGGGGCGTCACGGGCTGATCTGCTTGCGGACTGCCCACCCACACCGGCACGACGCCCTTGTAGCCGTGAATGTTTGCATGCTCCTCTGAAGGGCGCGCCCCGAAACAGCGCAGGATAAACTCCCGAAACTGCTCGGCGGGCATACGGGTTAGCCTCCGTGCTTCATAGACGCCCCAGTATTCAATGGTGAAGTCGGGTATCTGCAGGTCGGTGGTGAGCTGCTGGGCGCCGCGAATCAGCCGGTCGGCGGTAACAGCGACCGCCACGCGCGACTGGTCGCACGCAATCCACCGCCGCCCCAGCCGCTGCGCCACCGCAGGCGTCGTGCCCCCACCACAGAAAAAGTCGGCGACTACATCGCCCTCTTTTGTGGCACTCTGGATAACCCTCTCAATCAGCGCTTCAGGTTTTTGCGTAGGATATCCGAGCCACTCTTTACTGTGATTGGGAGGACGCGAAATATCCCAGACATCGGGTGAAACTTTGCCCTGCACGTTGAATAGGTGCTTTCGCGAATCAGCAATCACAGCGTCATAAGGCACGCGTACAGCATCGGGGTAAAAGAGATACCTACTTTTATCCTTTGCATAGAAAAGCAGGGTATCATGCTTCCTACCAAAATGTCGTTTTGAGCCTCCACCTGATCTATAGTACCATATTACTTCATTAATTAAGTTCTCATACCCGAAAATCTTATCCATCTCCACCTTGATGTAGTGGCTGGCGTGCCAGTCGCAGTGGACATAGATGCTGCCCGTCTTTTTGAGCAGGCGCTTCATTTCGTACAGGCGGGCGTTCAGCCAGATGAGGTAGCCTGGCATGCCGCCCTCCCAGATGTCCGAAAACGAGCGCACCTCGTTCTGGTCGCCGAAGATGATGTTATACTGCCTGCCCGAAAAGAAGGGCGGGTCAATGTAAATCAAATCGATGCTCTCGCTGGGGAGCTGGCGCATCACATGCAGGTTGTCGCCCCAGATGAGGCGGTTTGGCTCCAGCTCGCGATTGCCGAAGGAGACACGCTCCACAATCTGGAAGGGTAGCTTGACACGCGGGAAGAGTTTCTCGAAGCCCTTCTTGCGGTCCCACCCCAACGGCTCCTTTTCCACCGGGATGGAGCCAAAGCGCACGGGCGGACGCCAGAACTCTTCCTATTCGGGCAACGCTTCCAGTGTTTCGGGTTCGGCGTCTTCGGGCATACGAAAGTCTTCGGGCTGGTCTCCGTGTTTCGCGCGGGTAATCTCCTCTGGCATAGCACCGAGAAGATTCGGCAAACAGAATGGGTGTCCTGCTCAGAGAACCCTACAGCGCCCCCTCTTGTAAATCAGATACACGCTCCCAGTCGGCATTTGTTGAGCAACTTCCACAAGACGCTCTATGTGGGCAACCAGCCATTTTGCACGCTCCCACCGACTGAGGTGATCCCAGAAGCGTGCCAACAGGAGAACACGCGCCTGCATCTCTTTCAAGTCTGCAACCGTGTAGCCTCGAGTCCGTTCGTTGCGGTCGCCTGATACAATAACAAACCCGCGCTCAGTGGCACGGGCAATCCAATCGCGGTCTGGAAGTCCACCCCAGCCACGCTGAGTCAGATGCGCCATCTCTGCCAGCGCCGATTCGCGAGGGGTATATTAATTTGCATGGGACGCTACAGGTGGATTGAAGCCAAGCCGCAGGTGATGATGGGCAAACCCGTGTTTCGGGGAACCCGCATCCCTGCTGAAACCAACTAAACGATGCATCTCTTATGGAGAACACCACGACTAACCTGCGAGAGCGACTACAGACGAAACGCGCGGAGATTCTGGCAATCTGTGCCAGACATGGGGCGCATAATGTGCGCCTATTCGGCTCCGTCGCGCGCGGCGAACACGACGAAGCCAGCGACATAGATCTGCTGGTGGACATGGAAGCAGGACGCACGCTTCTGGACCTTGCAGCGCTCCAGCAAGAGCTGGAGGCACTGCTCGGCTGCCGCGTGGATGTGGTTACGGTAAAGGGGCTGAAGGCAAGAATTCGTCATCGCGTTATGCAAGAGGCAATTCCATTATGAGAGAGCCGATTGAAAGGCTGTACGACATCCTTCAGGCGATAGAGGCAATAGAGCGCTTCCAGCATGTGGATCGCGAAACTTTTGAGCAGGATGACATGCTACAAGTCTGGTTCGTTCATCATTTGCGTATCATCGGCGAAGCTGCGCGGACCTTGCCAGAGGACGTGCGTGCCACGGCACCTGAGGTGCCGTGGAAGCAGATTATCGCGATGCGCAATATTCTGGTTCATAGCTACTTTGAAATTGATACTGATATTGTCTGGAATACCGTCCAGCAACATATACCCACGCTAAAGGCTTCTATAGAGGCGCTCCTCAGGCGGCTGCAAGGGGCGTAGAGGTATTCTCCACGCCCAAGAGTGAGCATATTACTGTGCGGGCGCTGCCCTACGGTATCTCCACCGTACCCAGGTCAATCACCGTATTCAGGCTCTGCACGCTGACCTGTCGTTCTGCCTGGCGCCCCGAAAATGAGAACACCAGCCGATAGTTACCCGGCAACAGCCAGAGCGCGAACGCACCCGAAGACTGATTAACCACCTCCGTCTCCACAGGCGTGCTGGCGTCAGGAGGGGTATAGATGAGAATCAGCGTTCCAATCGGATTGCCGCCACCTGCCAACTGCACCACGCCGCGCACATTGCCCGGCGCAGGCGGCGGGTTATCGTCACTTTCGGGCGCCAGCAGGATGTCGTCCAGCAGAATCACTCCGCTGTTGTCGGGTCCCCTGTCTATTAGAAAGCGCTGAGGCACGAAGCCTGTCTTCTCCACCTGCCCCTCGGCGTCCAAAATCCCGTTGGGGTCAAAGGGAATATCGTTCAGGGTGAACTTGCCGTCGGTCTCGTTGCTGAGTGTGCGCTGTCCGAGCAGCGTCACCACTGCGCCGCCCACAGGCTGCTGGTTGAGCGCGTTCACAATCCGCCCCTGCACCGCCACCTTCTGAGGTCCCACATACAGCACGCCGAGGTCGTTCACCTGGTCGGTTCGCAGAGGTGGCAGGTTGAAAGTATAGGTGGGATAGCCGGGCGCTTCCACGGTGAGCTGGGTAGTGCTGGGCGGCACGCGCAGGGTGAAGGTGCCTTCCTGGAGGTCGGTTTGTGTGGACGCGCCGCCTGCACTCACAGTCGCCGCGGGGTTCGGCGGGTTGCCCGTGCCGACCAGCGCCACACGCCCCTGAATTACGGCGCCGCCAAAGCCGCCCCCGCC
>OGCH01000341.1_pt1 | contig 26425 bp, 28 predicted proteins | sample 1570111 | NCBI WGS metagenome assembly OGCH01 (sample SAMN03436243, study PRJEB24508) | hot springs metagenome | biome: Desert Springs; feature: Hot Springs; material: Water | place: USA: Great Boiling Spring, Nevada | collected 2008-12-01 | depth 0 m m | reverse complement strand
CAGGCGGCGGAAGTTGGCCTGGTAGACCCTGAGGTGAGGGTGGTTCAGGGCCCGGGCGCGGTCCACGGCCTCGGGGTCCTGGTCCAGGCCGATGACGAGCCCTCCTTGCTCCAGAATCCCTTTGGTGTGGCCTGCCCCCCCCAGGGTGGCGTCCACGTAGACCTGGCCGGGAAGGACCCTGAGCAGGTCCAAAGCTTCCTGGTAGAGCACGGGAATGTGCTGGGTAATGGCTTCCATAAACACCTACCCGATAAGTCCCTTGAGCGCCTCGGGGGCCGGGGGGTTTTGCATGATGGTCTGAATCGTCTTCCACCAGCGCTCCTGGCTCCAAATCTCCAGCCGGCCGGGGGCCCCGGCCACCACCACCTCTTTGCCTTCCTCCAGACCAGCGAACTGGCGCAAGGGGGGCGGGATGAGGATCCGGGAGGCGTTGTCCATCCGGGTCTTGTGGGCTCCGGAATAGAAGAAGCGCACGAAAGCCCGGGCCTCTGCATCGGTGAGGGGGAGATTCACCAGCTGTTCCTCAATCTTGCGCCAGCGGTCCGAGGGAAAGACGTAGAGGCAGCCCTCCATGCCCCGGGTGAGCACCAGGCCATCCTCCAGGAAGTCCCGGAAGGGGGCGGGGATGACCACCCGTCCCTTGTCGTCCAGGCTGTACTGGTACTCGCCGAAGGGCATTTCCCACCTGCTCCCACCTCGGCTGGGGTCGGCCAGGGCGGTTTGAGGGGGTATGGGCCGAACCCGGGCGGGGCTTTCGCGGGGAAGTATACCACGCAACCCCCACAGATTTCCACTTCCTCCCACTTACGTCCCACCTATCACCCACCCCCTTGGGGAAAAAAGTCCCCCGAGCCTTGGCTCGGGGGCCCAGGATAGGGCGTAAGCCGGGTTCTGTTTTACGCGGTCATCTCTCTGGGACCGGTGTCGCCACCGGCCTCAAGCGGCCCATCCCGCAGGTTCTCACGGGCCGGGCAAGCCCTCCCTGCCTACCGGGCCTTGCACCGGGTGGGGTTTGCCGTGCCCCAGCCTGTTGCCAGGCCAGGCGGTGGGCTCTTACCCCACCGTTTCACCCTTGCCCGCACCCCCAAAGGGGCCGCTGGCGGTCTCTTCTCTGTGGCACTTTCCGTCGGGTTACCCCGCCCAGCCGTTAGCTGGCACCCTGCCCTATGGTGCCCGGACTTTCCTCACCCAGGGGGGAAGTCCCCTGAGCGCGACCGCACCCCTATCCTGGGGCACTCATCATTCTAGCAGGGGCTTGCTCTAAGGTGAAGGGGTGAGGCTTCCTTGGTATGCCCCTTTGGCCTTACTCCTTTTTGCCCTGCTGGGACTGGCCCTCCTTGGCCTCCTTTGGCTTCTTGGCGCTCTGGCCCTTCTTGGGGGCTCCGCCTACCTGGCCTGGAGGCGGCTTTCCTGGAAGGTCTTCCGCCGGAGGTGGCGCCGCCTTCCCCCGCCCCGCTAGGGCCCTTGCGCAAGGGGGCTTTCCCCGGTAGACTGAAAGGCGGTTTGCGCACGGCCAAGACCGTGCGGGAGGAGGCGAGCGTGAAAGAAGGCATTCACCCCAAACTGGTCCCCGCCCGCATCATCTGCGGTTGCGGCAACGTCATCCACACCTACTCCACCAAGCCCGAGATCCACGTGGAGGTTTGCAGCAGGTGCCACCCCTTCTACACGGGGCAGCAGCGCTTCGTGGACACCGAGGGGCGGGTGGAGCGCTTCCAGCGGCGCTACGGGGACTCCTACCGCAAGGGGCAGTGAGAAACGGGGTCTGGCTGGGGGCTGGGAGGCCCCCGGTCTTCCTTTAGAATGCCCGTCCGGAGGAGCGCCGCATGCCCCCCATCATGCACCGGAAGGGTTGGATTGAGGTGATCGCCGGGCCCATGTTCTCCGGCAAGAGCGAGGAGCTCATTCGCCGGGTCAGGCGGGCGCTCATCGCCCGGCAGAGCGTTTTGGTCTTCAAGCCTAGGCTGGACAACCGCTACCACGAAAGCCACGTGGTGAGCCACGACGGCAAACAGGTAGCCGCCATACCCGTGGAGAGCGCCGCCGAGATGGCGGCCCACCTGGACCCCCTGCCCCAGGTGGTGGCCGTGGACGAGGTCCAGTTCCTGGACCGTGGCCTTCTCTCCCTGGTGGAGGGGTTGGCGGCGAAGGGGGTGCGGGTCATCCTGGCAGGGCTGGACCTGGATTTTCGGGGGGAGCCCTTTGGGATCATGCCGGAGCTCTTGGCCCGGGCGGAGTTCGTGGAGAAGCTTTCCGCCATCTGCCCCAGGTGCGGGGCCCCCGCCACCCGCACCCAGCGCCTGGTGAACGGGAGACCCGCCCGGTACAGCGACCCCGTCATCCTGGTGGGAGCGGAGGAGCACTACGAGCCCCGGTGCCGGGCCTGCCACGAGGTCTGGCCTTAGAGGGGGAGGGCGCTTCCCTTTTTCTTCTTGAAGCGCACCTCGAGGACCCCCTGGCGCAGGGTGGCCTGGGCGGTGCCCTCCTCAATGGGCCCGGGGAGGTCCAGGGTGCGGCGGAAGGTGCCCATGGGCCGCTCCTCCAGGAGGTAGGTGCCGGGGAGGGGGTGGCGCACCCCCGCCAGGGTGATGCGGCTTCCCTCCTCCAGGAGTTCCAGGTCCTCGGGGCGCACCCCGGGCAGGTCCACCAGGAGGACGTAGTGCGCCTCGTCCTCCAGGAGGTCCACCCTGGGGGTCCAGCTGGCGGGCTCCTCGCCTGTAAGCTGGTAGGCGAGCTCGGCGATGCGCTCCTGTAGCTCCTTCAGCTTTCTCAGGGTCTCCAGGCGGTCTAAGGGCTCCAGCATGCCCTTAGCATAAGGGATGTGGAGGCCGTACCCGTCCTGGCCGGGCCCACGGGGAGCGGCAAGACCGCCCTGGCCCTCCTCCTGGGGGAGGAGCTTCCCCTGGAGATCATCTCCGCCGACGCCACCATGGTTTACCGGGGCCTGGACATCGGCACCGACAAGCCCACCCAAAAGGAGCGGGAAAGGGTGCCCCACCACCTGGTGGACATCCTAGATCCCAGCGAGGCCATGAGCGTGGCCCGCTTTCTGGAGCTGGCAGAGGCGGCCATCGCCCAGGTGCTGGCGCGGGGTAAGGTGCCCCTGGTGGTGGGGGGGACGGGGTACTACATCCGCGCCCTCTCCGAGGGGATCCACGACCTGCCGCCCCCCGATGAGGCCCTGCAGGCCGCTCTCTGGGAGGAGCTTGCCGCAAGGGGCTTTGAGGCCCTCCTTGGGGAGCTGGCCCAGGCCAGCCCGGAGGACGCCATACGGGTGGGGAAAAACCCCAGGCGGCTTGTCCGGGCCCTCGAGGTCCTGAGGCGCACTGGCCTCCCCCCGGCCCGCCACCCCAAAAGGCCCCCCCGTTTCCGCTACCAAAAGCTCGTCCTCTGGCCGGATAGGGCCTGGCTTTTCCCCAAGCTGGAGGAGCGGGCTAGGAGGCAGTTCGCCAGGGGGTTGGTGGAGGAGGTGCGGGGCCTTCTTGCGCGCTACCCCCGGATGCCCACGGCCCTCCAGGCCATCGGCTACAAGGAGGTGGTGGGGTATCTAAAGGGAGAGTACGGCCTGGAAGAGGCCTTGGAAAGGGACATCCGGGCGGTGAAGGCCTACGCCAAGAGGCAGTACACCTGGTTCCGCCACGAGCCCGGGGACGTGACCTACCTGCCCCGGGGCGGGGAGGAGGCCTACCTGGGCTTTCGGGACTGGCTTCGCCTCCACTTCCGGCTATAGTGGGGGCATGTTGGCCCACGAGATCCGCGCCCGGGTGGCCCGGGGGGAGCTTAGCCCCCGGGAGGTGGCCGAGATCTACCTGAAGCGGGTCCAGGAGCTGGACCCTGGGCTTGGCGCCTTCCTCACCCTGAACGAAGACCTTCTGGCGGAGGCCGAGGGGGTAGAAAGGGGTCTTCCCCTGGCGGGCCTTCTTCTGGCGGTCAAGGACAACATCGTTACCAAGGGCCTGCGCACCACGGCGGGGAGCCGCCTTTTGGAGAACTTCGTTCCTCCTTACGAGGCCACGGCCATAGCCCGGCTCAAGGCCCAAGGCGCCCTCATCCTGGGCAAGACCAACCTGGACGAGTTCGGTATGGGTTCCAGCACCGAGCACTCCGCCTTCTTTCCCACCAAGAACCCCTTTGACCCCTCCCGGGTCCCCGGGGGGAGCAGCGGGGGGAGCGCGGCGGCGGTGGCCGCCGACCTGGCCCCCCTGGCCCTGGGCTCGGACACCGGGGGAAGCGTGCGCCAGCCCGCCAGCTTCTGCGGCGTCTACGGCCTCAAGCCCACCTACGGGCGGGTGAGCCGTTATGGCCTCATCGCCTACGCCTCCAGCCTGGACCAGATCGGCCCTATGGCCCGCTCCGTGAGGGACCTGGCCCTTCTCATGGACGCCATCTCGGGCCTGGATCCCCTGGACGCCACCAGCCTGGACCTTCCCCAAGGGTTCCAGAAAGCCCTGGAGGAACCCCTCCCCCCCTTGCGCCTGGGGGTGGTGCGGGAGGGGCTTTCCGGGAACTCCCCGGGGGTGGAAAGGGCTCTGGAAGAGGCCCTCGAGGTCTTCCAGGGCCTGGGCTTTGGCGTGAAGGAGGTTTCCTGGCCTTCTCTCCCCTTGGCCCTGGCCGCCTACTACATCCTGGCCCCGGCGGAGGCCAGCTCCAACCTGGCCCGCTACGACGGAAGCCTCTTCGGGGTCCGGGGGGAGGGGGAGGAGATCTTTGCGGTGGTGGAGGCCACCCGGGCCCGGTTTGGCCTCGAGGTGAAAAGGCGTGTCCTGGTGGGCACCTTCGTCCTCTCCAGCGGCTACTACGAGGCCTACTACGGAAGGGCCCAGGCCTTCCGCCAGCGCCTCCGGGCTGAGGCCCGGGCCCTCTTCCAGGAGGTGGACCTCCTCCTTCTCCCCACCGCCCCCCACCCCGCCTTCCCCCTGGGAGGCCGCCCCGACCCCCTGGCCATGTACCGGGAGGACCTCTACACCGTGGGGGCCAACCTCACGGGCCTTCCCGCCCTCTCCTTCCCCGCCGGCTTTGAGGGGCACCTGCCCGTGGGGCTTCAGCTCCTCGCCCCCTGGGGCAAAGACGAGCTCCTCCTGAGGGCGGCTTTGGCCCACGAGGAGGCCACGGGGAGGGCCTTCCTGCGAACCCCCCTGGGGGAGGCCCTTTGATGGACCCCGCCCTCCGCTACCGCCTGGCCACCCGCCTGGCCCGCCGCCTCCGGGCCGAGGGGAGGCCTTTACCCCTTCCCGCCCTGGGGGAGGCCCTGGGGCTTAGGGGCCCCGTGGCCCCGGTGCTGGCCCCCCTTCTGGACGGCCGCTTCATTCCCGGGGCGGAGGTGGGGCTTTGGGAGTGGCGCTACCCCTTTCCCCACCCCATGGAGGCGGTGGTGGTCCTGGACCTGGAGACCACGGGCCTGGCCCCCGGCCTCAACGAGATCCTGGAGGTGGCCCTGGTGCGCCTCGAGGGGGGCCGCCGTCAAACCTTCCAGAGCCTGGTCCGCCCCCACCGTCCGCCAAGCCCCTTCATCCAGCGCCTCACGGGGATCACCCTGGAGGAGCTGGAGGGGGCCCCGCCCCTGGAGGAGGTCCTCCTCCAGGCTCATCCCCTTCTGGAGGGGGCCACCCTGGTCATCCACAACGCCTCCTTTGACCTGGGCTTCCTGCGCCCCGCCTTGGAGGGCTTGGGGTTGGAGCTAAGGAACCCCGTGGTGGACTCCATCCGCTTGGCCAGAAGAGCCATGCGGGGCCTTAGGCGCTACGGCCTGGATGCCCTATCCCAGGTCCTGGACCTCCCCCCGAGGCGGGAGCACCGGGCCCTTGGGGACGTGGAAAGGACCCTGGCCGTGGTCCATGAGGTGTATTATATGCTCACTTCAGGGAGCCCCCGCCCCCTGGTGGACTTGGGGAGGTGATATGACCGCGCGCTACGTTTTGACCAGCAACTGTATCCAGACGGGCACCATGGCCCTCACCGCCTCCTTGCGCCAGCGCCTTTTGGGCAAGGAGCGCGTCCGCCTGGTGGATGAGGACGGAGAAGTCTACGAAGGGGAGGTGGACTGGAAGGCGGGCGTGGTGCGGGGCCTGGCCCCCTATTACGCCAAGCGCCGCCTGGCCGCCAACGAGGCCATCCTCCTTCACTTCCGCGGGGAGGAGGTGGAGCTCAAGGCCCTGCCCAGGGCTCCCCTCCGCGCCCCCCAGGTGGAAAAGCTTCAGGACAAGCCCAAGGAGGAGGCCAAGGAGCCCGAGAAAAAGAGGGTTCGGGTCACCCCGTACCCCAAGGAGGTCCTCTTCCCCCACGAGCCCAAGGCCCTGGAGCCCCCCGGGGCCACCGAGGACCTGAGGCGGCTGGGTTTCTTTCTGGAGGGGGGGCCCCCTTGGGTGTACAAGGCCCCGCTGGGGCGGAGGCAGGTGGTTTTGGCCCTTTTGCGCCTGGGGGAGGGGGAGGCCGCCCTCCTCAGGCCCTACCAGAAAGAGGGGGCCTACGCCGCCTTCCTGGCCCCGGAGTCCGAGAAGGGAGCCCTGCCCCCAGGGGTGGGCTACCTTTCCCCCGAGGCCCTAAGCCGCCTGGCGCGCCTCAAGGCCCGCTTTCCCATCACCCCCCTGGACCTGGAGGACCTCCTGAAGGGGGGCCGGGTGGACCTCGAGGCCGTGGAGGCCCTGGAGGACCGGCTGGTGGCGGAGCTCTCCGAGCGCGGGGCCTTCGCCGCCTTTTTGCTCCTCCTTTCCAGGAAGCGGCTTGGGGAGGTCTTCCTCCTCGCCGACCTGGAGGCCGAGGCCCTGGAGGAGGGCCTCATCCCCGAGGTGGTCCGCCAGGGGGTGGAGCTCCTCTCCCAGCCTCCCTTCCTCCTTCTGAAGCGGCTTTCCCCCGGGGAGTTCCTCCTCAGGCAGGAGGTGGAGGAGGCCCTCGCCGACCTTCAGGCCTTCGCCGAGGGGCTAAAGGCAAGGATCAGCCGCGTCCGTGCGGGCGCTTGACAGGGGAGGCTTCCCCTAAGGCCAGGTCAAAGCTCCGCCTGGCCCGCTCCTTCAGGGCGGCCACCTTTTCCCAGTCGGGATAGCGGCCATAGACCGCCGCCTTGGAGAGCTTGATGGGGTCTCCGGGAAGCTCCTGGTAGTAGGCCCCGGTTTCCTTGGCGAAGGCGGCCACCTTGGGGTCGTAGGAAAGGGCGGCGAAGGGGGTGCCCGCGGCCGCCGCCAGGATCAGGCCGTGGAGGCGCATGGAGATCACGTACCCCGCCTGGGCCGCCAGGTAGAGGACCCGCCTGGGGTCGGCGGTCTTCTCCACGTGGTGGTGGGGAAGCTCCCCCAGGATCTCCTCGTCGTAGCCGGGCTGGAGGAGGAGGATGAGGACCCTTTTCCCGTCGTGGAAGAGGCGGTTGGCGGTGATGTAGAGGGTGCGCACCGCCTCCTTGTCCACCCCGGCCCGGGGGATGACCAGGACCAGGTCCTCCTCCCGCTTGACCGGGGGCGGGGCGAGGAGGAGGGCGGGGTCGGCCCCTAGCTCCGCCGGGATCCCCAGCCTTTGGGCGTACTCCAGGGAGTCCTGGTCCCTGAGGATCACGGGTACTCCCTTCAAAGCCCTTTTGACCTGGCGTTCCCCCCAGGGGGAGAGGGGCCCCAGGGACTGGTTGAAGACCACCACCCGTTTGCGGAAAAGGCGGGCCAGCCGGAGCACGGAGAGGTAATAGAGAAGGCTCAGGGGGCTGGTGGCGTCCTGCAGAAGCCCCCCGCCCCCTAAAAGCCAGAGGTCGGCCTGCAGGAGGGCCAGGGGGTTCAGGCGGTGGGCGGCCCGGACGCCGTGCTCCTCCCGGGTCCTCTTGGGGTCGCCTGAGAGGGCCAGGACCTGGTGCCCCCGGGCCTTAAGTTCCCGGGAGATGGCCTCGAGGATGGCCTCGTCCCCGGCATTTTTGAACCCGTAGTACCCCGCTACCCCAACCACCATGCCCTAAGCCTCCTTACCAGGATAACCCCAAGCCCCCCTAGGAGAAGACCCAGCAGGGCCCCGTTCAGGACCCGGAAGAAGGAGATGGAAAGGGGGGTGTGGAAGTGGCTGAAGGTGTTCAGGATGGAGGCCACGCCGAGGGCCGCCAGGAAGAGGAGGGCGTTTTGCACCCAGCGAGGCCAGGGGAGGAGGAGGGCTAGGGGGAAGAGGGCGTGGCCGAAGACCTCCTTGAAGCGGGGGCGGACCATCAGGTCCTGGAGGAGGCTCCTCAGCTTCAGCTCCGCCTCGAGGACCAGGGGGGCCTCGTTTCCCCGCCTCAGGAGGGCCAGGAGGAGGAGGAAAAGGGCCAGGAGGGCCAGGGCCACCTCCCCCAGGCGCAGGGGGTGGGCGTAGAGGCGGGCCAGGGCCTCCTTGTAGTTTCGGTCCAGGAAGCTGTAGGCCACCAGAAGGGGCGGGACCAGAAGGGTGAGGGAGACTCCCTTGAAGGGGGCGAGGCCCAGGACCGTGTCGGGGCTGGAGCCCAGGGCGGAGAGGAAGGCCGCGCCCGCCAGGGCGTAGCCCAGGGCCCTGGCCCACATCCAAAGCCCGTTCCTGGGCCCGAGAAACCCCAGGACGGGGAAGACCAGGGCGGCGAGAAGAGCCCCGCCCTGGCTCCCGGCGTAGCCCAGGGCCAGGAGGAGGAGCGAAAGGGCCACCAGGGGGCCGTGGACGGGAAGCCCCAGGGCTAGAAGGCCCAGACCAGCCAGAACCCCAACCCAGGCGGCCCACCGCAGGGGGCTTGGGGCGAAGTCCCGGGGCCTTGGGCTTCCCACGGCCACGCCGCTGGCTTCTAGGCCCTCGGTGAGGCGCTCGAGGAGGCGCTGGGTTTCCTCCTTGTAAGGGTAGGGCCTGAGGTAAAGGAGCTGGTGGCCCCGCTCCCTGGCCGCCAGCACGTACTTGTCCGCGGCCTCCTCGGGCTTCAGGGTGAGCTGCCACTCGTAGCGGAGGCTGAAAAGGCGCAGGATACCCCTTTCGCGGAAGGCCTGGAGGCCTGGCTGGGGGGTGCCCTCAATGAGGGCCACGGGGACCCTCACCAGGGCCTTGGCCTCCTCCAGGCGGTAGGGGTGGCCCAGGGCCTCGAGGCCGGCGAAGACCACGGCCTCCGCCTCCTCGGGCACCAGGGGCAGGGCGGGGTCCAGGGTTCGGAAGCGGTGGTTGAGGGGCCTGACCACCACGTGGTACCCCGCCTCCTTGGCCTTGCGGACCTCGTCCAGGGGATAAAAGGCGGGAAAGGCCTGCACGTCCAGGGGAAAGCCCAGCCACTCCCCCAGACGCTCCGTGGGCAGGGCGTAGGCCCTTTCCAGAAGCTCCACCAGCCAGGCCTCCCCCTTCAGGTAGTGCCAGCCGGGCCTGGCGGGAAGCCCCGCCTCCAGGAGCTCCCGCCCCTGGCGGTAGAGGAGGGCCCCCTCCGCCACCCAGTCCTTGACCAGGCGCTCGGGGAAGGCCACGCCCCTTACCCCCAGGGCCCGGTAGGCCTCCAGGGCCTGAAGGAGGTCCTTCCCCTCCCTCTTGGCCTCCTGGCGGAGGGCCTCGGCGTCCATGACCAGGGCCACGGGGCCCGGGCGCTCCGCCTTGAGCCTCGGCGCCAGGGCCAGGAGGGAAGGGAGGAGGGCCAGCAGGATAACCAGGTTGAGCAGGGCCTTCATGCCGCCCCCATCCGCTCCAGGCGGGCCAGGGCCTTGGCCAGGAGCATCTCTAGGGCCACGGGGTTTCGCCCTCCCCCGGGGAGGATCACGTCCGCGTGGCGCTTGCTGGGCTCCACGAAGGCCTGGTGCATGGGCTTGACCCGGGTGAGGTACTGCTCCACCACGCTTTCCAGGCTCCGCCCCCGCTCCTCCACGTCCCGCTGCAAGCGGCGAATAAAGCGCTCGTCGGCGTCGGCGTCCACGAAGACCTTGAGGTCCATGAGGGCGCGGAGTTCCCCCAGGTGAAGGGCCAGGATGCCCTCGAGGACCACCACCGGGGCGGGCTGGACCCGCTGGGTTTTGGGGCTTCGCGTGTGGGCCTTGAAATCGTAAAGGGGCATTTCCACGGGTCTTCCCGCCACCAGGGCCCGGGCGTGCTCCAGGTAGAGGGAAAGGTCCAGGGCCTCCGGGTGGTCGTAGTTGACCTCTAGGCGCTCGGGGAAGGGGAGGTGGGCCTGGTCCTTGTAGTAGTGGTCCATGGGCAGGAGGGCGACCCGGGTGCCCAGGCCTTGGGCCAGGGCCTGGGCCAGGGTGGTCTTGCCGCTGGCGCTCCCGCCGGCGATGCCTATAACGAAGGGCTTAGACCCGCTCACCCCTCCATGATAAAAGGCGGGGGACGAGCCCCCGCCCTGGCCCAAAGGGCCTTACCTGGCGACCGCCACCCGCTCCTGGGAGTGGCCGATGGTGGCGTCCGTCTCGGGGTCAAAGGCGTGGAGGCGGGCGGTGTCCGCGAGGAGCTCCACCTGGGTCCCGGGCCTAACGGGAGCGTGCCCGTCCACCTTGGCCACCAGCACCGTGCCGTCCACGCTTACGTGGAGCTCGGTCTCGGCCCCTAAAGGCTCCACCACCTCCACCTCGCCCCGGATCACGTTCTCCTCCTCGGGGATCACGGTGTAGCCCTTCAGGCCCAGGTGCTCGGGGCGGATGCCCAGCCACACCTCCTTGCCGGCGTAGGGCCTCACGGACCCCGCCAGGATGGGGTTGGCCCGGAGGCGGAAGCCAGGAGCCACCAGGTAGACCCTCTCTCCCTGGACCTCCACCCGGGCCTTGACGAAGTTCATGGAGGGGCTGCCGATGAACCCCGCCACGAAGCGGTTGGCGGGGAAATCGTAGAGGTTTAGGGGCGTGTCCACCTGCTGGATCTCCCCGTCCTTCATGACCACGATGCGGTGGCCCAGGGTCATGGCCTCCACCTGGTCGTGGGTCACGTAGATGGTGGTGACCCCAAGCCTCCTCTGGAGCTTGGCGATCTCCGCCCGCATCTCCACCCTGAGCTTGGCGTCCAGGTTGGAGAGGGGCTCGTCCATGAGGAAGACCTTGGGCTCCCGCACGATGGCCCGGCCCATGGCCACCCGCTGGCGCTGGCCGCCCGAGAGCTCCCGGGGTTTGCGGTTGAGGAGGTGCTCAATCTTGAGGATGCGGGCCGCCTCCTTCACCCGGCGGTCAATCTCGTCCTTGGGGTAGCGGCGGAGGCGCAGGCCGAAGGCCATGTTCTCGTAGACGTTCATGTGGGGGTAGAGGGCGTAGTTCTGGAAGACCATGGCGATGTCCCGGTCCTTGGGGGGGACATCGTTCACCAGGCGGTCGCCGATGAAGATCTTCCCCTCGGAGATCTCCTCCAGCCCGGCGATCATGCGCAAGGTGGTGGTCTTCCCGCAGCCCGAGGGCCCCACGAAGACCACGAACTCCCCGTCCTCCGTCTCCAGGTTGAAGTCCTTGACCGCCACCACCTTACCGAAGCGCTTCCACACGTGCTCCAGCTTGACCTTGGCCATCCTTACCTCCTGGCCCCACGCTTTGAGCCCGCTGGCCCATCGGGGGTGCGGGCGCATTGTACAACAGCCGGGGCTTTCACGGGTTTTCCACAGGCACCCTGTAGTCTGGGCATGCCCAGAAAGGGCGTGGATTGAAGGAGGTGACGCTATGCTCAAAGGGTTTAGGGACTTCATCATGCGGGGCAACGTGGTGGACCTGGCGGTGGCGGTCATCATCGGCGGGGCCTTCGGCCAGGTGGTGAACTCCCTGGTGGCCGACGTGCTCACGCCCCTGATCGGGGCCCTGGGTGGAGCCCCGGACTTCTCCGCCATCAAGCTGGGGCCCATCGCCCTGGGCAAGTTCATCAACGCCGTGGTGAACTTCCTCGTGGTGGCGGCCGCCATCTACTTTCTGGTGGTGGTGCCCATGAGCGAGCTTGCCAAGAGGCGGAAGAAGGAAGAGGCCCCCGCGGCCCCGCCCGAGCCCCCGGAGGAGGTCAGGCTTCTTCGCGAGATTCTGGCGGAGCTGCGGAAGAAGGCCTAAGGCGGTTCCAGAAGAAGAGCCCCAGGAAGCCCAGGCCCAGCTCGGGCCTGGGCTCTAGGGTTACCGAGAGGGCGAAGGCGTGGAAGAGGAGGACCTCGAGGGCCCGCAAGGGCGCCATGAGGAAGAGGTCCTTGAGGGCCTTGCCCTGCTTGGCGGCCAGGAGGAAGAGGTAGGGAAGGTAGGGCCAGGGCCCCGTGGGGAAGCCCAGGGCGGAAAGGCCCAGGCTGGTGAAGGCCAGGGCCCGGGCGGGGGGAAGAGGCCCCGGGCTCAAGGGGCGGAGCTCATCCCACAGGGGGACCTCCTCCCCGGGCCAGGGGGCCTGCATGAGGAGGAGCCTTTTCCCCTCGTGGCCGCCCAGGTAGACCTCGGGCCTCGGGGCCACCCCCAGGGGGAGGAGGTGGGCGGGGTCCTCCTTTAGGGCCTGGAAGAGGTGGGGGTCCAGGGGGAGGCCGTCCACCAGGAACCAGGTGTGGGGCTTGCCGGAGAGGAGGAAGCCCAAGGCCCGTTCCACCCGGTGCCCCCGGTGGGCCAGGATCCCGGGCCAGGCCTCGGGGGCTTCCCGGAGGAGGGCCGCCCTCCAGGGGGGGTGGTGGGCCAGGGGCTCCGTTTTCAGGGCGAAGCGGACCTCTAAGACCTCCCCCTCCTCCAGAGCGAAGCGGGCCAGGAGGTTGCCGGAGGCCGCGTAGACCTCCAGGGGCTTGTGGGAGAGGAAGAGGTCCTCTACCCTCTGCCCGGGGAGGTCCCCCGGGAGGGGGAGGAGGTGCTCCCCGGCCTTGGGGGCGCGGTAGCGGAGGGCAAGGCGCACGGAAAACACGATACACTTTTCCCATGGACTGGCTTCTCACCCCAGGTCCCGTGCGCCTGCATCCCAAGGCCGTGGAGGCCCTGGCCCGCCCCCAGCTCCACCACCGCACCGAGCCCGCCCGGGCCCTTTTCCTCCGGGCGCGCGCCCTCCTCAAGGAGGCCTTCCGCACGGAAGGCGAGGTCCTGATCCTCACGGGAAGCGGCACCCTGGCCATGGAGGCCTTGGTGCAAAACCTCTTCGCCCCCGAGGACCGGGTCTTGGTCCCCGTCTACGGCAAGTTCTCCGAGCGCTTCGCCGAGATCGCCGAAAGCGCCGGGCTTAAGGTGGAGCGCCTCCCTTACCCCTACGGGGCGGTTCCCCGGCCCGAGGACGTGGCCAGGAAGGGGTACCGGGGCCTCCTCCTGGTCCACTCCGAGACCTCCACCGGCGCCCTGGTGGACCTGCCCGCCCTGGCCTGGGCCTTCAAGGAGGAAAACCCCGAGGGCCTGGTGGGGGCGGACATGGTGACGAGCCTTCTCCTGAAGGAGGTGGCCCTCGAGGCCTTCGGGGTGGACGCCGCCGCCTCGGGGAGCCAGAAGGGCCTCATGTGCCCCCCGGGCCTGGGCTTCGTGGCCCTAGGCCCAAGGGCCCTCGCCGCCCTCCGCCCCCGGGGGTACTACCTGGACCTCTCCCGGGAGCTCAGGGCGCAACGGGAGGGGGAGAGCGCCTGGACCCCGGCCATCAACCTGGTGGGGGCGGTGGCGGCGGTCTTGGAGGAGGTCCTGCCCCGCCTAAAGGCCCACCTGGAGCTCAAGGCCTGGCAGAACGACCTCCTCTACCGGGTGGGGGAGGCTTTGGGCTTGAGGCCGGTCCCGGAGGTGCGAAGCCCCGCCGTGGCCGCCTTCTACCTGCCGGAAGGGGTGGCCTACAAGGCGGTGAAGGAGGCCTTCGCCAGGAGGGGGGCGGTGATCGCCGGGGGGCAGGGGCCCCTGAAGGGCAGGATCTTCCGCCTCTCCCTCATGGGCCACTACGACCGCTACGAGGCCCATGGGGTGGCGGCCCTCTTCCAGGAGGCCTTCAGCGATATTCTTCCAGCTTCCTGAGCATCTCCTCCCGGGTGTAGACGGCCCGGGCCCCGCCCACCAGCTTGGGCCGGGTCTTGGCGGCGAGGAGGATGGCCTCCCCCAGCTTCCGGGTGGAAAGCCTGAGGGGCACGGCCACGGGGCGGAGGTGCATGCCGATCAAGACCCCGCCGATGTCCATGCCCCCGTGGGCCTGGGCCTTCAGGGACTCCACCATCACCGGCTCCTGGAAACGCAAAAAGGCGGCGGTGGCCAAGGCCCCGCCCGCCTTGGGGTGAGGGAAGACGGTGACCTCCTCGAGGCCATAAGCCGCCAAAGCCTCTCTCTCCACCACCAGGGCCCGGTTCAGGTGCTCGCACCCCTGGACGGCCACCAAGACCCCCCGCTCCCAGAGGGGGGGCAGGAGGCCCTCCAGAAGGGCCTCGGCCACCTCGAGGCTCGGCCTCGTCCCCACCTTCTCCCCCAGCACCTCGCTGGTGGAGCCCCCCAGGACGAAGAGGCTCCCCTCGGGCATGGGGAAAAGCTCCAGGTACTCCTCTATGGCCCTTCTGGCCGCTTGGCGAAGCTCCTCCATGCCCCGAGCCTACACCTAAAAGACCAGGTCCAGGACGATGAAGAGAAACATCCCCAGGCTCACGCCCACGTTGGCCTGGAAGAAGGCCAGGTCCACCCGGGAGAGGTCCTCCGGGGAGACCAGGCGGTGCTCGTAGAGGAGGAGGCCCCCCACCAGGAAAAGCCCCAGGAAGTAGAGGGAGCCGGCCCCGTAGCTCACCCCCGCCAGGAGGAGGGCCACCCAGGCCAGGGCGTGGCTCAGGCGGGCGATGAGGAGGGCCAGGGGGAGGCCGAAGCGGGCAGGGATGCTCTTTATCCCGTGGGCCCGGTCAAAGGCGTGGTCCTGGGTGGCGTAAAGGATGTCAAACCCGGCGATCCAGAGCCCCACCCCCGCCCAGAGCCAGTAGGCGGTGGGGGCGAAGCTTCCCGTGACCGCGATCCACCCTCCCGCCGCCGCCGCCCCGATGGTGAGGCCCAGGACGTAGTGGCAGAGCCAGGTGAAGCGCTTGGTGTAGCTGTAGAAGGTGAGGAAGAAGACGGCCACCGGCAGGAGCCGGGCCGTGAGGGGGTTCAGGGAGAGGCCGGCATAGACCAAGAGGGCCAGGCCCAAAAGGGCCAGGAGGAGGGTCTCCCAGGGCTTCACCAGGCCCCGGGGCAGGTGGCGGTCCTTGGTCCTGGGGTTCAGGGCGTCTATCCGCCAGTCTATGAGGCGGTTTAAGGCCATGGCCATGGTTCTGGCCCCCACCATGGCCAGGGTCACCAGGAGGAAGGTGCGCCACCCCGGCCACCCCCCCGCCGCCAGGAGCATCCCCCCGTAGGCGAAGGGGAGGGCGAAGAGGGTGTGCTCAAAGCGGATGAGCTCCAGGTAAAGTCTGAGGCGGCTCACCCTTTGCGCACCTCGAGGACCCGGTTCCTCTCGTCCACCAGGACCACGGTGGGCTTCAGGTTCCGGGCTTCCTCCTCGTCAAAGACCCCGTAGGCCACCAGGATGACCAGGTCCCCGGGGCGCACCAGGTGGGCCGCGGCCCCGTTGATCTTGACCTCCCCCGAGCCCCGTTCCCCGGGCAGGGCGTAGGTGGTGAGCCGGGCCCCGTTGGTGATGTCGTAGATGTCCACTTGCTCGTAGGGGAGGATGCCGGCGGCCTCCAGAAGCTCCTGGTCCACGGTCACCGAGCCCACGTAGTGGAGGTCGGCCTCGGTCACCGTGGCCCGGTGGATCTTGGCGTGGAACATCACGCGCCTCACGAAAGGGGAGTTTACCCCGCCTCCTCGGCCTTGGGAAGCGTGCCCTCCACGAAGAGGGTCTTGGCCCCGGTGTAGAGGACCTGGCCCGGGGCCGCCTTTCTTGGGCGCCAGACGTGCTTCTTCCGGGTGTAGTCCACGGGCACCTGGGCCTCCCCCCGGGCCTTGGAGTGGTAGGCGGCGAGCTTAGCGGCGAAGAGAAGGTCCTCCAGCGGGGGGTTTTTCCCCTCGGCCTTCAGAATCACGTGGCTGCCCGGCACTCCCTGGGCGTGGAACCAGAGGTCTTCCGAGTGGGCCAGGCGGGTGAGGAGGTCGTTTTCCTTGGCGTTCCGGCCCACCAGGACCAAAAAGCCCGAGGGGGAGGTGTAGCGGAGGCCAAGCCGGGCCCCTTTGTCCTCCTTGGGCCTTCGGGAGAGGGCCAGGAGCTCCTCCAGATCCGCCTCCCGGAGACGGGTCATCTCCTCTTCCAGGGCCTTTATCCGGGCCTCGGTCTTGGGGATGAGTTCTAAGGCCCTTTCCGAAAGCTCCTCCAGGCGCCTTGCCCTTTCGTAGAGCTTTCTGGCGTTCTCCTGGGGGCTTAGGGCGGGGTCTAGGGGGATCTCCACGGGTTCCCCCTCAAACCCCAGAAGGCGCGCCCGGTCTGCGCCCCGGGGCACCTCCTTGAGCCGGGCCAGGAGGAGGTCGGCCATGGCCCTATGCTTTTCCGCTTCCTCCAGGCGCTCCAGGGCCCTATGGTAGTCGGCGAGCCGGGCCAGGAGGGTCCTTTTCTCCCTCTCTAGGGCCTCGAGGAGGGGCTTCCGCAGGGCCTCCTTCTCCTCCTCGGCCCACCTCTTCCTCAGCTCCTCGGAAAGGGCGGTGCGCAAGGCGGGGTCCTCCACCAGGCTCCTCAGGGCCTGGTAGACCCGCTTTAGCCCCTCCTCGTCCAGGGGGGTTTCCGGGGTGAGGCCCGCCCGGCGGGCCAGCTCCCGCATGAGCTCAAGCCCCACCCCGTCCACGTGCCGGACGACCTCCTTGAGGGGCTTCCCCAGAAGGATGCGGAGGTCCTCCTCCTTCAAGGTTCTCGGGTCCAGCTTGGCGTAGGGGGGCGGGGGGGTGTAGGGGAGGCCCGGGCGGAGCTCCCGGTAGCGGTTCACCTCCTTGGTGATGACCCGGTCTACCCCCAGGATGGTGCCCTCTTCGTCCAGGAGGAGGAGGTTGGCGTTCCGGCCCGTGGCCTCCAGGACCAGGACCGAGGGCGGGGTGTCCACGAAGCCCCTCTCCCCGGCGAAGCGGAGGAAGACCACCCGGTCCAGCTTGAGCTGCTGGGCCTCCACCAGAGGGCCCTTGACCCGGGCGGAGAGCTGGCGCTGGAAGGGGGTCTTGGGCTCCCCCAAAAGGGTCCCCTCCTCCAGGACCAGGCTGGGGGAGGGGGGGCGGTAGCGGAGGACCAGGTTGAAGATCCGCCCCGACCGCCCCTTGAGGAGGATGGCCGCCGTGCCCTCCTCGGGGAAGGCCAGGCCCAGGTTCAGGGCGGGGAGCTCAGGGGCAAGCTCCCGGAGGACGGCGTGGATCAGGAGACCTTCCATTTCCTGAAGACCACCAGGAAGGCGGTGTGCCCCACCTGCTGGAAGCGGGGATGGGCCACGGGCAGGCGCACCTCCCACTCCCGCCAGCCCACCTCCAGGACCCTCTCCAGGGAGAGGGGGAGGCCCTCCGCTTTGGCGATGAGCTCCAGGGCCTGGGTGATGTTGGGCAGGTAGGCCACCAGGAAGCGGTCCTTTTTCAGGGCCGCCACCGCCTTTTGCAGAACCTTCCAGGGCTCCATCAGGTCCAGGGCCACGCCGTGGTAGGCCTCCTCTTCCAGCTCCGCCTCCTCGAGGCCCCCCTCGTGGAAGCGGACGTTTTCCACCTGCCAGAAGGCCTTGACGTTCTCCACCGCCTGCTTCAGGTGCTGGGGGCGCTTTTCAAAGGTGTCCACCCTCCCCTCGGGCCCCACCGCCCGGGCCAGGAAGAGGGTGAGCCCCCCGGAGCCCGTCCCCGCCTCCAGGACCCGCATCCCCGGGGCCAGGTCCAGGAGGGTGAGGATGGCGCTGGCGTCCTTGGGGTAGGTGGGGGTGGCGCTCCTTCGCATGTGGAGGACGTACTCCTCCAGGGTGGGGCGGTGGACGGAAAGGGGCTCCCCCAGGTGGGTAGTGACCCGCCCCCCGGGGCCCGCCTCGAGGATGGCCTCGTGGGACACCGTCCCCCGGTGGTGGTGAAAGACCCCACCGGGCTTGAGGCGCACCAGGAAGGCCCGCCCCTTTTGGTCTTTGAGAAGAACGAGCCCGCCTTCCACCCCGCCCACTTTAGCGGGCGAGCTCCAGGTAGTCCAGCACCTGGGTGAGGTCAAAGGGGTTGGGCACCTTGTAGGGCCCGGCGAAGACCGTGGGGGTTCCCCGGAGGCCCAGGCGCAGGGCCAGGGCCCGCTCCTCTTCCACCCGCTTCCGCACCTCCGGGCTTTGCAGGCAACGGGCGAAGGCCTCCTCCTCCAGGCCCAGGGCCCGGGCCAGGCCCAGGTAGTCCCCGAGCCTTCCCGCCATGAGGAGGTCGTGGTAGGGCCAGAAGGCCCCCTGCTCGTGGGCGCACTCGCTGGCCTGGGCGGCGGGGAGGGCCTCGGGGTGGATCTCGCTCAAGGGGAAATGGCGGTAGCTGAGGCGAACCTCTCCTTTGAGGGCCCTGGCCTTGAGGGCGGGTAAGACTTCCCGGGCCAGGCGCTGGCAGTAGGGGCACTGGAAGTCGGAAAAGACCCTGAGAAAAGGTCCCTTCTCCCCCAGGACCAGGCGGTCCTGGCCCAAGGCGCTTTCCGGGACGCTCCTTGGCAGGAGGCGGGCCCGGAAGGGGTCCTGCAGGCGAAGCTCCAGGAGGAAGTCCTCCCCCAGGTTCAGGGTGAGGGCCTTTCCCTTCAGGGCATCCCGGTTTTTGCCGTACCAGTCCAGGAAGCCGGGGCCAAAGGCCAAGCCGGTGCCTCTCTCCAAAAAGCGGGCCAGGAAGGAGGCGTTTTCCGGGCCCAGGTAGGTGGCGGCCAGGAGGCGGCCGTTCTTGCTTTCCACCTCCACCCTGGCCCCGGGGGGCAAGGGGCCCAGGGCCTTCTGGAAGGCCTCCACCGGGCGGCCTATCTGGGCCAGGCCTAGGCCAAGGAGGAGGGTCAGGGCCAGGAGCCTCCTCATACCTTGAAGAAGGTCTCCACGGGGAGGACGAAGACCACGGCCCCCCCCACCTGGACCTCCACGGGGGTTTGCAGGAAGGGGTCGGGGGCCTCGGAGAGGGGGAGGCCCCGGGTCACCAGGCGGGTGCGGGTGCGGCACTTCTCCCGGATGAGCTCCAGGGCCTCCTCCACCCGGTCATCCTCGAGGCCGATGAGGAGCGTGGTGTTCCCCTCCCTGAGGAAGCCCCCGGTGGAGGCCAGCTTGGTGGACTGGAGGCCCCGCTCCAAAAGGGCCTTGGTGAGCCCGGGGGCGTCCGTGTCCTGGACGATGGCCACGATGAGCTTCATTGGGCCTTATTGTACACCCCGTGCCACGCCTGGAGGCTTTGCACCTCTAGGGGCTTCTCCCGGGCCCGGAGGATGGCCTTCAGGCTCCAGAGGGCGCCTTCCTTTGTGGTGATGAAGGGAAGCCCCTTCTCCACCGCCCGCCTCAGCTCGGGGTGGGGGAGGAGGCTGATGAGGAGGTCGTACTCCCCCTCGCTCAGGGTGAAGCCGGCCTCCAGGTAGGCCCGCTTCACCTCTTCCAGCGCCTCCCCCTCGCCGAGGAAGCGCACCCGGCCAAAGAGGGGAAGCCTCTGCCCCGCCCCGAGCTGGGCTTTGTAATAGGCCAGGTAGGGGTCCTCGTCTATCCCCATGCTCTCCCCGGTGGAGCGCATCTCCGGCCCCAGCACGGGGATGACCCCGGGGAACTTGAGCCAGGGGATGACCACCTCCTTCGCCGCGTAGTAGGGGGGGACGGGGTCCAGGTCCCGCACCCCGAGCTCCTTCAGGGTCTTGCCCACGGCGATGAGGGCCGCCAGCTTGGCGAGAGGCACGCCGATGGCCTTGGAGACGAAGGGGACGGTGCGGGAGGCCCTTGGGTTGGCCTCGAGGATGTAGACCTCCTCCCCCAGCACGGCGTACTGCACGTTGAGAAGCCCCTTGACCCCTAGGGCCAGGGCCAGGCTTCGGGTGTAGGCCTTGACCTTTTCCAGGGCCTCCCGGGAGAGGTGCACCGGGGGCAGGATGGTGGCCGAGTCCCCCGAGTGGACCCCGGCCCGCTCCACGTGCTCCATGACCCCGGCGATCAGGACCTCCTCCCCGTCGGAAAGCGCGTCCACGTCCAGCTCCAGGGCCCCTTCCAGGTAGCGATCCAGAAGGATAGAGGGCTTCTCCTGGAGGGGCTCGTAGACTTCCTCCAGGTAGCGCTCTAGCTCCTCCTGGCTCCTCAGGACCCGCATGGCCCGCCCCCCCAGGACGTAGCTGGGCCTCGCCAGGAGGGGAAAGCCCACCTCCTGGGCGAGCCTCAGGGCCTCCTCCGGGTCCTTGGCCACCCTTCCCTCGGGCTGGGGGATGCCGAGGCTTTGGCAGAGGCGACCGAAAGCCTCCCGGTCCTCCGCCTGGTGGATGGCCTGGAAGGGGGTGCCGAGAAGCCGCACCCCGGCCTCCTCCAGCCCTTTCGCCAGCTTCAGGGGGGTCTGCCCGCCCAAAGTGGCGATCACCCCCAGGGGCTTCTCGTGCTCCACCAGGTTGAGGACGTCCTCCAGCGTGAGGGGCTCAAAGTAGAGGCGGTCGGCGGTGTCGTAGTCGGTGGAGACGGTCTCGGGGTTGGAGTTCACCATGATGGTCTCAAAGCCCGCCTCCTTCAGGGCCCAGACGGCGTGGACGGTGGCGTAGTCAAACTCCACCCCCTGGCCGATCCTTATGGGCCCCGAGCCCAGGATCACCACCTTGGGCTTTTCCGAGGGCCAGACCTCGTCCTCCAGCTCGTAGGTGGAGTAGTGGTAGGGGGTGTAGGCCTCAAACTCGGCGGCGCAGGTGTCCACGGTCTTGTAGACGGGAACCACCCCCAGGGCCTTTCGCTCCCGGCGCACCTCCATCTCGCTTTGGCCCAGGATCTCCCCTATCCGGGCATCGGGAAGCCCCAGGCCCTTGTAAAACCGCCAGGCCTCCCGGTCCCTGGGGGGGTGGTCCTTGAGCCAGGCCTCGGCCTCCACGATCTCCTTCATCTGGTGGAGGAACCAGGGGTCTATCTGGGTGGCCCGGTGGAGCTCCTCCACCCCCATCCCCCGCCTCAGGAGCTCCAAGACGGCGTAGATGCGGTCGGGGTTGGGGTAGAGCTTCCTTTCCAGGGCCTCGGTCTTCACCCCCGCCAGGGCCCGCACATCCCGCTCCAGGCCCCTCAGGGCCTTCAGGAGGGCCTCCTTGAAGGTGCGGCCCATGGCCATCACCTCCCCCACGGACTTCATCTGGGTGCCGAGCTCGTCCTTGAGCTCCCCTAAGGTGTTGGGGAGGTCCATGAACTTCTCAAAGGCGAAGCGGGGGATCTTCACCACCACGTAGTCAATGGTGGGCTCAAAGGAGGCGGGGGTCTTGCGGGTGATGTCGTTGGGAAGCTCGTCCAGGCGGTAGCCCACCGCTAAAAGGGCGGCGATCTTGGCGATGGGGAAGCCCGTGGCCTTGGAGGCCAGAGCCGAGGAGCGGGAGACCCGGGGGTTCATCTCAATGACCACCTGGCGGCCCGTCTTGGGGTCCACGGCGAACTGGATGTTGGAGCCGCCGGTGTCCACCCCGATCTCCCGGATCACCGCCTTGGCGGCGTCCCGCATCCTTTGGTACTCCACGTCGGAGAGGGTCTGGGCGGGGGCCACGGTGATGGAGTCCCCGGTGTGGACCCCCATGGGGTCCAGGTTCTCAATGCTGGTGATGATGACCACGGTGTCCGCGTGGTCCCGCATCACCTCCAGCTCAAACTCCTTCCAGCCCAGCACCGACTCCTCCACCAAGGCGGTGTGCACGGGGGAGAGGGCGAGGCCGCGGGCAAGGACCTCCTTGAGCTCGGCCTCGTTCCGGGCGATGCCCCCTCCGGTTCCTCCCAGGGTGAAGGAGGGGCGGACCACCACCGGGTAGCCCACCTCCCGGGCGAAGTGGAGCCCCTCCTCCAGGCTCCCCACCATCTTCCCCCGGGGCACCTCGAGGCCGATCCTCCGCATAGCCTTCTGGAACTCCTCCCGATCCTCCCCCTTCTTGATGGCCTCGGCCTTGGCCCCGATGAGCTCCACCCCGTAGCGCTCAAGGATCCCCTCCTCGTGGAGGGCCATGGAGAGGTTCAGGGCCGTCTGCCCCCCCAGGGTGGGGAGGAGGGCGTCCGGGGCCTCCTTGGCGAGGATCTTCTCCAGGGCCTCGAGGGTGAGGGGCTCTATGTAGGTCCTTTCCGAAAGCTCCGGGTCGGTCATGATGGTGGCGGGGTTGGAGTTCACCAGGATGGTCTCGTACCCCGCCCCCCTTAGGGCCTTCACCGCCTGGGTGCCCGAGTAGTCAAACTCGGCCGCCTGGCCGATGGTGATGGGCCCAGAACCGATGATGAGGATTTTCCTGAGGTCTCTTCTCGGCGGCATCGCGTACCCGGGGGACAAGCTTAGCACAGGGGGCCGCCCGGGCCAAGGGGGTTTGGTGAAGTTATGCGGATAACCCCGGGATAGACCGCATAGACTTGCAAAAAAGCCCCGGGGAGGCCTGGTATACTGGCCCCATGCGGAAGGTGCGCCCCGAGGAGCTCCCCGCCCTTCTAGAGGCGGGGGTGAAGGTGGTGGACGTCCGCCCCCCCGATAAGAGAGAAACCCCCTTACCCTTCCCTGCGGAATGGGTGCCCCTGGAGAAGATCCAGAAGGGGGAGCACGGGCTTCCCAGGGCGCCCCTCCTCCTGGTGTGCGAGAGGGGGCTTTTGAGCCAGGTGGCCGCCCTTTACCTGGAGGCGGAGGGGTACGAGGCCATGAGCCTGGAGGGGGGCCTGAAGGCCTTGACGGGGGGGAGATAGCCCCTTAGAATGGCGGATGCTGAGCGTGGTGAGCGTAGCTCAGCTGGTCAGAGCACCGGACTGTGGATCCGGGGGTCGTGGGTTCAAGTCCCATCGCTCACCCCAATCCCGCCACCCCGAAAGGGGTGGTATTTTAAAGGAGGGCCCCGCCCTCCTTGCGAGGATGGCGGAACCGGTAGACGCGCCGGACTTAGGATCCGGTGGGGCAACCCGTGCGGGTTCAAGTCCCGCTCCTCGCACCAAAAGGGCGGGGCCCCGTTTTTTGCGAGGTGAGGTGTGGCGGAGATCCTGGAGCGTTCCGGCTATCTGGTGAAGGTCCGGGTTGAGGTTCCGGCGGAGAAGGTGGAGGCCAGCTATCAGGCCATGCTGAAGGACCTGGCCCGGCGGGTCAGGATCCCGGGCTTCCGTCCTGGCAAGGCGCCCCTCAAGGTGGTGGAGGCCCGCTTGGGGCGGGAAGGGCTTCTTAAGGACCTCAAGGAGCGCCTGGTGGAGGAGACCTACCCCGAGGCCGTGCGGGAGCTGGGCCTTATGCCCGTGGCCGCCCGGGTGGTGGAGGAGGAGCTCAAGGAGGGCGAGGGCTTCCGCTACGTGGCTGAGGTGGAAAACTACCCCGAGGTGAGGCTTCCCGACTGGCGGAGCTTCTCCCTGGAGGTGCCGCCTCCCGAGGTCACCGAGGAGATGGTGGAAAAGGCCCTGGAGGAGCTCCGCCACCGCTACGCCGAGCTTGTCCCCGTGGACCGGGAGGCCGGGGAGGGGGACCACGTCTTCGTGCGCACCGAGGAGGGGGCGGAGTTCCCCATTGACCTCGCCAAGGCCCTCCCCCACGTGCGGGAGGCCCTTTTGGGCAAGCGGGCGGGGGAGGTGGTCATGGTCCCCGTCCTGAACGAGAAGGGGGAGAAGGTGCGGGAGGTGCGCACCGAGGTCCTGGAGGTCAAGACCCTGGAGCTTCCCGAGCTGGACGAGGAGTTCGCCAAGACCCTCGAGGCTGAGAGCCTGGAGGACCTGAGGGCCAAGGTGCGCCAGAGCCTGGAACAGCAGGCCCAGAGGGCCCATGAGGAGGCCCGGGAGCGGGCCTTTTTGGAGAAGCTGGCGGAGGGCCTCGAGGCCGAAATCCCCCCCTCCATGGTGGCGGAGGAGGAGCGCCACCTCCTGGAGCACCTGGCGGAGGACCTCTACCACCGGGGGATCGGCCTGGAGGCCTACCTGAAGGCCCTGGAGGAGAAGGGGGAGCTGGAGAAGTTCAAGGAGGAGCTCCGCCAGGAGGCCCTGAAGCGGGTCAGGCGCTCCCTGGCCAAGGAGAAGCTGGCCGAGGAGCTTAGGCCCGAGGTTTCTGAGGAGGAGTGGCAGGCCTACCTCCAGGCGGTGGCCCGCTCCTACGGCCTGAGCCCGGCCGAGCTCAGGCGGGAGTTCGGGGAGCGGGGCTTAGCCCGCCTGCGGGCGGCCTACCTCCAGGACAAGGCGGTCCGCGAGGCCCTGGCCCAGCTCTAAGCGCAAGGTGGCCCAGGGGGGTTTTCCCCCTGGGTTTGCCGCTACAATGGGAGGCGGTATGGTGATCCCCTACGTCATTGAGCAGACCGCCCGCGGGGAGCGGGTCTACGACATCTACTCCCGCCTCCTCAAGGACCGCATCATCTTCCTGGGCACCCCCATAGATGCCCAGGTGGCCAACACCATCGTGGCCCAGCTCCTCTTCCTGGACGCCCAGAACCCCAACCAGGAGATCCGCCTCTACATCAACTCCCCTGGGGGGGAGGTGGACGCCGGCCTGGCCATCTACGACACCATGCAGTTCGTCAGGGCCCCCGTGTCCACCATCGTCATCGGCATGGCGGCCAGCATGGCGGCGGTGATCCTGGCGGCGGGGGAGAAGGGGCGGCGCTACGCCCTGCCCCACTCCAAGGTCATGATCCACCAGCCCTGGGGGGGGGTTCGGGGCACGGCCAGCGACATCGCCATCCAGGCCCAGGAGATCCTCAAGGCCAAAAAGCTTCTCAACGAGATCCTGGCCCAGCACACGGGCCAGCCTTTGGAGAAGGTGGAAAGGGACACGGACCGGGACTACTACCTCTCCGCCCAGGAGGCCCTGGAGTACGGCCTCATTGACCAGGTGGTGACCCGTGAGGAAGCCTAGGCCCTTCTGCAGCTTCTGCGGCCTCCGCCCCCCGGAGGTGGGTCGCCTCCTGGAAAGCCCCATAGACGAGGTCTACATCTGCGAGGACTGCGTGGAAAGGGCCCAGGAGCTCCTCCGCCAGGGGGAGAGGCCCAAAGGCCCCACGCGCCTGCCCAAGCCCCAGGAGATCAAGGCCCACCTGGACCAGTACGTGGTGGGGCAGGAGGCGGCCAAAAGGGCCCTAAGCGTGGCCGTCTACAACCACTACAAGCGCCTCCTCCACCCCGAGGCGGAGATCGGCAAGGCCAACATCCTCCTCATCGGTCCCACGGGTACCGGCAAGACCCTTCTGGCGGAGACCCTGGCCCGCTTCCTGGAGGTCCCCTTCGCCATCGCCGACGCCACCACCCTCACCGAGGCGGGGTACGTGGGGGAGGACGTGGAGAACGTGATCCTGCGCCTCCTCCAGAACGCCGACTTTGACGTGGCCCGGGCGGAGATGGGCATCGTCTACATTGACGAGATAGACAAGATCGCCCGCAAGTCGGAAAACCCCTCCCTGACCCGGGACGTCTCCGGGGAGGGGGTGCAGCAGGCCCTCCTCAAGATCATTGAGGGCACCATCGCCAACGTCCCCCCCCAGGGGGGCAGGAAGCACCCCCACCAGGAGTTCATCCCCGTGAACACCAAGAACATCCTCTTCATCCTGGGGGGGGCCTTTGAGGGCCTGGAGAACATCGTCAAGGCCCGCACCGAGCGCACCACCATTGGCTTCACCCGCCCCAAGGCCAAGGAGGAGCCCCTGGAGGTCATCCCCGAGGACCTGGTGAAGTTTGGCCTCATCCCCGAGTTCGTGGGCCGGGCCCCCCTCATCGTCCAGCTCCACCCCCTCACCGAGGAGGACCTGGTGCGCATCCTCACCGAGCCCAAAAACGCCCTGGTCAAGCAGTACCAGGAGCTTTTGCGCATGGAGGGGATTGAGCTCCGCTTCACCCAGGCGGCCCTCCGGGAGGTGGCCCGCCGGGCCCTCAAGCGGGGCACGGGGGCCCGGGGCCTCAGGGCCATCCTGGAGAAGACCATGGTGGACCTCATGTTTGAGGCCCCGGGGAGCGGGGTGCGGGAGCTCGTCATAGACCTTCCCCACCTGGACCAGCCCCTGAAGGCCCTCGAGGAGGCCAGGCTCAGGCAGGCCTCCTAAGTGCCCGCGCTTTGGTTTCGCAACATGGGATGCCCGAGCTAGAGGCTGTTAATGACTTTGCCTAGCAGTTCCACGAGCCTCTGGGCCAGCAGCATGGCAAAGGCCACAAAGTGCAAACCCGCTAAGGTCTGGGGTAAGCGCTCATAGTCCCGCACCAAACGACGAAAACGCGTCAACCAGGCAAACGACCTCTCCACAACCCAACGCCTCGGCAACAGCACAAAGCCCCGCCGCGCCTCCGGCAACCTCACCACCACCAGCTCCACCCCCTCCCCGCGCGCCGCCTCCGCCGCCCGCTCCCCCGTGTACCCCTGGTCCACAAAAGCCACCTCCACCCGACCCCCCGTCACCTCCTGCACCTCCCGCACCACCTCCCCCACCCTCTCCCGGTCCCCCACGTCCGCCGGCGTCACCATTTTGGAATGTGTGGCGGTCCGCCATGGAACTCCTCGTGGAAGTGCGCCTGGCCCAGGGGCTCCTGACCGAAGCTAAA
>OGCH01000334.1_pt1 | contig 26766 bp, 21 predicted proteins | sample 1570111 | NCBI WGS metagenome assembly OGCH01 (sample SAMN03436243, study PRJEB24508) | hot springs metagenome | biome: Desert Springs; feature: Hot Springs; material: Water | place: USA: Great Boiling Spring, Nevada | collected 2008-12-01 | depth 0 m m | reverse complement strand
CGGGGACGTATGAGTACGCGCTGGTGCTGGACGGGCGCGTGGTGGCAGTCAAGCAAATGACCCTGATGCGGTAAGCATCCAGGGCGTTTGGAGGGCACCAGGAATGGTGCGGCACAGGGGCGCATGACGCGCCCCTGTGTGTTTTTGTTAGGGTAGGGGCACGGTAACGCCGTGCCCCTACGGTCTATGTTACCGTACCTCTGGCGGTTCCCACACGCCATCGCCACGGCGTTGGAAGGGGGTAGAACCCGCCCCTGCCAATGGGGAACCATGTGCAGGGCGCTCCGGCATGTCCTGCTGCAGGGGTAAACCTCTGTGCACCGCCGCCCGGATGTATGCCTGCACCCATGCCTGTTGAATGATTGTAGGGACATGGCAACGCCGTGTCCCTATGGTCTGTGTTGCCGTACCCCGATGTGGAGGCATGTGCGGAAGCAGGATTCGTGATAATTTTGCAACGCGAATTTGGACCGAGTCCAAATAACATGGTGCTGCCTATGTTGACTCCTTTGCTGGTGTGGGTGCTGGGATGTACTGCGGTCGCTCTGGGAATCGAGAGTAAGGTGCAGCAGGATACAGTAGGGGAGCGGGTCTACGTGCTGCCTGGGGTGCGCGTGGTGGAGGAGCGGCTGCGTCCGGCGGAACGGTTGCCCGGAGCGTTCTATCACGTGGATGCTGTACGCTTTGAAGAGATGCATGCTGTAGCGTTGGAGGAGGTGTTGCGTTCGCTGCCGGGGGTGTACGTGCGTCCGGAGGATGCCTTCGGGCTTCGGGTCAACCTGGGGATACGTGGATTGCCGCCGAATCGGAGCCAGAAGGTGCTGGTGCTGGAGGATGGCGTCCCCGTTGCCCCAGCGCCTTATGGGTATCCGGAGTTGTACTACCATCCGCCGCTGGAGCGCTTCAGCGAAGTGGAGCTGGTCACCGGTGGAGGGCAGCTCTTATACGGTCCGCAGACCGTCGGTGGGGTGCTCAACTACGTTACGCCGTTGCCGAAGCGTCCGAACGAGCTCGATGTTGCGGGTACGATTGGGACGCGCGCGTACGGTCGGCTAAGCATGCGCTACGGTACAATGTGGGGGCAGAGTCGTGCACTGCTCTACGGGCTATGGAAGCAGGGGCAGTTGAATCGGGAGAACACGGGAAGCCGTATAGTGGATGTGGGGGTCAAGGGGATAGTGCCACTGTCGGCGCAGCAGTGGCTGCTGGCAAAGCTGAGCGTCTACGATGAGCAATCGCAGACGACCTATGCCGGACTGACCCAGGCGCAGTTTGAGGAGAATCCGTACCAGAATCCTTTTCGGCACGACACCTTCGCGGTACAACGGTACGGGGCGCAACTCCAGTGGCAGTGGCAATTGCCTTCGGGGATGGTTACGCTGGGGGCGTATGCAGCGCATCTGCAGCGGGATTGGTGGCGCCAGGGGAGCCTTGTGCGGCAGCAGACCCCGGATGGACGCGACACGCTGGTTTCGGCGGACAATAGCGCCGATCCGGGCAACTACCCAGGGGTTCGTGCCATCCCAAGCCCAGACCGGGCGGATGGTCGGCTGCGCCAATACCGGTTTGCCGGAGTAGAAGCGCGGACGGTGTGGATTGCCCGAACCGGACGGCTGGAGCATTCGGTAGAGGCGGGAGTGCGGTTGCACGGGGAGCAGCAACATCGGTATCAGCTTCGGGCTCCGGCGGCACTGGCGCGTACTGGCACAATTGTCGAGGATGACTGGCGCTGGGCAACCGCTGTGGCAGCGTTTGTGCAGGACCGAATTCAATGGCGCCAGTGGAGTGCGACTGCAGGGCTACGTGCAGAATGGATTGGCTATCGCCGCTGGAACGCACTGGGCAATAGCGGGTTGGGAGCCGGTGGACGCACAACGCTGGCAGTGCTCATCCCTGCACTGGGGATAAGCTATGCGCCAGCAGCGGAGTACGCCTTCTTTTTCGGGCTGCATGCCGGCTTTGCTCCGCCCAGGGTGGAGGATGCCATCGCTGCAACGGGGACGACGACCGAACTGGATGCTGAACGGAGTTGGAATTGGGAGATAGGGTTCCGAGGGCAACCTATTTCGGGCATCAAGGTATCGGCAACGGCATTTCTGCTGGATTTCCGCAACCAGATCATCCCGGCAACGCTCTCCGGTGGGGTCACCAGCACGGCAACCAATGCCGGACGCACGCGCCACCAAGGAATCGAATTCGGCTGGGAGGTAGCGCTGTCCAGGCTTCTGAAAGGATTGCCGCAGATACAAGTGTCGGGCGCATACACATGGGTGCCGGTTGCGCGCTATGAGGGCGAGCGCTACAGCGTTGTGCGTCCGCAGGTACGCGTGACGGGGAATCGCCTGCCCTACGCGCCGGAGCATCTGCTGGGGCTGAGGCTGCAGTGGAAGCCGCTTCCAGCGTTGCTGCTGCAAGCGGCGCTCTGGCACGTGAGTGCCCAATTTGCCGATGATTTGAACACCCTTGAGCCGACCCCAAATGGACGCCAGGGGAAAATTCCCGCTTACACGGTTGTGGATGGCACGCTCGAGCTGCAGTTGCCGTCTTTGGTATCAGTTGTGCTTACGGGGAAGAACCTCTTCAACCGGGTCTACATCGTGGACCGCACGCGCGGGATTGTTCCTGGGGCTCCGCGGAGCCTACAATTGGGCTTCGAGCTGCGGCGATGAGCCGATACTGTGGCACCTCATGGGGGTGTTTCGAAAGAGCTGACGGACTGCGGCATAGGCTCTGCAGCGAATCTCCTACATTTGCGGTCTGTGTGACGGGTGCAGACCGATGTGGTGGAGCCTCGTCCTTGTGGGAGCATTGCTCAGCGGGGAGAGCCAAGCGCAGCCGATAGCACGCTGGGATGAATCCGCGCTCAAGGAGCTTGCCTCCTCCCCGGCAGTACAGACGGTGGAGCTGCGGAGTGCAGAGGGGCGAAACCTTGGGCGATTTCGGGCACTTGAACTGGGACGGCTCCACACCGCTTTGTCCAACGGGGAAGGCAGCATGGTGCTGCGAGTACAAGCCGCCGATGGGAGGGCAGTACTGTTGAGCGGTGGAGAGCTCCGCTCAGCGGCGATCCCACCGTTGCTGCTGCTGGAGCGACCACGCGGGCGCTTGGGCGATACCGTCCGGCTACGGGTGGGGAGGGCAGAGCAACTACCGTTAGAGCAGGTGGATGGGGCATTGCAGCCGGCGGTAGTTCGACGCTACCGCGTGTTGACGCACGTAGGGCGCCGGAAAACGCTGGAGTTGCCGGCGCTGGTAGTGGGCACGGACCAGCATCCAGAGCGTTGGGTTGAGCAGGTCCAGCGCATTGAGCTGTGGCATGTTCCACCCGAATGCCCGTGAGCATGAGAATTCCATTGTGGCGTATTGCGCATGCCCGCAGCGGGGATAAGGGGGATGCCGTCAACTGTGGTGTGATCGCCTACCGGCAGGAGTGGTATCCACTGCTGCGCGAGTACTTGACGGCGGAGCGTGTCAAGGAGCACTTTGCGGGCATCTGCCTGGGGGAGGTTGAACGCTACGAGCTTCCGAACCTGTGGGCGCTCAACTTCGTGTTGCACAATACGCTCGGAGGGGGCGGGACGGTCTCGCTCAAGCTGGATTCCCAGGGCAAGACCATTGCCTCGGCAATGCTGTTGTTGGAGCTGGAGATTCCCGATGAGCTCGCTCAGCAGTTGGGGTTGGCAGCGGAGGAACCCGCCGGTGCCGGCACTCATTGAGCGGATGTTCGCCGAGCTGGTGCCGGTGTACGACCGCTCGAACACGTTGCTCTCGTTCGGGCTACACCGGTGGTGGCGTCGACAAGCCGTCTGCTTGGCTGGGGCTACCCCAGGGATGTCAGTGCTGGACTGCGCAACGGGCACGGGCGATTTTGCCTTTGCGTTCTGGCGGCGGATTCGACCGACGGGACGCCTCGTGGGGGTGGATTTCTGCAAGCCAATGCTGGAACGCGCCCGTGCCAAAGCCCAGCAGATGGGCGTTCCGGCAGAATGGGTGTGGGCGGACGTGCTACAGCTTCCCTTTGCGGAGGGTACGTTTGACATTGCCGCCATTGCCTTTGGTATCCGCAACGTTGCCGATCCCGTGGCGTGCGTGCGCGAGATGGCGCGCGTGACCCGCCCCGGTGGGCACATCGTGGTCCTGGAATTGGGACAGCCTATCGTGCCTCCATTGCGTCCGCTGTATTGGCTGTATAGCCGCTATTGGATTCCGCTCTTCGGTCGGCTATTTGCCCGAAGGGGAGAGGCGTACGAGTATCTGCACTCCAGCGCATGGAGCTTCCCGTGTGGGGAAGCATTTGTGGAGCTGATGTACCGGAGTGGAGCGGTAGAGGCGGTGCGGGCGATACCGCTTACCGGTGGCATTGCCTGGTGCTATGTGGCAAGGGTGAGGTAGCTTGGGTGATGGAGCGGGAGGAGCTGGCGCGCGAACTGGCACGGTATGCGTACCGGCGAGGGCAATTTCGGCTCCGCTCAGGCGAGCTGAGCACGGAGTACGTGGACAAGTACCAGTTCGAGGCACATCCGCGGCTGCTGCGGGCAATTGGAGAGGCACTGGCATCGCTTCTCCCGCCGGAGACAGAGGTGCTGGCTGGAGTGGAATTGGGTGGGGTGCCGCTTGCCGTTGCCGTTGGCTTTGCAACGGGATTGCCCTGCGCCTTTGTGCGGAAGGCTTCCAAGGCTTACGGAACCCAGCGCCAGACTGAGGGAGCAGAGGTCGCCGGACGCCGAGTCGTACTGCTGGAGGATGTGGTGACAACCGGTGGGCAGGCGCTGGAGGCGCTCCAAGTCCTGCGCCGCGAAGGGGCGCAGGTCGTTGGGGTGCTGTGTGTGGTGGATCGACAGCAGGGCGCGGCAGAGCGGTTCCGTGACGCCGGGATTCCATTCCAGGCGCTCTTCACGCTGGAGCAACTCCGCTTGTGTGCGTCGGAATGAGAGTCGGTCGCAGGTGCGGGAACCAAAGTGCCCCTGTGCAGGGGCTGGAGATATGTGCCACAACGTGTTGCCCAAGCCATGGTACGGTACACGGTTGGGAGTATCTGTGCAGCAGTGCTGTTCCTGTGGGGATGTGCAAAGGAGGAGCAGACAACAGCGCCACCCACGGGAGAAACGCGGGAGTATACGCTGCGCAATCTCTGGGTAGACACGGCGCAGGGATTTGCTCTGCTGGATTTCGAGCGTGGAGATACGGTCTCTGCCGGGCTGCGCGCAACGGACCAATGGGATCTATGGCTGCCAGCGCTTTCGGCGCGTTCGCGTTCGATTGACATCTTCGTCAACTCCGGCACCTTCAACCCCGCGGGCAAGACGCTGGGGGCGGTTGTGAATGTGCCGTACGATCAGCTCACAGCGGTCCCGACCGCTGAGCTGCGCGCGGAGGACACCGCTGCTGCGCAGCGTATCATCTCGCCCTCGCTGGGCGGGGATGGGCTCTTCGTGTACGACTTCCAGACGCATGTGCTCAAGCCGGTGCCGACGAAGACGCTGGTGCTGAAGACGCGCACGGGGAAGTACGTCAAGGTGCAGTTTGTGAGCCTGTACAAGGACGCACCTGCGCAGCCGAATCCGTACGACCTCGGCTACTACACGATCCGCTACGCCATCAGCTCCACGCCGAATTTCCGGTAGCCCTGCCCCTGCTGCGGCGGGGTGCACTACAGCATCCATCGCCTGCTGGGGCGGACCCCCTGTGTCCGCCCCAGCACCCGCCATCACGTGGGACCGCCCCTTGTGTCCTCCCGTCCCACCATGCTGCGATTGCGCTGTTCGTCTCTTTGCCGCAGAGTGTGAGCAAAGCCGTGCAGAGTGCATGCGGGGAGTGTGGCTTGGTGTGCTGTTTGTGTGGATACCGGCATCGGCGCAGTGGGTGCTCATGCGCGAGGACGCCGATAGTCTAACCCGGCAAGGGATTTTCCACATCTACAATCTGCAGTTCGACAGCGCCGAGGCATACTTCGGGGAGCTCATCCGGCGCTATCCCGAACATCCGGCAGGCTATTTCATGGATGCGATGGTCTCCTGGTGGAAGATCCTCACCAGCCGGCGCAGTCGGCAATACGACGAGGAGTTTCTGCAGAAGATCGAGCGTGTGCTGCAGGTCTGCCAGCCCATTCTGGAGCACAATCCCTACGACATCGTCGGGCTCTTCTTCAAAGGTGGGGCATTGGGGTATCGCGGGCGTTTCTATGCGATGCGCGAGCGCTGGATTCGGGCTGCCAATGATGGGCGCGAAGCCTTCAACATCCTGCTGCAGGTGCAGCGCCTGGCGCCGGGCAACCACGATGTGCTGCTGGGCACGGGGATTTACAACTACTACGCGGTGAAGCTGCCGGAGATGTATCCCATTCTGCGCCCGCTGCTGCTCTTCCTGCCGCCGGGGGATAAGGAGCTGGGCATTCTGCAGCTTCGGGCATCGGCGCGCCATGCACGGTATGCCGCAACCGAGGCGCGAGTGGTGCTGCTGCAGATTCTCTACGATTTCGAGCAGAACGCTGCCGAAGCGCTTCCCGTTGCTGAGGAGCTGCATCGGGATTATCCGCGCAATCCGTACTTCCACCGCTACCTGGGGCGCTGCTACGTCCGGCTGGGGGATTTGCAACGCATGGAGGAGACCTGGCGCGAGGTCCTGCGCCGCTGCATCGAGAAGTGGACCGGCTACGATGAACTCACTGCCCGCGAGGCGCTCTACTACGTTGGGCTGGCACTCATGCAGCGCGGACAGTACGAGGAGGCGCTGCAGTACTTCTACAAGTGCGATGAGATGAGCCGCGTGCTCGATGAGGACCCCTCGGGCTTCATGGTGAAGACCAACCTCAACATCGGCAAGATTTACGACCTCCAGGGCAAGCGTGATCTTGCACTGATGCAGTACCGCAAGGTGCTCTCCTGGCGCGATGTACAGAACTCCCATGCCGAAGCCCATCGCTACATTGAGAAGCCCTATGGGAGCCCGTAAGCCTCCGTGGCGGCGCGCTATAAGGCTCGGCATCGGGGTGCTGTGTGTGGGAATGTTCCTCAGCGGTCCAGAGGTGCCGATGGACAAGGTAAAGCCGCGCTACTCCCGTTCGCTCTATGACATCACGCCACTGCCGCCGGAGCAGGTGCGGGAGCTGGCAGCACGCTTGGATGAGGAGAGCTACCGCGTGACGCAGCGGGCAGGTACCGAGCCGCCCTTCTGCGGGCGCTTCTGGGACCACAAGGAGCCCGGCATCTACGTGTGCATCGTCTGCGGATTGCCGCTCTATTCGAGCCAGCACAAGTACGATTCCGGAACGGGCTGGCCCTCCTTCTATCAGCCCATAGACCCGGAGCACGTTGTGCGGCGTGCGGATTTCTCGCATGGCATGGTGCGGACGGAGCTGTGTTGCGCCCGCTGTGGGGCGCACCTGGGGCATGTCTTCGAGGACGGTCCGCCGCCGACGGGGGAGCGGCATTGCCTCAATTCGGCTGCCCTGCGCTTCTATCCGGAGGGAGCAGAGCTGCCGCCGGAGAGCCGTCCGGTGGAGCCTGAGGTTGCCTACTTCGCCGGAGGCTGCTTCTGGGGCATCGAATACTACTTCCAGCAGGGTCCCGGCGTCATTGATGCGATTGCCGGGTACATGCAGGGACATGTGGAGAACCCAACGTACGAACAAGTCTGCAGCGGGACGACCGGGCACGCTGAGACGGTCAAGGTCATCTACGACCCACGCCGCACGAGCTATCGGCAGCTGCTGGAGGCGTTCTTCCGGATGCACGATCCCACGCAGCTCAACCGGCAGGGACCCGATATCGGCGAGCAGTACCGTTCGGGCATCTGGTATGTCAACGAGGAGCAGCGGCGGCAGGCGCTGGAGTACATTGCGGAGTTGGAGCGTTCGGGGCGCTACGGTGGGCGTCGAATCGTCACGCAGGTGGAGCCGGCAAAGGTGTTCTACCCTGCCGAGGACTACCACCAGGACTACATTGCCCGCACGGGGCGAGCCTGCCACGGAGCCAATCCGTGGGAATAAGTCCATCGGGGCACGTGCTGCTGTGCCCTGGCAATGCATTGCACCCGCAATAGGGGGGTGTAGGCGCGCGGTCGGGAAGGCACACAGGGGTTTACCCCTGCATCAGAACGTGCCGAAATGTCCCGCCCACGGTTTTCCATCGGGTAGGGGCAGGTTCCAAACCTGTCCCATACTGTAGGAGCGCGGTACTGCCGTGCCCCTACAATGCTGCCGGAGATGCGCTTGTTGCGGGGAAGCGATAAATTAGCATTGTGCTGTTTCCGCAGTCCAGACCGGGGGGATCCTCAGTGCCGGTGCAGCAGGATGTGGTGGAGGTTGTACTCGAGCTCCCTCAGCAGGAGCTACGAGTCAGGGCAGAGGTCGCGAAAGTGCCCTTGATAGTGCTGGGACGTGTGGCAGAGCAGCAGCCCACGATTTCTACAGAACTCAAGCGGCGTGCCTTTGCCGAAGTGTGGTGGCCGATGCGAGCGCGCTTTATTGGGCACGCCCGCTTGGGCTATGCGACGATGCCGTTTGGACGGCTACCCGTGCACCCGTTAGGGAAGGCACTCGATCCCGATGCTGCCCATCGCCTCTCTTGGCGCTCCAGAGTTGACTTCCGCTCAAACCGCTGGCTGCGCGGACTCAGCATTGCCTGGCTGGATGATGCCAGTGTAGAGGTTCCAGTCCTCCGACTGCTTCCAATTGACCCACCGGGTGAGCCCGTAGAGGTCGGCGTGCTTACCATCCGTGGGTTTGCAACGGCGGTGAGCTCGGTGCCGCTCTCGGTCGTTTGTCGTTGGGCTTTTGTCTCGGCAGAGCAACTTCGCCACCTTATGGGCGAGTTTCAAGGGGTGCTGGAGGTCCAGACGGAGGATGTGCGCCTCCTTGCCCTTTTGCGCTGGGATGCCGGAGCCGAGCGGGTCATTGCCGTTGAGCTGCTCGAACAACCGGTGCTGCCGGAAGCTCTGCCGGAGTTTTCCTCCGTGTGGTGGGAGGTGTGGAGCTACCAGGCGGGGTTTCCACAGAAGACGCACAACAATGAGCAGCGTCCTACTCAGCCGCCGGAGCCGGCAGTTGCGCAGGACGTAGTGCAAACGGTGGATTTCCGGCGGGAACTGTTCCTGGACGGTCCGGGCTGGCTGTTGGATGGAGCGCCGCCGCTGTACAGCCTCGTACTGGACCTCTTGGAGGAGTCTGCGGAGGAGGACTTTGCCGTGCGTGTGTGGCTCAATGGAGGTGCGTTGGAACGAGGGCGGGACTTTGGTGCAGCCACTGTTCGGGCGTGTGCGGATATTGCAACGGGTGAGCCGTCCCCGATATGTTTGCGCTTTGTGTGGATTCCCGCCGCAGTGATTGCTGCTGCGTAGGATGCCCTTCTGCTTGTGTCCTGGCTTTGGATTTGGGCGGGTCTGGTACGAGCCGCTGCTGAGCTGCTTGCCAGAGGCTCGATTCATTCCGCTGCCGGGGATGCAAGGAGGGGTAGCTCTACCGCATCCGTGGCTGGCAGCGCGCGTGATCGTGCGGAGTCTCCCAAATGAACCAATGCGGGTGTGGATCGGGCATTCTGCCGGCACCCACTTAGCGCGAGCGTGTGCGGCGTTGGACCCAGAAGCCTGTGCAGTGGTCCTCATTGACCCGAACCTGTATCCGCACCTGCCACGCTGGGGGCGCGACTGGGTGCCCCCGCGTTCCTTCCCCACTCTTCAGGCGCTCCTGCAATGGTATGCCGAACGCGGGATGGATGAGAGCTCGGTCCAATGGGGATGGTGGGAGCGCACGCCACAAGGATGGCATCTGCTGTGGGAGCCTGAACTGCTGTGCCAGTACGCAGAGTCGGTGCCTCGGAGCGACCCTGTGCGGGAACTGAGGTGGCTTGCGCAGCGGATGCGGGCGTACGTGGTGTACACGGCTGCCGCTTCCGTGACGGGCAAGCATGGGTGGATGAGGTTGCGGTGCCAGGCAGCGCGAGTTCAGGTCCGTGTTGCTTGGGGGATTTCTCATCGGCTGCCGCCGGAGGAGCAACCTCGCCTGGGAATACTCCTCCAACAATGGCTGCGCGAATGAGCTGCGGTAACGGTGTGTTTCGGTACCGAATCCCAACCAGGTGTATTACTCAGCACCTGTTGGGGCACGGTAGTGCCGTGCCCCGGCACTGCATCGTACCACAACAGGCGCGGTTGCAGGCATACATTAGGTCAGGCACACGGGGGTCTGCCCTTGCGTCAGGACATGCCAGAACGCCCGCACATGGTTCCGCATCGGGTAGGGGCAGTTTTCAAACCCGCCCCGTAGGGGCACGGCACTGCCGTGCCCCTACTTTTGATTTCTTTTGATTTCGGGGATGCGCTCGGCTGCTGTTGGGGATGCGCTTATTGCTTTGGACCCGTTCTCCCCGATGTGGCGAATGCCGGAGTGGGGCTTCTGTTGGGCTTGAGTATGTGGTATGGAGGAGAGGCAAGGACTGGCGCGAACGGCTGCAGAAGTATCCTGCGGAGGCGGTGCTGTATGCTATAGAGCAAGTTGCGGCGGAGTTGCGCTCGAGAAAGCCATGAGAAGATGAGCTGGGCGATATCCGCAATGTGGCAAGCTGTAGCGGGCGTGCTGCTTCTTTCCGCATCGTTACAGGCACAGGAGCGGGTGCCACTGGAGGGGAGTGTGCAGGATGCACAGACGGGCGCACCCGTTCCCGGGGCGCGCATCATTGCGCCGGAGCTGCAGGTGGGGACCGTAAGCTCGGTGCGGGGGACATTCCGGCTGCTGTTACCCTTGGGAACGCACGAGCTCCGGGTGCGCTCGATGGGCTACGAGGAAGCGGTGCTGCAGGCAAAGGTCCCCGGAGAACCACTGCAGGTGCGGCTTCGCCCGCTGCCGATTGAGCTGCCGGGGGTACGGGTGCAGGTTGAGCTGAGCGCGGAGGAGATTCTCCGCAACGCGATGGCACGCCGCCTGGAGAACTGGCGCCGGTTGCGCACGCTCCAGGGGCTGCTCTACTCAAAGCTGCTGCTTGGGGCAGGAGCAGCGGGACCGCTCCGCCCACGCCTGCGGCTGGACGTGGGAGGGGAAGCAGGAGAGTTGGGAATGGAAGACACAGTGTTTGCAATTCTGGAGACCTTCGCACGCTTCTCCTACGAGGCGGAGCGTGGCTGGCGCGCAGAGATCCTCCAGCGGCGGCAGACGCGCAATGTGCCGCCGGAGTTCAACCGATTGGTGTTTGCTGAGCTGGGCAGCCTCTACCAGGAGGAGCTGGAGCTGCTGGGTGTGCGGATCCCCTCGCCAATTGGTCCGGCAGCGCTGGAGCGATACCGATTCCGGCTGCTGGAGCGCCGAGTCTGGGGCGAATCCATCGACACCACCAGTGTCCCACGCCTGGCGTATGTGCTGGAGCTGGAGCCTCGAAGCCGCCTCTTCCCAGGATTTGCCGGTACGGTGGTCATCGCCGATAGCAGTTTTGCGCTGATGGAGGCACGGCTGCGCTTGGCAGAAGGTACCGCTGTGCCCTTCCTGCAAGAGATGGAACTGGTGCAGCGCTACGAACGGCTCCCCGGCGAGCTGTGGTACCCGCTGGAGACCACAATCTCCGGACGGTACCGTGCGGTGTTGCTGCGCGGCATTGCAGACGTTGGAGGAGAGTTCCGCTTGACTCGGATTCTGACCGAAGTGCGCGCCAATGAGCCGTTGCCTGACACGGTTTTTCAAACCGAAGAGCGTATTCGGGTGGCACCGTTGGCAGATTCCCTGCAGACGGACTTCTGGCGACGATTTGCCCTCCTTGAGCTTTCGCCGTACGAGGAGCAGATCTACCGTCGGATGGACACGCTGGCGGCGAGTACACAGGCGCAGCGGGTTGCCAGGGCGCTCTTTGCCCCTTCAGTGGTGCCGCTGGTGGGGTTTTCGCGCGTGGATTCCTGGCGCGTGGGCGTGGAGCTGAGCGGTGAGATTGCTGGAGTGCAGCCCTCCGCTGCCGTGCTCTACACCGCTGGAACACAGCGCTGGCAGGGATGGGCGCAGATACGGTTGCCGCGACTGCACCTGCTGCGGATGCCATGGGAGCTGTCGTTGGAGATGTTGGCGCGGACGGAGCCGATGGGCTGGGACCGGGCGTATCCGGAGCTATTGAACTCGGTGGCAGCAGCGGTGCTGCATCGGGACTACTACGACTGGGTGTACCGGACGGGATGGCGAGCGGCGCTGCAGGTGCGCCCGCTGCGGAGGCTTTCGCTGCTGTTGGAGGTGGAGCGGAGTTGGCAGGATTCACTTCCCGTACGGGCAAGCCGTTCGCTCTTCAGTCGGACATCGTGGCGGGGGAATCCGCCGGCAACAGTGGGGAACTATCGGCTCTGGAGGATACAACTTGCCGCCGGCAGTGCTGCGCAGCGCGGGTGGCTCTTTGGGCAATCTCTGCAGTTGGGTGCCATCGTGGACCTGCTTGCCGGAAGGGCGCGGGACGGGAAACTCTGGAGCGTGCAGCGCGCCGAGCTCCAGGCGGTGTTTCCGACCCTTTCGACCGGAGGCTACGAGCCAATGCGGCTGGGGCTATGGGCGGAGCTGGGCAACTCTACCGGAGCAGCGTTGCCCGTGCAATATGCCTTCCGGATGCGTACGGCATATGCAGGAATGGGCGCAACGGGACATCTGCTCAGCGCCCCCGTTGGGGTCTACGGCGGAGGGCGCACCGTTGCGCTCGCAGCCGAACACAATTTCGGCGACCTCTGGTGGCGTGCACTGGGATTGCCAACGATGCGGGGTCGCGGCTTGGAGCTGCTGCTGAGCGGGAGAGCTGCCCGATTTGAAAAGCCTGTTGCGGCGTATCAGACGACCACAGGCTGGTATGCAGAGCTGGGGATAGGGCTGGGGCGGATTCCGCTGTGGGTGACGGAGCTGGTGGGTGCCCGCGTAGAAGTCGCCTGGGGTGTTGGAGCGCTGGCGCGAGGACGTTGGGGAGCTGCGGCGCGGCTGGAGCTGTAGTGTAGCCATCGGAGATACGGCAGCACCGCCCTCTGCATCACAGCAATGCCAGGCAGGATTGCGGACATGCGGTTAGGTGGATGCGGGATCTGCCTTGACAGTGGGGGCACAGATGGGCGGACACAGGAGACTGCTCTTACATGGTGGCAGACGCTGGGGCGGACGTGGGATCTACGCCGACGGGTGATGGTTCGATTGGCGGGGCACCCCTGTGGTTGCCCTGTTGCCCGGGCGGGTTACCTGGCGCTTAGCTCGGATTTGAGGCGGAGGATGAGCGGGATTTCGGTCGGATCGACGCCGTTGAGCAGCGCCAGCCAGTAGCTGACCCAATCGCCCAGGTAGATGAGCTCGAACATGCGCGTCAGAAACTCGGGCTGGCTGCTGGAGAGCCGGTGGTATGCATACTCGGGGATGCTCCCCGAAAGCAGTTGCGGAAGCAGCTCCGCCCGGAGCTGCACCCGAGGATGGTCCTCCGGATCGCCAAAGAGCAGCACTCGAACGCTTGAGGCGAATCCGCTGGGGAATTGCCAGCCGTTGAGCTCGTTGTGGTTCATCTCCGGCAGCACGTTCCCGAAAGCGGCGTGTTTGGCGTTTTCCTGCAACTGCTGGCGCCACCGTAGGGCAACTGCCTCGGTGCGGGGCGAGGCATAGGTGATGAGCACATGTCCGTGGAGCGTTGTTGCAAGCTGGAGAGCGGGATTTGCCGAGGATTCCGCGCTGAAGGATTCGGCAAGTGCGCAGAGCCGTTCGTGCGTTGCGCGGATGGCTGCAGAGATGCGCTTGTGGCTGGAGCGCCGTAGGTACCCATAGCGCAGCAGGGCAAAGAGCAGGGTGAAAAAGGAGAAGCCCAGTGCGCAGCGAGGCTGGTAGCCGCTCGGCAGTGGCACTACGGGAATTCCCAGCGCCTGGGCGCGCGCGGAGAGTTCGCCCCCGCTGCTCAGGCACACAAGGTGCGGAGTTCGCATGCGGGCTTGTTCAAAGGCTTCGAGCGTCTCCTCGGTGTTGCCCGAGTAGCTGCTGGCGATGACGAGCGTGGAGCGGTTCACCACCGGCGGCAGGGTGTAGTCGCGTACGACATAGATGCGGAGGTGGTCCGCTCCAGGCGTCCACTGCGCATAGGTGCGCAGGAGGTCGCCAGCGATAGCCGAGCCACCCATGCCCAGCACGACGATATGCTGCGTCCGGGGCAGCAGCCGTGGCGGCAGGGCTTCAACGGTGCGTTGTGCGTGGAGAATCTGCTGTGGGAAATCCCGCAGCACAGCGTACATGTTCGAATGGTCGTGTTGGCGGAGAGCTGCTACAAACGGGGCTTGCATTGGCGATGTGCTACGGCTGGGATGACTCCGTACGCAGGAGTTGGCGAGCGATGATGAGGCGCTGGATCTCACTTGTGCCTTCGCCGATGGTGAGCAGCTTGGCGTCGCGGTAGAGTTTTTCGACGGGGTAGTCCTTGACGTAGCCGTATCCGCCGAAGATTTGCACGGCTTCCTCGGCGGCGCGCACGGCAAGCTCACTGGCGAAGAGCTTGGCTTGTGCGGCTTCCAGGCGGACGGAGTGCCCCTGTTGCCGCAGCCAGGCGGCGCGGTAGGTGAGCAATCGGGCGGCTTCCAGCTCCGTGGAGAGGCGTGCCAGCTTCATCTGGATGGCTTGGAATTCCACCAGAGGTTGCCCGAACTGCTGCCGCTGGAGGGCGTACTGCAGGGCGTGTTCGAGCGCTCCTTGGGCGAGCCCGACAGCAAGTGCTGCGATGCTGATGCGCCCGCCATCGAGCACGTAGAGGGCTTGGCGGTAGCCCTCGCCTTCGGTGCCGATGAGGTTTTCCGCTGGCACGCGCACGTTGTCCAGCAGCAACATGGTTGTATCGCTGGCGCGCATGCCGAGCTTGTTCTCCTTCTTGCCAGCACTGAAGCCGGGCATGCCCTTCTCCAGCACGAAAGCGGAGATGCCGTGCCGACCCCGCTGCGGATCGGTCAGCGCCATGACGACGGCAATCGAGCCGACCCCGCCGTGCGTGGTGAAGCTTTTCGAGCCATTGAGGATGTAGACATCGCCCTCGCGCCGTGCGGTGGTGCGCAGGGCTGCAGCGTCTGAACCGGAGCCCGGTTCGGTGAGCGCCCATGCGCCGAGCGCCTTGCCGGAAGCAAGCTCGGGAAGGTAGCGCCGTTTGAGCTCTTCGGAGCCGAAGCTCCAGATGTGGTTTGTGCACAGCCCATTGTGCGCGGCAACGCTCAGCGCGATCGCCGGGCACACGCGCGCCAGTTCCTCAATGATGAGGGCGAACTCCATGTACCCCAGCCCCGCACCGCCGTACTCCGGCGGCACAAGGATGCCCAGTAGCCCCAGTTCGCCCATCTTGGCAAAGAGCTCGTGCGGGAACTCCTGGGTTTCGTCGTAGTAGCTCACGACCGGGCGAATCTCGGCTTCAGCGAACTCCCGCACCATGTGGCGAATGGCTTCCTGTTCGGGTGTCAGCTCCAGGCTGATTCCTGCTGTTGCAAGCTCTGGCATCGGTACAGTGCTTCTGTCGTACAGCTCCTGCGGCAAAAGACGGGATGGTGCGGGCGAAATTGGCACAGCCGGTATTTTTGCTGTACACAGCACAACACCGGTGCAATGCTTCTTTGGGCAGTAGTGGTGGCGATGGCAGCGGGACTGCTGCGGGCGCAGATTCCGTATCCGACCACGCCGCAGTGGCAATCTGACCTTTCGGTGCGCTACTCGACGGGCATTGGCTGGGCAGATATCAACGGTGATGGCGTGCTGGACTTGGTCGTCTCCAGCGGCAACGATATGGCACGGGAGCCAGTGTGCGTATACTACGGCACTGCTGTCGGGTTGCCGCCGACGCCGAATTGGTGCAGCGCCGATAGCGGCTACCATGGGCATCTTGCCATCACGGATGTGGATGGCGATGGAGCACCCGACGTTGTTGTGAGCGAGTACCTGGGACCGAAGGGCTGGGGCGATCCCGGCGGGGTCAAGCTCTACCGCAACCGTGGTGGTGCGCTGGAGCGCGAGCCCTCGTGGCGGGCGCGGGAGCGCATGTACAGCTTCCGCTGCGCCTTCGGGGATGTCAACGGAGATGGACGCCCTGACTTGGCGGTGGCTGCCGGCGAAGCCTACCAGCGCGTCGCGCAGCCGGTGCGGGTCTACCTGAATCGCGATGGCGTGTTAGACTCGGTGGCTTCCTGGAGCAGCGCCGATAGCCTCTACGCCTACGACCTTGCCTGGGCTGACCTCGACGGGGATGGCTGGCTGGACCTGGTGGTTGCATGCGCGCGCGGACCGATGCGCCTGTACCGCAATCTCGGTGGCAGGCTGGAGCAGACCCCAAGCTGGACCTCTGCCGAGGCGGAATTTGCCAACTCGCTGGCAATTGCAGATGTGGACCGCGACGGCTGGCTGGATGTGGCGTTCTCCTTCAACCGGCAGCTCGGCGGCAGCGGGCGCTTCGTGCTCTTCCGCAATCGAGCAGGGGTACTGGAGCGGCAGCCTTCGTGGCAATCGGACTTCTCCGGTTATGGCTCCGGCATTGCTCTGGTAGACCTGGACTCGGATGGATTGCCAGAGCTCATCACGGGGGCTTGGTGGGATACGGTGCGCATCTATCGCAACGAGGGCGGGCAGTTTGCGCCGCAGCCGCAGTGGCAGTCGCACACGCGCACGGTGGTCGAAGCTTTTGCGTTTGCCGATTTCAACGCAGATGGGCTCGACACAGTGGAGCTGCTGCTGGAACGCGCGCCGGTACCGACGCTGACGCTCCCGTTTGCACCAATTGAACGCATCCTCAGCGTTGCCGTGGATGGACAAGAGCTTCCTCGATGGCGGTACAACGCCGACCTCACTCGCGGGTGGATGAGCATTCCTCCGGAGATAGGCAGTCGTGTGCAGCTTCGGCTGGTGCGTTCGCATCGGCGCGATATGGCGCTGAGCAATTGGGACCCAACGGTGGGGAACTTCCTCTTCCTGTGGCAGAGTCCGTCGAACGCTGCTTTGCCGGCGGCGGAACCGCTTCGGCTCTGTTCGGCTGCGGTTGCCGGAGCGGACGCAATAGCAATTGAGCTGGAGTTGGGACAGCCAGCACCGGTCCGAGTGGAGCTGTACACGGTGCTGGGAAGGCGCTGTGCCGAGCTCTTTACCGGTTGGCTACCGGCGGGGCGCCATCGGCTGCGAGTGCGTGCGCCGGAGGTGCCGGGAGTGTATTGGATCGCTGTGCAGGCAGCGGGGCATCGGAGCGTGCTGCGCTGCCTGCGTCCGTAGTACAACGGCTCTGGGAGGTCTCCATGCATTCGCCGGAACAGCTCCTTGCCGATAGCAGCGTGCTGCGCTTGGTTCAAATTGCGCTCCAGGAGGACATCGGCAGCGGGGATATCACGACGGAGAGCCTCTTTGTAGGAGTGGAGACGCCGCTGGCGCGCGGGGCGATTGTGTTCAAGCAGCCCGGCGTCGTGTGCGGACTTCCTATCGCTGCCTTGGTCTTCCGGGAGCTCTCGCCTGAGGTACTCCTGGAGCCGAAGGTGGACGAGGGGGGCGAGGTGGATGCCGGAACGGTCGTGGCAGAGCTCATCGGACCTGCGCCAGCGATACTGACGGCGGAGCGGACGGCGTTGAATTTCCTCCAGCGCATGAGCGGAGTGGCAACGCTTGCGCGGCGCTTTGTGAAGGCGGTCGAAGGCACTGGAGCACGCATCACCGACACGCGCAAGACAATTCCGGGATGGCGCCGCCTGGACAAGTACGCTGCGGCAATTGGCGGAGCAGTCAACCACCGCATGGGGCTCTACGACATGGTGCTCGTCAAGGACAACCACATCGCTGCTGCGGGGAGCTTACGGGCAGCTGTCGAACGGTGCCGGCGTGAATGCCCCGATGGTGTCTTCATCGAGGTCGAAGCCCACTCCCTGCGCGAGGTACAAGAAGCACTGGAGTGTGAAGGCATCGGGCGCATTTTGCTGGACAACATGACCCCAGAGCAGGTGCGGCAAGCCGTGGAGCTGATTGGCGGACGGGTGGAGACGGAAGCCTCCGGGGGCATCACCCTGGAGAACGTGCGCCAGTATGCGCTCACGGGCGTGCAGTACATCTCGGTCGGGGCGATTACGCACTCGGCACCGGCGGTGGACATTTCGCTGGAGCTCATCATCGCGCGCCTGCTATGAAGGTGCTGACGCCACAGCAGCGCTGGGCGGTCGAGAGTGACCGCCATACGGTTGTGACGGCAAGCGCCGGCTCGGGGAAGACAACGGTGTTGGTGCAGCGCTACCTACGCTTGGTGGTCGAGCACGAGGTGGACCCGCAGCGCATCGTTGCCATCACCTTCACGCGCAAGGCGGCGGCGGAGATGTACGCGCGCATTGCAGCCGAGCTGGAGCGCTTGCTGTCCGAAGCGCGCCAGCCGCAGGAGCTGCGCAAGTTCATGTCCCTGCGCGAACGGCTCACCGGGGCGCCGATCTCCACCATCCACAGCTTCTGTGCTCAGCTCCTGCGGCGCTTCCCGCTGGAGGTAGGGGTTCTGCCCAGCTTTGCCGAGCTCAACGAGCTGGAGGCACTTCGGCTCCGGCGCGAGGTAGCCTTGCAGACGCTCGAGGAGCTCTGGTCCGAACCCGAATGGTCGCGCCCGCTGTGGGAGCTGCTGCGGCAGTTCGGGCGCTCAGACCTGGAGGAGCTGCTCCAAGCGGCGGTGGAGCAGTCCGAACGCTTGGTACTCCTGCAGCCGGTGCTGGAGCGTCCCTGGCAGGAGCGGCTGCAGGCGCTGCGGGTGGAGTTCGCGCGGGCGCTTGAGGAGATGCTGCGCCAGAGTCTGCCTGAGCTTGCCCACGCGGTGCGCAGCGCTGAGCCTTCGGGCAAGCAGGCACGGGAGCGCCTCGTGGAAGCAGAGCAGCTCATTGCCCGCCTGTACGCTCTGCTCCAGCAGCCGGAGCCTTTGGACATCTCGGCAGTGCTGCAGCAGTGGCGGCGATTGCGCGAGTTGCTGCTCACCGGTACCGGTCCACGCGCACGGCTGGGGATGCCAGCTATTCCGGTGACGATGCGCCTGCTCCGCTTCCTGGAGGAGTTTGCCGATGCCTGGGAGCAGGGCAGCGAGCGCGATGCCGAACTGCTCCAGACCATGGACCGGCTTGCCCGGCTTGCTCAAGAGGTGCTTGCACGGCTGGAAGCCGAAAAGTACGAGCGCAACGTGCTGGACTTCAACGATCTCCAGCTCAAGGCGCTTCAACTGCTGCAGCGGGAGGAGGTGCTCGAACGGCTGCGCCGCGAGATCCAGTTCCTGCTGGTGGACGAGTTCCAGGACACCAATCCCGTGCAGTATGCCCTGGTGCAGCGGCTGCTGGCGTTGGAGAAGGCAGAGCACTGGGTTGGACCGCACGTCTTCATCGTGGGCGACCCCAAGCAGAGCATCTACGGCTTCCGCGATGCTGATGTGCGTGTGTTTGAGCGGGCGCGCCAGGAGCTGTGCCGCCGCAATGAGTGGGCAACTCACGAAGGGAAGCTTCCCGAGCATGCCGAGCCGGAGCGTCGGCGCGGGGATATCCATCTGCCGGTCTCCTTCCGCTTGCTGCCGGAGCTTGTAGGCTTTGTCAACACAGTTGCCGAGCGCCTGTTTGCCTCCGAGCCGGCACAGGTTGCCTACGAGCCCCTGGTCTGCGGGCGTTCGGCGCGCGGGGGGAGCATCAGCTTCCTGCTTGCCCGGCGTCGGCGGCGTGGGCAGGAGGGGAGCGTGCTGGAGACGCTGAGCGAAGAGGAGCTCATCGCGCGGGCAATCCTGCAGTGGGTCGAAGGGGAGAGCCCGCTCCAGGTGTGGGAGTTCGATCCAGAGCAGCGCATCGAGCAGCCGCGTCCGGTGCGATACGGGGATATTGCCATCCTGACGCGCTACCGCCGGCATCTGCCCGATCTGATCGCCGTGCTGCAGCAGTACGAGATTCCGTACCTGGTGCATGCCGGCGCGGGCTTCTTCCAAGCGCCGGAGGTGCTGGACCTCTATTGGCTGCTGCGCGTTCTGCATAATGTGCGCGATGAGCTTGCGCTGGCAGCGGTGCTGCGCTCGCCGCTCTTTGGAATCAGCTCGGAGCAGCTCTTCCGCATCCGCTGCATGCCCGGGTCGGGGCTATGGGAGCAGCTCTGTGCGGCTGCTGAGCAGATGAGCGAACTGCGCTGGGCGGTTGAGTTGCTGCGCGAGCTGCTGCTCCTGGCTCCCCGGGTGCCGGTGGCAGAGCTCCTGCAGACGGTTAACGAGCGCACGGCATGGTACCTACGGCTGCGCAACTCCCCACGCTCGGCGCAGGTTCGAGCGAACCTGGACAAACTGCTTGGGCTGGCACGGGAGTTTGCGGCGCGCGGGTTCCGGACCCTGCCGGACTTCGTGCAGGAGCTCGGCGAGCTCATCTCCATGGAGGCGCGCGAGAGCGAAGCAACTCTGCCGACTGGGCTGGATGCGGTCAACGTGCTCACCATCCATGCCGCAAAGGGGTTGGAGTTCCCCGTCGTCGTGCTCTACCGCACAGCAGAGGAGCGTTCCCGGCTGCCGGAGTTGTTCTTCTCCGAGAGCGCGGGATTGTTGGCTCCACTGATGCGCTGGGAGCGTGGAGCGCGGCTGCCCGAGAATACGCCGGCAATTGCGCTGGGGCGCTATCGAGAGTTCCAGCAGCGCTACGCCGAGGAGCAGCGCGTGCTCTACGTTGCGCTCACACGCGCACGCGACCACCTTGCCATTGCCGGCACGCTTACGGTCAGCTCCTCCGGCATCACCGCCGGTGGGCTCCTGGAGATGCTGCTGCAGGGGATGCAGCGCACCCCAGAGGAGCTGACCCTCAGCCGTGAGCTGCTGCTGGAGACGACGGTCGAGCACTTCCAGCTGCACGAGCAGCGCTCCTGGCAAGAGCAGTACCGCCTACGCATCCCCTGCCTGGAGGAGCTTCCCCTCACACCGAAGCGGCGGCGCGAAGAGGCTCCTGCCGTTCCCGTCATTGCACTGCCGGAGCCGGTCAGAGTCCGCTGGGCAGAGGAGCGGCTCTCTGCCACGCAGTATGCGCTCTATCGCCATGCTCCCGAGGTCTTTGTCCGGCGCAGCGTCCTGGGCATTCCCGCCAGTGCAGAGGAGCTGCTCGCCGGTGCGGTGGTCCCGCGCGATAGCGAGCGCGAACCTGCCGACGCGCTGGTTGCGGGGACACTCTTCCACGAGCTGATGGCGCAGTTCAACCGCTGGGTTGCCCCCGATGGGAGTGTGGAGCAGGAGATGCTCGAACGAGTGGTCAGCGCACTCATCGGGCGCAGCCCGTACGCGCGAGCGCAGCACTGGAGAGAATGGCTGCGGGAGCGGGCACTGGCGGTGGCGCAGACGCCCTTTGTTCGGACACATCGGGCGGCGCTCCGCACAGCGCTCTTCGAGTACGCCTTGAGCTTCCCCTTGGGGGAGAACTTCCTCACGGGGACGCTCGATCTGCTCGTGCCGACAGACTCGGGACATTGGGAGGTGTGGGATTGGAAGACCGACCGCATCAGTTCGCCACAGGAGCTGGAGCGCCGAGCCGAGCTCTACACGCCGCAGATGCAGGTGTACGCGTTCCTGGTGCTGAAGCGCTACCCGCAGCAGCCGGAGGTGTGGGTCCGATTGCTCTTTGTAGAGGGCGCCGGGGAGGATGTCCCGGAGGAGCATTGGGTACAGAGTCGCCGATGGAGCCGTGCCGAGATCGAGCAGTTCGAACCCGAGCTCACAGCAGTTGCCGCACGCCTGTTCTTCCTGCCGCCGGAGGGATAGGATGCGGGCTGCTGGTGCTACTTCTGGGCAGCGGGTGTGCCGAGGAGGTCTTCACCCCGCAGCAGCCGCCGGAGCTGCGTTTTGCGGGCTTCTGCTACACTGCGTACCAGCACGATGCCTTCCGACAGGGCGCCGCACGCGGGGCATTGAGGGAGCTCTCGGAGCGCACCTTTGCCCGTTGGGTTGCTATCAGCGTCTTTGAGTATCAGAGCACTGCCTCCAGCGCCGATATTGCCCCCAACACGAGTGGGCGTAATCCACTCACGGGCGAACCCTGGGCGACGAGTTCGACCGCGGAGGACATCCGCGCCGCCGTTGCCGATGCGCGCCGCTATGGCTTGCGGTGCATGCTCAAGCCACATGTGGATTGCTATTCGGGCGAATGGCGGGGCATGATTCGCCCGGATTCTGCGTGGTTCCGTGCTTACACGGCAATGCTGCTCCGCTATGCCCGGTTGGCGCAGGAGCTTGGTATCGAGATGCTCTGTATCGGTACGGAGCTGGTCACGGCTACACAGCCGCAGTACTCCGGGTTCTGGGAGGGGCTCATCGACACGGTGCGGCGCGTCTACGGCGGCTGGCTGCTGTATGCGGCGAACTGGGAGGGCACGCCGGAGCTACCCGGAGCGGAATTTGCACGCATCCGCTTCTGGCACCGGCTGGACTTTGTTGGGGTGAACTTCTACCCACCGCTGACCTCGGCGCCGGAGGAGCCGCCGCCTCCAATGGAGCAGGCGCTGGGGCGCTGGCAGCGCCTTGTGGAGGTGATCGCCGAATTGGCGCAAGCGGTCGGGCTGCCGGTCATCTTGGCAGAGGTCGGCTGCCCTTCGGTCGAGGGTGCCTTGGCGGCTCCCTGGGATTGGAGTCGGGCACGCGAGCCGAATGCACGAGCCGATCTGCGCGCACAGGAGCTCTACTACGAAGCCGTCCGGAGCGCCTTCCAGGGGCGTGCGTGGCTTGCGGGTGTCTTCTGGTGGGAGTGGGAGAGCATCCCCTCCCGCAACGAGCTCACCGGGTATACGCCTCGGGGGAAGCCAGCCGAGCGTGTGGTTCGGGAGTGGTTCCGTCCGCCGCACAGCGTACCGCTTCGGTGGGAGCTGGCAGGACCTGTGGCGATACTTCGCGCGGGATGGACATCCAGCGGGCAAGGAGCCAGAACTGCTCCAGCTCCCAGAGGCTGGGCGATGGTACGGGCTGATGCAACACAGCGTGGAATTCCGCATACCAGCGCTCCAACTCTGTGCTGCGGCAGTGAATGCGGGCGTGGAGCCGCGCCCCATGGACGCAGTACAGCTCGTACGAGCCTTGGGCGCAGGGCAGCACCACGACACCGCTGGCATGTGCAGGGATAAGCCCGAACCCACTGGCGTGCCAGCGCCGGAGAAAGCGCTCGAGCCGATGCCACCGCTGCGCCTCCTCAAAGCGCCATTGCCGGGCAAGCGCATGCATGCGTTCGGCTGCCGCTGCTGCCCAGTGGAGCAGTCCAGTACGGGCGTCTTGCTGGAGCGCCTCCAGCCGTTCACCATAGCCCTCTGCAGAGATGCTGCCGTCGCACGGTGCCGAGCAGTTGCGCAACTCCCGATAGAGGCATGCCGATTCGTGCGGTGCACGGGCAAGCGCTCCCGAACACGGGCGGATGCCGTAGAGCCGTTGCAGTAGCTCCAGGAGCAGCTCGGCACTTTCCCGGTCGGGCAGAGGTCCTATCCACAGCTCTGCATCGGTGGTGCGCCAACGTGCCGGAAGAAGCCGAGGGAAGCGCTCGCGCGTGATTCTCAGGAAGCCAAAGCGCCGCGCCATCTTTCCTTGGACATTGAACGGCGGCTGCTCCAGCCGGATCCGCTCGGCTTCGCGCAGCAACGCCGAAAGCTCCGACGGTGTGGTCTCCCAGCGGAGCTTGTGGGCTTGCCGGAGCAACAGTGGGAGCGCCGGATTCTGCAGCGCTGAGGGAGAGCAGTAGCTTGCCAGCCGCTGCCGCAGGTTGCGCGATTTCCCAACGTAGAGCGTTTTCCCATTGCGGTCGTGGAAGCTATAGACGCCAGGGCACGGCGGTGCATCGGCTGCAAGACGGCGCAGTCGGACTCGGCTTAGCGCCATTGCAGGAGCGTGCGGTGGGAGGCGATTCCGCGCTGGAATGCAAGCTGCAGCAGGGCTTTGAGCAGCTCGGCTGTGGCTTCGGCATCGGATTCGGCGCGGTGGTGGCGGGTCAGCCCCAGCCCAAAGCGCTCCGAAAGGTGAGCAAGCCCACGCGGAGCGGGGATCCCCAACTGCTGTGCCAGCCGCAGCGTACACAACCGCGGCAGATGCAGCCGTGGATAGCCGTTCCGCTCCAGTGCGGCACGCACAAAGCGCCAGTCGAATGCGGCATTGTGCGCCACGAAGATGCTGCCCTTGACGCACAGCAGGGATGCAACCTGCGCCATGACCTCAGCCTCCGGAGGCGCTTGCGCCAGCATCTCCGGCGTAATGCCCGTCAGCCGAACGATGCTGGGCGGAGGGGCAACGTCGCAGCGGACCAGCGAGCTGAAGCGCTGTGTCACTGCCCCGTACTCCACGACGATGCAGGCGATCTCGAGGATGTGGTGGCGCTGGGGATCGTGTCCGCTCGTTTCTACGTCCACGACTACGTAGCGGGCATGCCAGAGCGAGGACATCGGGTGCGGCTACGGAGCCGAGGGCACATTCGCAGCGTCGGCTGCCCAGAGGAGTTTGCGCCGTAGCAGGTCGAAGTAGGAGCTATCGGCATGCTTGACCAGCTTGACAACATACGGGGAGAGCTCGATGTGCACTTGCTCGCCGCACGCCAGGGGCTCCTGCAATTGCCCATCGGGGACGACAACGGCAGGATCGCGCGAGAGCAGCTCCAGCCGGATGCTGCAATCATCGGGCACGATGAGGGAGCGCAGTGTGAGCGTGTGTGGGCAAATCGGGGTCAGACACAGCACGCGCGCCGACGGTGCAATGATTGGTCCGCCGCAGGAGAGGGAGTACGCCGTCGAACCCGTCGGAGTGGTCACGATCAGCCCATCGGCGCGGTAGTCGGCAACGTGGTGCTCGTTGACAAAGGCGCGCAGCAGAATCATGTGCGGGGAGGCGTGTTTTTCGACCACGATGTCGTTGAGGGCGTAGAAGCGCTTCCCTCGGACGGAGGCTTGTAGCACCGTGCGGTCCACGATGCGGTAGTGTCCGCCGATGAGGGCATCGAGTGCGCTATCGAGCTCTTCCACGCTGAACTCTGCCAGGAAGCCCAGCTTTCCGACATTGACGCCCATGAGCGGGAGCTGGCTACTCAGGAAGCGCTGAGCCGCTGCCAGCATCGTGCCATCGCCGCCGAAGGTGAGCACGATATCCACGATGTTGGCGAACTGCTCTGGGGAATGCACCTGCAGTTGTGGCAGCAACTCTGGAGCGATGTGTGGGACCACCTCCGGAGAGATGCACACCTCGGCTCCCAGCTCCAGCAGGCGTCGGGCGCTGTAGTTCGCCCAGCGTACCGCTTCAGCGTTGGCGAGGTTGATAAACAAGCCAATACACTGCCTCATGCCCTCTCAGGAGGACTTGATGGACCGGAGAGGCTCTCCACGTAGAGCAGGCGCAGCTCGGTGAGCGCGGCATTGAGCTGTGCGCTTTCAGCGGCGCTGAGATTCCCTTGGGTTTTCTCCTGCAGCAGCGCAAGCAGCTCGATGATGAACTGCGCATGCTCCAGGTTGCGCTCCAGCGTTCCGGAGAGGGGGTTCTCAATCTGCCCCAGCGCGATCAAGCCCTCCAACTGGAACATCTGCACAAGCGAGCCGAAGGAGAGTTGCATAGGAACACGAAACTATGGTGAGACGAGCACCGGATGTCGAATGCAGTGACGCCCACTGCGCAGCTCCAGCCAGTAGAGCGCCGGGGCAAGCGCCGGAAGCGCCACTTCGTGGAGTGCACCATCGGCGCGTCCGTGCCAGAGTGGCTGGCTGCGACCGAGTGGATCGACCAGGAGGAGCGTTGCTGCGGCAGCCGTCGGCGGGAGGAAGAACTCCACGCGCCCGTTGTGCCCGACCGGATGCGGCGTGACCCGCAGCCATGCTGCATGTGGCTCTCCGCCTTCGGAGGCGACGGAGGTGGTGTCGGTGGGCTTCCAGCGCTGCTCGATGAGGAACCAGGGGGTCTGCTGCAGCACGGTGGTTTGGTCCAAGCGGAGGCTCACGCGCCCGCCGGGGAGGCGGTCAACCGAGAAGGGTCCGCTTGCCAGCCTTCCCAGCGAATCCAGCCCGTAGACGCGGATGGTGTCTGCAGTGGATTCCCAGGAGAGCCGCAGTTGCAAAGCCTCCAGCAGCACCGGAGCGGTGCCCCAGCCTTGCCAGATAGAGTTGGAGCCTTCCCAGATGGCATCGCTATTGCAGGCGCGCGTCACGGCTGTGAGCAGCGAGCGGCGCGCCTGCGGGAGTGGTGCCGTATCCAGGGAGAGCCACGTCACAGTGCCAACCCAGCCGCTGTCGAGCCGTTCTACGCGCAGCGGACCAACCTGGAGAATGCCCCGCAGGCGACCCGTGACAGCCACGTAGCGCGGTGTGGTGACGGTGAAGAGCGTATCGAGCGCGTTCCACAGCAGCTCCTCCGTATCGGAGAGCAGCCGTGCCAGGTCGGGTTCGCGCAGCTCCGGCACTTGCCGCTGCGGTTGAACGCTTTGCTGCGAAGCATCCAGGGAATCGAAGAAGACACGCCGGAAGAGCATGATGCGGTTGTCTGCTCCGAAGCGAAGCCAGAAGCTGCCCTGCTGCCATTGAGGGCGCAGCAATGCCCAGCGAGTCTGCTGCAACGGGAGCGAGTCCCGCCCCATGCGGATGAGCCCGTTCCGGAAGGCAATGGCTGCTGAAGGAGCCAGGCTCATGACCGCGCTGTGTGCCCATAATTCGTAGTGCCGGTCTCGCTGTACGAAGGGGAGCGAATACGACTCGCGCGCATCGGCACCGTAGTTCAGGAACACCGCGTCCCAGCCTTGGTATGCCCCGTAGGCAGACAGCAGCAGCGGCATTTCCGCCATGTGCGCCGAGGGGAAGGGCATGGAGAAGAGCCCAACGCTGAGCTTGTCGCG
>OGCH01000333.1_pt1 | contig 26870 bp, 44 predicted proteins | sample 1570111 | NCBI WGS metagenome assembly OGCH01 (sample SAMN03436243, study PRJEB24508) | hot springs metagenome | biome: Desert Springs; feature: Hot Springs; material: Water | place: USA: Great Boiling Spring, Nevada | collected 2008-12-01 | depth 0 m m | reverse complement strand
CAGAGCCTAACGAACGCCTCCGGAGGGATATTCAGCTGATTAACCAATGTGATAGCCTCGGCAGATGCTACAACCATACTGGAAGAAGAGCTCAAACCAGAACCTACTGGTATATCACCCAGGACTACCGCATTCATACCAAGTATCTTTCTATCTCTGAATCTTTCCTGAATCTTTAACACTGAGGCTTTGATGTAGTTTGCCCAATCTCCAGGATTTTTATTGAGTTCTTCCCTGAGTCTATCACTATTTATTGCATTAAGCCAGCTTGACCAGTCCAGTTTGGACATCTCATCAGATATGGAAAACTCCCTAGGAGGGAATCTATCTTCCTGTATATTGTAGAGTTTAACTATGTCATCTTCTCTGGGTTCGATAACCATTATGATCTCTTTATCGATAGCTATAATGTTTACTGAACCACCCCTGTGATCTATCTGGCGTCCCATAATGTTTAATCTCCCGGGAGATCTTATTATAGAAACCTTTCTATCTGAACCAAATCTTTTAGAAAATTCATCCAGAACCCTGAGATACATCTTTATCTTTCTATCAATTACAGATATATCATCTCTGTAGATATCTCTGAAAAAGCTTATTAGATTAGGGTCTTTTCTACTGAAAATCTCCATCCATTCTGATACCCTTTTAAAATTACTAGAACTCCTCAGGTTTCCATTTAGTTCCTTTAATCTTATCCTCTGAAAATACATCTCTATCTCTAAGAGTTCCTGAGGAGTATTAAAACTTAAGACCTTAGACTCATCTTTAATGATAAAAGTCTCTATTTTGGCGTTTTCTCTGGCAAGGATACCTACTATATCGGTCAGATATTCCTCCTTCTGTACATTATCTCTTTTTATCTCCTTTATAGCCTTATAGAGAACTGGAGCCTTTATAAAGTACAGAGACTGGTTTGTCTCATTGGACATTCTGACCAAATCTAATAGTTCAGGTCTTCCTCCATCTTCCAGTTTCTCTATATCTTTAGCTTCCAATATCCCCAGAATCTTACCATTACTATCCCTTAGGACTTTACCAAATTCACCCCTATGAGTGATGCTTGTGGCAAAAAGCAGATCGAAGTCTTTAGTTTCAAATAACTCTCTCATCTCTATAAGAATACTACCATCTACCAGCTTATCTCCAGCAGATATAAAGACCTCTCCCTCATACCCAATCGACTCCAGATACTTGCAGGCGGATTTAACAGCATCTCCGGTTCCTAACTGATGCTCTTGAAGGACGAAGTTTATATCATTGAAGCTTTCTTCTACGGTAGAGATAACATCATCATATCTGTATCCAACAACGACGATTATATCTTGAAATCCGCAATGTTTATATGTGCTTATGATTCTATTTATCACCGGGACCCCAGCTACCGGATAACACACCTTATTTCTATTGGGGTCTTTCATCCTGGTCCCCTTACCACCTGCTAATATCACTGCCACCCTTTTACTTTTTGCTATATCGGTCTTGATTATCGGAAATTCCAAGGTCAGCACCTCCCAGTAATAATTACAGGGTGAGTAGGCAGTAAGCCGAGTTCTGTTTTAGATAACCATACATCTGGGGCAACTGTTACCAGTTGCCTCTAGCGGCCAACCCGGGGATAATAACGGTCAGGGCACCCTCTCCCCCTATTAGGCCTTGCTCCAGGTGGGGTTTGCCAAGCCAAGAGGTCACCCTCTTGCTGGTGAGCTCTTACCTCACCTTTTCACCCTTACCTGTATATAACAGGCGGTATATTTTCTGTGGCACTTTCCTGGCGTCACCGCCACTGGGTATTACCCAGCACCTTGCCCTGTGGAGCTCGGACTTTCCTCAGATGGATCTAATCCATCCGCGGTTATCCACCTACTCACCCTATTAATATTATACTACTCTCTTTTTTAAGGCTACAAACAGAAGTATAACAGCTCCACCCAGCTCGGACAGGGCTATCATTACTTCTATCAGGGTAAACTTTATTCTTGCTAGAGCTAGCGGGACATTGTGGAATGTAAAGAGGCAGAGAAGTTCGATACCTGTTACCAGAAGAAATCTCTGGAGGAGGTCTCCTTTTTTAACCCCTGCTCTGTAGTAAGCCTCTATGTAGATGACTATAGCTAACCAGAGGATCGCTATACCTACAAACAGGAACTTATCGAGTGCGCCTCCAATCCATCTATCCCTGATAACAAATGCCATAACCTTCAGGTAGAACTCTCGTCCAGCCAGAAATAGCAAGAATGTTGTGGCGGTGCTTATTACCCACAGTATGTAACAAAGTATATATCCCAATGTCTTCTTCATACTCTTTATTTTATCACATATTTGGCTAATATTCTATTCTATACAGGTAAAGCCCATATGGAGGAGCGATGCCTCTTATTAAGCCTCGTCTTTTGGCATTAATAATAGATTCAATACCATCTCTATCTATAAAACCGTAGCCCGCATCGATAAGGACCCTCACTATGAGCCTGACCATACCTCTAAGGAAGCTGTTAGCCTTTATATAAAATATAATAAAAGGCTTCCTTTCAAAGACTGAGATATCATATATCTCCCTTATTGTCCCTTCCCCATCTGATTTGGAACAACTGATAAAATCTTTTTCTCCTTTAAAGACTTCTACCAGATTAGATATCTTCTCTATATCAGGCTTTTCTTTAAGGTACCAGGCATAGCTTCTTAAAAATGGAGAAGGAGATGGTGCACTATAGACCAGATATATATAGCTTCTGGACCTTGCTGAAAATCTAGAATGGAAATCAATGGGTACCTCTTCTGCATCTTTGACTACTATAGAATCTGGTAAAAGACTATTAAGGGCAACAGGTAATTTCTCTACAGGGATCCTGGAGTTTGTCTTAAAATTTACCACCTGATTTATGGCATGAACACCTGCATCGGTCCTCCCTGCACCTATGACCTCGATATTTTCCCCTGTAATCTCTGTCAGGGCAGATTCCAATGTTCCCTGAATAGTTGGAACATTAGGTTGGACCTGAAAACCAAAAAAGGACGAACCATCATAGGCTATTGTGAGTTTTATATTTCTCATACGAGGATTGAAGCTATACCTATAGCTATAGAAGCTACCAGGAAGAGAAAATCTTTAGAAGAAAGTGTATATTCCTTCATCTTTGTCCTTCCTTCCCCACCTCTATAACATCTGACCTCCATAGCCAGTGCCAGATCATCAGCCCTCTTAAATGTATTGATAAATAAAGGGACAAGTATAGGGATAAGATTCTTTGCCCTATTTACTATCCCCCCGCTCTCTATATCTGCCCCTCTGGCGACCTGTGCCTTTATGATCCTGTTTGTCTCTTCAACCAGTACCGGAATAAATCTTAAGGCTATACTCATCATCATTGCTATCTCGTGGGAGGGAAATCCTATCCGTTTAAGAGGAGATAAAAGTGATTCCAGTGCATCTGTAAGCTCAAGGGGAGAACAGGTGAGTGTAAGTAGTGTACTGAAACTTATAAGGAGCATAAACCTCGAGACCATCAGTAATCCATTTCTCAATCCCTCGGCGGTTCCCTTTAAGATCCACCACTGAAAAATGACTGTCCCCTGTGTTGTAAATAAATGTAAAGCAAAGGTAAGAAGGATAAAGAATATAAGAGGTTTTAAGCCACGGAAGATATAGAGAGGAGGAACCTTAGAAAGTATCAAAAGAGTTATCAAAAAACATACCAGGAGGGCATAACCAGTAAAGTCTTTTATTATAAAGACAAAGATTATACTTATAAGCGTTGCCAGGAGTTTAATCCTCGGGTCAAGCCTGTGTATAGGGGAATTAAGGGGCAGGTATTGTCCGAAGCTTATCTCTATTGCCAAGGGACTTCCTCCATTTAGCTATTATCTTAACCGCCTCATCTATACTTATGACATTATAAGGTATATCTGCTCCCCTTTTATAGAGTGCATACAGTAATTCTACTATCTGTGGGACACCCAGAGATATCTCTATCAATTTTTCTACGTTCTTGAATATCTCTTCTGGTGGTCCATCCATTATTATGCTTCCATCAAATAGGACAACTATTCGATCGGCATATTTAGATACCTCGCTGAGGTCATGAGAGACGATCACTACTGTTAGAGATTCCTTTCTATTCAGGTAGTCTATCTCTCTTAGAAGTTCCTTACGACCCTGAGGATCAAGATTTGCCAGAGGTTCATCTAAGACAAACACCTCTGGTTCCATAGCCAGTATACTGGCTATTGCTACTCTCCTCATTTCGCCCCCACTCAGAAGGAATGGAGATTTATCAAGAGGTATATAATCTATCCCTAACTTTTTAGTTACCTCTTTTATCCTCTCCTCAATCTCATCTTCTGGATATCCATAGTTTCTTAGACCAAAGGCAAGTTCATCATATATGGTCTCAGAGAAGATCTGAGTCTCGGGATACTGAAAGACCATCCCGACCTTTTTTCTGACAGCCTTCAGGTCTTTCGTCTTTGAGATATCTATCCCATCTACTATAACTTCCCCTTTTGTCGGTTTTAGAAGACCGTTAAAATGCTGTATGAGGGTAGACTTACCAGACCCTGTCGGTCCTATGATCGAGACAAATTCTCCTTTCTCTATCCTGAGATTTATACCCTTTAATGCCCAGTAAGACAGTGGAGAATTTGGATTATACTGATACCAGACGTCTCTCAGCTCAATCAGAGAGGGCATTAACCATCTCCTCAACAGTAAGTGGGATCTTACTGAACTCGATATCAAATCTCTTGAGTCTTATAGCAATAGCAGGTATCTCAGGTATATCAAGCCCTATCCTCTTAAGAGTATCTTCATCAGTAAGAACATCTCTCGCTGACCCTTCCTTAAATATCTTGCCTCTCTGTAAAAGTATTATCTTATCTGCATATACAAGTTCTTCCAGATGATGTGTAATATAGACAATACCTACTCCTTCCTCCTTCAACTGCAATACAGTCGAGAGCACCTCTTTTCTTCCAATAGGGTCCAGCATAGAAGTTGGTTCGTCCAGTACTATGTATTTTGGTTTCATAGCCAAGATACCTGCTATAGCTACACGTTGTTTCTGACCACCAGAAAGAGTGGAGACCAACCTTTTTCTCTCATTAAGGAGCCCCACTCTCTCTAAGGCGTACTGCACCCTTTCTCTTATTATGGCTGGAGGGATACCAAGGTTCTCAGGTCCAAAAGCCACATCTTCTTCTACTACGCTTGCAACAAGCTGATTATCAGGATTCTGGAAAACAAGTCCGACGGTCTGCCTAACTATCCACTGTTTTGATCTGTCGGATACCGATATCCCATCTACTATAACCTCTCCCTTAGTTGGAGAGAATATCCCATTCAGACACTTTGCCAAGGTAGACTTACCCGAGCCGTTAGGTCCTGCTATACCTACAAACTCTCCACCCTTGACGCAAAAAGTAATATCTTTTAATACGGGATTATTCTCATAACTAAAGGAGAGGTTTTTTACCTCAATTGACATTCTATTTTATAAGGGCAACTTTTACTAGGGGTGCTCCATCCCCCTGTCTTACCCCCAATTTGAAGATACGTATATGCCCACTCTCTCTCGAGAAGAGATGAGAAGAGGAGAAAAGCTTACTGGCTACCTCTTTTTCGTATATTATCCCAGAAACTCTTCTTATAGCATTTATGTCCTGTTTCTTTGCTATAGAAATCAGCCTTTCGGCAAGAGGAACAAGTTCCTTAGCCTTTGCCTCAGTAGTTATTATACTCTCATGTTTAAAGAGAGCTGTAACTAAACTCCTCAACAAAGCCTTTCTCTCAGCAGAGAAACGTCCCAACCTATTTCCCTTTTTACGATGTCGCATCTTTTTTCACCTCTTCTTCCTGCCTTAGAGTATAACCGGCTTTTTGTAGTTTTTCTTTTATCTCCTCTACCATTTTATCGCCTATATTCTTCAGACTCTTTAATTCCTTAGGAGTTTTTTTAGTCAGAGCTTCTACGGTATGAATACCACTTCTCTTTAGTATATTAACTATCCTTAAAGCCAGACCAAGAGATTCTATAGGGGTCCCTTCTTCAGCGGGGAAATTAACAACTCCAGTGGTGGGAACTTCTTCCGGGAGCTGTATACCTAAATCCTCTCTAAATATAAGTTGCTGCAATTCACTCTCTAATAGTCTGGTAAGTGTATCGTAGTTATCTCTAAGTATTCTAGATGCCTGAAGTAGTGCCTCCCCTGGAGTTATCGCTCCATTTGTCCATATATCGAGTACTACCCTTTCGAAATCTGTAACCTGCCCGACTCTTGTATTCTCTACCCTGTAACTTACCTGTCTCACCGGACTGAAGAAGGCATCCATAGGTATGTAGCCTACAGAGGTAAATGTGCCCTTAAGCTTATCTGCAGTCATATAACCCTTACCTCTCTGAATAGCCAGGTCCATTCTAAGTACAGAATCTTCGTTATCCAGAGTTGCTATGTATAGGTCAGGATTTATGATCTCCACATCACTATCAGGCACAAAATCTCCGGCGGTAATTACTCTTGGTCCCCTCTTCTCTAAAGAGATTGTCTTGAGCTCAGTATTATAGAGCTTGACTACTAAGCCTTTCAAGTTGAGTATTATATCTACCACATCCTCTTTAACTCCAGGGATGGTAGAGAATTCGTGCAATACTCCATCTATCCTTACCCCTATTGGGGCACAGCCCTCTATAGAGGAGAGGAGCACCCTCCTTAAGGCATTACCAATGGTATGTCCATAACCCCTTTCTAAAGGCTCAATATATAACTTTCCATATGTCTTCTCATGCTTTAACCATTCAACATGAAACATCAGTGTCCCCCCTATCTAGAGTAGAACTCTACTATTAACTGCTCATTTACAGGTATATCTATCTCCTGCCTGCTTGGTAGATTCCTTACTATTCCCTCTACTCTATCTGGATTAAGTTCTAACCAGCTTGGGACCTTAACCTCATTTATCCTTTCTCTGATGGTTTCTCCTAATGTCCCGGAGAGTATCTTTTCTTTAAGAGTTATCCTGTCTCCAGGTTTTACCAGGTAGGAAGGTATGTCGAGTTTCTCTCCGTTGACCAGGATATGCCCATGAGCTACAAGCTGTCTTGCCTGTGCCCTAGAACTGGCAAAGCCTAATCTATAAACAACATTATCGAGACGTCTCTCCAATAACTGCAGTAAGGTCTCCCCGGTTACACCCTTTCTCTTGGAGGCAAGTTCAAAGTAGTTTCTAAACTGAGTCTCTGAGATACCATATATACGACGAGCCTTCTGCTTTTCCCTCAACCTCAATCTATACTCGGAGAATCTAGCCCTTACTGTACCATGTTGACCGGGAGCAGTCTTGCGTTTTTCAAGTATACACTTAACAGATTGACACTTCTCCCCCTTTAGATAGAGTTTTACACCCTCTCTTCTACATAGTCTGCACTTTGGTCCTGTATACCTTGCCATTATACTCTCCTCCGCTTAGGTGGTCGACATCCATTGTGAGGTATTGGTGTAACATCTTTTATTAAAGTTATATCCAAACCTGCAGCCTGGAGAGACCTTATGGCAGCCTCTCTACCAGGTCCAGGTCCCTTAACATATACATCTACCTGCCTCATTCCTTGATCTATAGCCTTCTTGGCTGCAGATTCAGCTGCCAGCTGAGCGGCAAATGGTGTTCCCTTTTTGGTGCCTTTAAAACCACAGGTACCTGCACTAGCCCAGCTTATAACAGCACCATTAGGATCCGTAATTGTAACTATAGTATTATTAAATGTAGAATGTATATGAGCTATTCCCTTTACTACTCCTTTTTTCTCTCTTCTACGAGTTCTCCTTCTTGCCATAATACCTCCTATCCTACTTCTTACTACGGGCTCCTACCGTCTTACGTGGACCCTTTCTCGTTCTAGCGTTTGTCCTGGTTCTCTGTCCCCTTACCGGTAGTCCATATCTGTGTCTAAGCCCTCTATATGTACCAAGGTCTATGAGTCTTCTTATGTTCTGTGATACCTCTCTTCTAAGATCCCCTTCAACCTTATAGTTATTCTCTATAATCTCTCTAAGCTTGGCTATTTCCTCTTCTGTAAGATCGTTAGCCTTCTTATCAGGATTGATTCCTGCCTCCTGTAAGATCTTTTTACTTGTAGGGAAACCAATACCATAGATATAGGTAAGAGCTACCTCTATCCTCTTGTTCCTAGGTAGGTCTACTCCAGCTATTCTTGCCATAACATTATCCCTGCCTCTGTTTATGTTTTGGATTTTCACAGATTACCATAACTCTTCCATTTCTCCTTATAACCATACACTTACTACATATCCTCTTGACCGAAGCACGTACTTTCATCTTTTCTATAACCTCCTTACAATACGTCCACGAGTAAGATCATAAGGGGAAAGTTCTAACTTTACCCTATCTCCAGGTAAGATACGAATAAAGTTCAACCTTATCTTACCTGATATGTGTGCCAAAACCCTATGCCCATTATCCAGCTCTACCCTGAACATAGCATTGGGTAAAGCCTCTATAACTGTTCCCTCTACTTCAATAACATCCTTTTTATCTGACAACTTTCACCACCCAATTATTAGAGTATACCAAATTCTACTCTTTTAGTCTAGTAGTGATTAATGGTTCACTATCCTGCACAATAATGGTATGCTCAAAATGACAGGACGGTTTTCTATCCATTGTTATAACTGTCCAGCCATCCTCTAAGACTGTGACATCCTCTGTACCTAGATTTACCATCGGTTCTATGGCTAAAGCAAAACCGGGTTCAAGGATAGGACCCTGTCCAGGAGGACCAAAGTTAGGGATCTGAGGTTCTTCGTGAAGTTTTCGCCCTATCCCATGCCCTACAAAGCTCTTCACCACACTCATATTGTTAGATAACACGTAGGACTCTATCGCATGGGATATATCAGAGAGATGATTTCCAGGCTTTGCATAAGAAATACCTATCTCAAGAGCATTTTTCCCAACATCTAAAAGTCTTTTAACTTCAGAAGAGACAATACCTACAGGAATGGTAACTGCAGAGTCAGCATAGTAACCGTTATATTCTACACCAACATCTAGACTGACTATATCCCCCTCTCTAATCCTGACAGACCTCTTTGGTATGCCATGGATGACTTCTTCATTAATCGAGACACATATGCTCTTGGGAAATCCATTATAACCCTTGAATGCAGGTCTTCCACCTAGCTTACGGATAAGCATTTCTGCTTCCTGATCTAAATCCATTGTAGAGATACCAGGTACAATTATGTCCTGTAGATGTCTAAGAACCTTAGCCACTATCTGCCCAGCCTGAAAAATCATCTCTATCTCTCTCTGAGTCTTACGCCTTATCAATTAGGTGCTTCCTCCTTAAAACCTCAAGAACCAGATTATGTACCTCTTCTATAGAACCAGAACCATCTACTATCTCCAGAAGAGCCTTCTCTCTGTAGTAGTCTATAAGTGGAGCGGTCCTTTCTCTATAAACCCTAAGCCTTTCTCTTATAGTCTCTGGCTTATCATCATCTCTCTGGACTAGTTTTGTTCCATCGTTATCACATATCTCGTCCTCTTTAGGGGGATCATATATAATATGATACCCCCTACCGCAGGTAGGACAGTATCTCCTTCCTGCCAGTCTCCTTATTATCTCTTCATCATCTACATCTATAGCCAGCACTATATTTAACGTCTTACCATATCTTGGTAAGAAGTTGTCTAAGAAGGTCGCCTGTCCTATGGTCCTGGGATATCCATCGAGTAGGAATCCATCTGTAAGATTCTTTATATAGTCTTCCATCAAGGCATTTATAATGTCATCTGAGACCAATTTACCACTTTTCATTATCTCCTCTACCTGAAGTCCCAAAGGGGTTCTCCTGTTTACCGCATCTCTTAGTATATCGCCGGTAGATATATGGATAAGATTAAACTTTCCCGCCAACAATTTTGCCTGAGTTCCTTTTCCCACCCCAGGGGGACCAAGAAGTACACCATAGATAGACATAAGATCACCTCTACTTCAGGAATCCTTCATAATGTCTCATAATAAGCTGAGCTTCGAGCTGCCTTATCGTTTCAACAGCTACCCCTACTACGATCAGTACCCCCGTGCCAAAGAATACAGAAGTAAAAGCACTCATCTGAGAAGAGCGGACAAAGGATGGAGCTACCGCCAAAACAGCAAGGAACATAGCTCCGATAAAGTTTATCCTTGTATTTATTTCATTTATATACTCAGAGGTATACTTCCCTGGCCTTATTCCAGGTATAAAGCCTCCGTACTTCTTGATATTCTCAGCTATCTCGTCTGGATTAAAGACTATGGAACTGTAGAAATAGGTAAAGAAGATGATCAACAGTGCATAAAGAGAGATGTAAAGTAGTGACCCAGGGGAAAGTATATCGGCAAATCTCTTCATATTTGGTAAGAACTGAGAGAGGGTAGATGGAAATAGAAGAACAGAACTGGCAAATATTATTGGTAACACTCCACCTTGATTTACTCTAAGTGGTAGATAAGAACTCTGCCCTCCGTATACTCTTCTTCCCACAACCCTTCGAGCATACTGTATGGGGATCTTCCTCTGCGCCTCCTGCATATATATTACTGCTACGAAAACACCTATCCCAACTATCAAAAAGAAGATCAGGAAGAAAGGATTCATCTGTCCTACGCTTATAAGTCTTCCACTCTGAAGTAATGCACTCGGAATCCTGGCTATTATACCGGAGAAGATGATAAGTGATACACCATTACCGGCGCCATACTCTGTAATGATCTCTCCTATCCACATAAGAAACAGGGAACCGGCAGTAAGGGTAATGGATACATTCAAGAGATAAAATGTACCAATCCCCTCTAGGACACCAAGATTTCTGAGCCAGGTACTCATTCCAAACGCCTCTACGAAAGCCAGAACTACGGTAAGGTATCTGGTATATTGGGTAATCTTACGCCTGCCAACTTCGCCCTCTTCTTTAGCCAGTTTTTCTAGCGCAGGAATAACAACTGTAAGAAGCTGGATTATAATGGAGGCGTTTATGTAGGGAATAACTCCCATTGCAAATATAGAGAAGCTTCTAAGCCCACCCCCTGCGAAAAGATCAAACATATTTAGTAGAGTTCCCTGTCCCATAAGGGCCTCTAAGCTCTTCATATTTACTCCAGGGACAGGGATAAAGATCCCTATTCTATATATAGCTATCATAAGTAGGGTAAATAAGATCTTATTCCTCAATTCAGGTATTCTAAAGATATTAAAGAATCTAGTAGCAGAAGATTCTACCATCAGGCAATTACCTCCACACTTCCTCCAGCAGAAATAATCTTCTCTTTAGCCTGTTCGGAAAACTTGTGAGCCTTGACAGTTAAAGGTTTCTCCAGAGCACCATCTCCCAAAACCTTGAGTCCATCGTAAAGTTCCTTTATAATACCTCTCTCCAAGAGGAGCTCTGGTGATACTACTGTACCTTCCTCAAATATATTCAGTTGACCCACATTCACTATTGCATATACCTTTTTGAATCTATTCTTAAAGCCTGGCAGTCTGGGAAGTCTTCTCTGTAAAGGAGTTTGTCCACCTTCAAAACCTGGCATTACTCCATCGCCAGAACGAGAACCCTGCCCCTTTATACCTCTTCCAGAGGTCTTTCCTTTACCAGAACCATGACCTCTTCCCACTCTTATCCTTTCCTTTACTGCACCTTCGGGGGGGTACAGTTCAGAGAGTTTCATCATCACTAACCTCCTTAATCTCCAACAGGTGTTTCACCTTATTCAGCATACCAATAATACTTGGTGTAGCTTCAAACTCTCTTGTCTTATTCAGTTTATTTAGCCTCAATACCCTCAGTGTAGCCTTCTGATCTTCAGGATAGCCTATTGGACTCTTCTTCAGGGTGACTCTCAGTTTCATAGCATCACCTCAATATATCTTTTACTTCTTTTCCCCTTATTCTAGCTACTTCTGCAGGGGTTCTTAACATAGAAAGAGCTTTTATAGTAGCTCTAGCCAGATTTATTGGATTGGTAGAACCAAGAGCCTTTGTGAGTATGTTCTTTATACCTGCAAGCTCCAGTATTGCTCTCACCGTTCCTCCAGCTATAACTCCTGTTCCCTCTGATGCAGGTCTGAGCACCAGTTTAGAGGCTCCAAAGTCTGCAACTACCTCATGAGGAATAGTGGTTCCTCTCATAGGAACAGTTATCATATTCTTCTTGGCTTTAGTTATAGCCTTTCTTATTGCATCTGGAGCCTCAGGGGCTTTACCTATAGCGATGCCTACATGCCCCTGCATATCTCCAACAGCAACAAGAGCACTGAAGCTAAATCTCTTTCCTCCTGCAACTACCTTGGCTACCCGCCTTACCGATATCACTCTTTCTGTAAACTCTAAGGTTTCTGGTACTTCCATCACATTATCTTCCATCTTAGAACTGCAACCCTCCCTCTCTAGCTCCTTCTGCTAAAGCTCTTACTCTACCGTGATATTTATATCCGCCTCTATCAAAGACCACCTTTGTTATACCCTGAGCAATAGCTCTCTCAGCCAGGACCTTACCAACGATCTTAGCCCTCTCTGTCTTACTTAAGCCTTTGATCTTTTCACGAATATCTGGTTCTAACGTGGATGCCGAGACTAAGGTATGTCCTTTTGTGTCATCTATAATCTGAGCATATATATGTTTTAAACTCCTGTAGACATTAAGTCTCAGTCTATCTGGGGTTCCAAAGATCCTCTTTCTTATACGTTCATGCCTTATCTTTCTACGGAGACCTCTGTCGATCATTCCATTCCTCCTTACTTCTTACCGCCAACTTTTCCTGCTTTACCTAGCTTTCTCCTTACCACTTCATTCACATACTTGATACCTTTACCAGTATAGGGATTAACGGGTCTAGTAGCCCTTATTTCAGCAGCCATAGCTCCAACTCTCTCCTTATCTATACCTCTTACAGTAATATGAGTTGGATCTGGTACTTCAAATGTTACCCCATCGGGTTCAAAGACTACTGGATTACTGTAACCTATATTCAGGACTAATTTTTCTCCCTGCTTCTGTGCCCTGTACCCGGTACCTATAAGCTCCAACGTCTTTGTAAATCCTTTAGTAACACCCTCCACCATATTGGCTACTACGGTCCTTATGGTACCGTGTAAAGCCTTGTATAGTTTTTCATCGCTCTGTCTCTCTACTATAAGGGTACCGTCACTCTTTCTGACAGTAATGCCTGATGGGATGGATTTTTCCAACGTTCCCAAAGGACCCTTTACCAGTATACTATTTTCTTTTATTTCCACATCTACCCCAGAAGGGATAGGAATAGGTTTTTTCCCAATCCTCGACATATATTATCTCCTCCTACCAGACAAAGCAGAGAATCTCTCCACCTAGACCTTCCCTGCGAGCCTTTTTATCGGTCATAATACCACTAGAGGTAGAAACTATAGCTATGCCTAATCCACCCAAGACTCTAGGCAATTCATTTCTCTTGGCGTATATCCTTAGTCCAGGTTTACTTACCCTTCTTATACCCATAATAGCAGGGGTCTTTTTGTCTACATATTTAAGGTAGACTCTTATAAACGGGAACTTCTCCGTCTCTATCTCCTTATAGTCAAGTATATAGCCCTCTTCTTTCAATATTCTCAATATCTCCAGCTTCAACTTGGAAACAGGAGATATGTCTACAGTCTCCAGACGAGCTCTACTTGCGTTCCTTATTTTAGTCAACATATCAGCAATAGGATCAGTGGACATATCTACTAACCTCCTACCAACTAGCCTTAATAATTCCAGGGATAAGCCCTCTGTGAGCTAACTCCCTAAAACATATCCTGCAAAGGCCAAAGTCCCTGATATATCCTCTTGGTCTGCCGCATCTACTACATCTATTCCTTGCCCTTACTTTATACTTCGGTGGTAATTTACTCCTTTCAATCTTTGCCTTACGTGCCATACTATTTCCTCCTAATTAGCCTCTAAATGGCATCCCTAGAGCCTTTAGAAGCTCATAAGCTTCTTCATCAGTTTTAGCAGTAGTAACAATAGTTATATCCATACCTCTTACCTTGACTACTTTATCGTACTCTATCTCTGGAAATATAAGCTGTTCTTTTATACCCAGAGTATAATTCCCTCTTCCATCAAAAGACTTAGGGCTTACACCTCTGAAATCTCTAATCCTAAACAGGGCTACATTTAGTAGTTTGTCCAAAAATTCGTACATCCTGTTACCCCTGAGGGTAACCATACATCCTATACTCATACCCTTACGGAGTTTAAAGTTTGATATAGACTTTTTAGCCTTAGTAACAACAGGCTTCTGCCCAGAGATAATCATCAGGTCATTAACTGCAGCCTTTAGAAGGTCTGGATTCTGTATAGCATCCCCTACCCCCATATTTATGACTACTTTCTCTATCTTAGGAACAGCCATAATGTTTTTGTAATTAAATCTCTTCATAAGGTATGGTACAACTGTCTCTTTATAATAGTCCTTTAACCTAGGCATATATTCCACCTCTACTAAGTTTCATCTATGATCTCACCGCACTTCTTACAAACTCTAACCTTTCCCTCAGAGAGGACTCTTGTCCCTATCCTTGTTGGTCTGTTACAGTGGGGACAGACCAGCATAACCTTACTCCAGTGTAACGGTGCTTCTCTAACTATGATCCCCCCTGTAGGAAGCTGAGGGTTTGGTCTCATATGTCTCTTTACTCTATTTATACCCTCAACTATGACCAACTGCTCCTTTGAATTAACCTCTAGGACTTTACCTCTTTTAAACTTATCCTTACCAGCTATAACTTCTACAGTATCCCCTTTCTTGAAGTGACTGAGCGTCATCTTACACCACCTCTGGAGCAAGGGATATTATTCTCATAAAATCTTTATCCCTCAGTTCTTTAGCTACAGGACCAAATATTCTTGTTCCCCTAGGATTTTTCTGATCATCTATGATTACTGCTGCATTCTCATCAAATCTGACCACTGTACCGTCTGGTCTCTTTATTGCATTTTTTGTACGCACTATAACCGCTTTTACTATGTCGCTCTTCTTTATATTAGAATTAGGGGTGGCCTCTTTTACTGTAGCCACAATAACGTCTCCAATATATCCATACTTCTGGTTTCCAGTGCCCAGTACACGTATGCAGAGTATCTCTTTAGCTCCTGTGTTATCAGCTACCTTCAGTCGAGACATCGGTCGTATCATACTCTTCCCCTTCCTTCCTTCCAATAATTCTTACAACTCTCCATCTCTTTTCTTTACTAAGAGGACGAGTCTCTCTGATGAGAACAATATCTCCTATCTGGCATTTATTCTCTTCATCATGGGCTTTATACTTCTTTATACTCTTTACTACCTTCTTATACAACGGATGAGAGAATCTCCTCTCAACCGCTACCACTACCGTCTTATCCATCTTATTACTTACAACTACTCCTATAAGTTCATTCCTAGCCATAGCCCCTCCTTATCTGTTTCCCAAACGTCTCAGATGCATAATAGTAAGAATTCTAGCTATATCTTTCTTTACCTCTTTGATCCTAGCTGTATTCTTAAGCTGTCCTGTAGTCTTCTGAAACCTCAGGTTGAAAAGTTCCTCTTTAAGTTCTCTCAACCTGTTCTCTAACTCTATATCGGTCATATCTCTTATAACAGAAGGCTTCATAGCTTCTCACCACCCATAAGACGATTTCTGGATATCAACTGTGTTTTAATGGGAAGCTTAGAGCTAGCCAGTCTAAATACCTCTAATACAACGTCTTTGGGAAGTCCTGCTATCTCAAATAGGACCTTACCTGGCTTAACTACTGCTACCCAATGCTCTGGAGAACCCTTACCACCGCCCATTCTTGTCTCTGCTGGTTTTGCAGTAACTGGTTTATCAGCAACGACTCTTACCCACATCTTTCCGCCTCTTCTCAGGGCTCTGTTGAGCACGATTCTAGCTGCTTCAAGTTGTTCACTGGTTATCCACGCTGGTTCTAAAGCCTGAAGCCCGTATTCACCAAAGGCAACATAATTTCCATCTGTAGCTATACCTTTCATCCTACCCCTCTGCTGTTTTCTGTACTTTACTCTAGTAGGTATCAGTGCCATCTACAGTAACACCTTCCTCTTCTGGTAATGGTTCCTCTTCAACGGTTTCTTTCTTTTCTAACATCACATCTCCTCTATATATCCATACCTTTATCCCTATCTTACCGTAAGTGGTCATAGCCTCGGCAAATCCATAATCTATATCTGCCCTGAGTCTCTGAAGAGGAACGCTTCCCTCTCTATACCATTCACTTCTTGCAATCTCAGCCCCAGCCAACCTACCACTGCAAGCCACCTTAACCCCCTTGGCTCCTGCTTTTAATGCTCTGGCAACTACATGTTTCATAGCTCTCCTATAAGCCACCCTTTTCTCTATCTGAAAGGCAACATTCTCAGCCAACAGTTGAGCTTCAAGGTCAGGATTCTTTACCTCCTGTATGGTTATAGAGATGGTCTTCCCGGTAAGGTCAGCCAGAGTCTTTCTTAGCTCTTCTATACCAGTTCCCCCTCTACCTATTATAATACCTGGTCTAGAAGCGTGAACTATTACCCTTACCCTACCAGGTAGTCTTTCTATCTCCACCTTGGGAATGCCAGCATGATAGTACTTCTGTTTTACTGTATCCCTTATCTTTATATCCTCTAAGAAGTAATCCTTATACTCTCTGGTTGCAAACCACTTAGCATCCCATGTCTTATTTATTCCTAACCTTAATCCAATAGGATTTACTTTATGCCCCATCTATTCACTCCTTCTCCTGAAGAATAATATATAAATGGCTAGTATATCTCTTCCTTGGATTTACCCTACCCAGAGACCCTACCTTATACCTCTTTAATACAGGTCCTTTATCCGCATATGCCTTGGCAACATAGAGATCATCCTCTACGAGTTCGAAATTATTCACAGCATTAGCCACTGCAGAGTTTAAGACCTTTTCCACAAGTTTAGGAGCCCTTCCGGGGGTAAACTTTAATATAGCTCTAGCTTCTTCTATGCTTTTACCTCTTATAAGAGCCATCACTCTATTAGCCTTCCTAGGAGAGATCCTCACATATCTTGCTATTGCCTGCGCCTCCATACAAAACCCTCCTACTTAAGCTCTCTAGAACGTCTAGTAATCTCTCCATGTCCCCTAAATGTTCTCGTTGGTACAAATTCTCCAAGTCTGTAACCAACCATATTTTCTGTTATGTATATAGGGACATGTTTTCTCCCATTGTGAACCGCTATTGTATGTCCAATCATTTCAGGGATAATCATAGAGCTCCTAGACCAAGTCTTTATAACCTTTTTCTCATTATTCTTATTCATCTCAAGTATCTTCTTTAGAAGCTTCGGGTGGACATAAGGTCCCTTCTTACTGGAACGTCCCATTACTTCCTCCTCCTGACTATAAACTTGTCGGAAACCTTATTCTTTCTAGTCTTATAACCAAGGGTAGGCTTACCCCATGGAGTAACAGGACCAGGTAATCCTATAGGTGCCTTACCCTCACCACCGCCATGAGGATGGTCTACTGGATTCATAGCAGAACCCCTGACAGTCGGTCTCCAGCCAAGCCAACGAGACCTTCCTGCCTTACCCAGGTCGACATTTTCGTGGTCCAGATTTCCTACCTGACCTATGGTAGCTCTACATCTTATATGTATCCTCCGTAATTCACCAGAGGGAAGTCTAAGAAGAGCATACTCTCCTTCCTTCGCCATTATCTGTGCTCCAGTTCCGGCAGCTCTGGCTATCTGTCCCCCTTTACCAGGAACAAGTTCAACATTATGAACAATCGTCCCTATAGGGATATTGGCAAGTGGCATACAATTCCCAGGAGCAACATCGACCTGTTCTCCAGAGATTACAGTATCTCCAACTGAAAGTCCAAGTGGAGCGATTATATACCTCTTCTCTCCATCCGCATAGGATAATAGTGCAATTCTTGCAGACCTATTTGGGTCATACTCTATAGCAACGACCTTAGCAGGAATATTATCTTTATCCCTTTTAAAGTCTATTATTCTGTACTTCCTTTTGTTGCCCCCTCCTCTATGTCTGGTGGTTATACGACCATGTAAGTTACGTCCTGCATTCTTCTTTAATGGAACAACTAAACTGGGTTCCGGTTCTTCCTTTGTAATCTCACTAAAATCTGCTACAGTATAGAACCTTCTACCCGGAGATGTAGGCTTAAATGTTTTTATCCCCATACTTTCACTCCTTACAGTCCCTCAAAGAAGGGTATTGAATGTCCCTCTGCTAGTGTGACTACCGCCTTCTTATATCCAGAGGTTTTTCCTTCAAAGATTCCCATTCTCTTCTTCTTACCCTTCTGCCTGATAATATTTACCTTCTCGACCTTTACACCGAATATATCTTCTATAGCCTTTTTTATCTCAATCTTATTAGCAAAAGGAGATACTACAAATTCATACTTACGAAATTCTCTTAAAATAGAAGACTTCTCGCTTATAACAGGTGTTATAATTATATCTCTAGGGTCAGTCAACTGATATCACCCTTTCTTTGAGCCTTTCAAGAATGGATGTGGTGGTTAGCAGGTAGTTATGCCTCAGTATTTCGTAGGGAGATATTTCATTGATAGAGACCACATCAACATAAGGTATGTTCCTACTTGCCAGGACAAAATTCGTGTCTAGATCTTCCAGTACTACCAAGCAGGAAGATGTTATTCCCAGATTATCCAGTATCTCCACAGCCTTCTTGGTTTTAGGCTCATCAATATTTAGATCTTCTACTAGGATCAACTGATTATTATTTATCTTATCTATCAAAGCAGAAGCAAGTGCAGACCTCTTTACCTTCTTAGGTAGAGACAGTCTCACATCCCTTGGATGGGGACCAAAAACAACTCCGCCACCCTTCCATATAGGAGACCTTATACTTCCATGTCTGGCTCTACCAGTACCCTTCTGTCTCCATGGTTTTCTTCCCCCTCCTCTTACCATACCTCTGGTCTTGGTAGAAGCAGTCTTGGGATACATATTGTAAAGGTGGACTCTCACTGCATAGTAAAGGACATCTTTATTTACATCTGAATCCACAAAAGGGAATGTTCCAACCTCTTCGCCTAGCAGGTTGTATACTTTAATATCTCTACTCATTTACCTCGACTCCTTTTTTAACCTTTTTAGAGTCCTTTATTACCAGAAGACTGTTTCTAGCACCGGGAACAGCCCCTTTTATAAGCATCAAGCCTTCGTCTTCTATAATCCTTACAACTTCTAGTGCCTTAACAGTCACAGTCTTACCACCCATACGTCCAGGGAAATGGTGGCCCTTAAAGACCCTAGATGGGTAAGAGCTGGCTCCGATGGAACCTGGGGCTCTATGGAACATAGAACCATGACTGGCTCCTCCTCCACCATAGTGCCATCTCTTAACCCCACCGGCAAAGCCCTTTCCCTTGGAGGTACCTGTAACATCAACTATATCTCCTGGTTTGAAAATACTTACCGTAATGTTATCTCCTACTTTAAGTTCATCAGTTATTTTATCTACCCTTATCTCCTTAAGAATTCTATAGAAGGGCATCCCTAACTTCTTAAAGAATCCCTGCAACGGCTTATTAAGTTTGGACTCCTTCGTCTCCTCGAAACCTAAAAGTAGAGCATTATAACCATCCTTATCTACCGTCTTTTTCTGGAGAATCTTGCAACCTTCAGTCTTTACGACGGTAACAGGAATTCTGTTCCCCTGCTCATCGAATACCTGTGTCATTCCAATCTTTCTGGCTAGAATACCTTTTATGACCATAGTCCTCACTTCCTATAGTTTAATCTCTATATCTACACCAGAGGGTAGATTGAGCTTCATAAGTGCATTTATAGTCCTAGGAGTAGGATCTAGTATGTCTATCAACCTCTTGTGAATCTTCAAGAAAAACTGTTCTCGTGAATCCTTATCTATGTTTGTTGAACGTAGAATACAGTAGAGCCTCTTCTCTACCGGTAGAGGAACAGGACCAGAAACTTCTGCCCCAGTCCTCTTTGCTGTAGCTATAATCTTTTTCGCCGACTGATCTATTAGATCTACATCATAAGCTTTTAGTTTTATTCTCATTCGCTGTCTCATCTCTTATTCTATAAGCTGGGTTATAACTCCAGCTCCTACTGTCCTACCTCCTTCCCTGATAGCAAATCTTAACCCTTCTTCTAACGCTACCGGTACTATAAGCTCTACTTCCATATTTATGTTGTCTCCTGGCATTACCATCTCTACCCCTTCTGGTAACTTTATCGTCCCTGTCACATCTGTGGTCCTAAAGTAGAACTGTGGCCTGTATCCGTTGAAGAATGGTGTGTGTCTTCCCCCTTCTTCCTTCGTCAAGACGTATACCTCTCCCTTGAACTTCGTATATGGCCTTATGCTCTTAGGCTGTGCTAATACCATTCCCCTCTCTACTTCGTCTTTGTCTATTCCTCTTAACAGTACTCCTATGTTGTCTCCTGCTATCCCCTGGTCCAGCGTCTTCCGGAACATCTCTATACCTGTCACTACACTCTTTAGTATCTCTTGCCTCATCCCTACTATCTCTACCTCGTCTCCTAACTTCACTACTCCTCTCTCTACTCTCCCTGTCACCACTGTTCCTCTTCCTGTTATCGTGAATATGTCCTCTATTGGCATCAGGAAGGGCTTATCTATCGGCCTCTGCGGTGTAGGTATATATTCGTCTACTGCATCCATAAGCTCCCATATCTTGCCACACCATTCACATTCCCTCTTACCACAGCCACACTCTAATGCCTTTAATGCTGAACCCCTTATTACCGGTACTTCATCCCCAGGAAATTGATACTTGGATAACAGGTCCCTTACCTCCATCTCTACCAGGTCTATTAGCTCTGGGTCATCTACCATATCTACCTTGTTCAAAAATACTACTATGTATGGTACGTTAACCTGTCTTGCAAGTAAGATGTGCTCTCTTGTCTGTGGCATTGGACCATCTGCTGCTGAGACTACAAGTATAGCTCCGTCCATCTGTGCTGCACCGGTTATCATATTCTTTACATAGTCTGCATGCCCCGGGCAGTCTACATGTGCATAGTGCCTCTTCTCTGTCTCATACTCTACGTGAGAGATATTTATTGTTATACCTCTTTCTCTCTCCTCAGGTGCATTATCTATCTCGTAGAAGTCCTTGGGCTGTGTCCTCCCAAGTGTTGCCAGCACCTGAGTTATTGCCGCTGTCAACGTCGTCTTACCATGGTCTACGTGTCCTATAGTACCTACATTTACATGTGGCTTGGTCCTTTCAAACTTTTGCTTAGCCATACTTACTTATCTTACCTCCTTCCAATATTCCTTGAGGAATTTCTCCATAATGTGAGAATTCCATAGTATAACTTCCTCTTCCCTGTGTCAATGACCTAAGATCAGTTGCATATCCAAACATCTCACTTAATGGAACAAGCACTCTTATAATCCTTGTAGTACCATCTAATTCCATATCTGTAATATGAGCCCTTCTAGCCATAAGGTCACTCATAACTTCACCCGTATATGTATCGGGGATAGTTACTTCTACCTTCATTATAGGCTCAAGTATTAATGGACTGGCTTTAAGAACTGCTGATTTTACAGCTTGAGAAGCGGCAATCTTAAATGCCATCTCGCTAGAGTCGACCTCGTGATAGGAGCCATCAAATAAGGTCACCTTTATATCTATAACAGGGTATCCTGCATATATACCCCCATCCAGAGCCTCCATAACACCTGCCTCTATTGCGGGTATAAATTCTTTAGGGATGACCCCTCCAGTGATCTTATTGACAAACTCTCTACCTTTACCCCTAGGTAGCGGTTCAACCTCAAGCCATACATGACCATACTGTCCTCTTCCACCAGTCTGTCTTATATACCTTCCCTCTGCCACAGCCTTCTCCTTTATTGTTTCTTTATAAGCCACTTGAGGTCTACCAACATTTACTCCAACATTGAATTCTCTCTGTAGTCTGTCTGTTATTATCTCTAGATGCAATTCTCCCATACCAGAAAGTATGGACTGACCTGTCTCTTCATCTACCCTCCACTTCAATGTTGGGTCTTCCTCAGTAAGTTTACTCAGAGCGGACTGTAATCTCTCTTCATCCTCCCTAGTCTTTGGTTCTATGGCTATAGATATAACAGGCTCTGGGAAATGCATAGGTTCTAAAAGGATAGGATGCTTTTCATCACAGAGTGTTTCACCCGTTATGGTATCTTTAAGTCCAACTAGAGCTCCCAGATCACCAGCTCCTAGCATATCTATCTCTTCTCTCTTATTGGCATGCATCCTGAGTATTCTGGCTATACGCTCTTTCCTATTCTTGTTGATATTAAATACATAACTACCGGGTAAAAGTTTTCCAGAGTAGACTCTTACATACGTAAGCTTACCCACATAGGGGTCTGCCATTATCTTAAATGCCAGTGCAGAAAGAGGAGCATCAGTGGAGGTTTCTCTCTCTTCCTCTTCCTGGGTCAAAGGATTGATGCCTTTTACAGGTGGTATATCCAAAGGGCTTGGCAAGAAGTCGACTATAGCATCCAGAAGAGGCTGTACCCCTTTGTTCTTATATGAAGTCCCACAAAGGACAGGGACAATCTTATTCTCAATGGTGTATCTTCTTATCGCCTGAACTATCTCCTCTTCGGTAATCTCTTCTCCCTCAAGATACTTACTCATTATATTATCGTCCAGCTCCGCCAGGCTCTCTAAGAGGATCTCTCTCTGCCTTAAAGCAGATTCCTTTAACTCTTCTGGAATTTCAGTTTCTTCCATCTCCAGCCCGAGCTCATCCTTATAGTATATAGCCTTTAATCTTATAAGGTCTATAATGCCGATAAAGCTATCCTCTTCCCCTATTGGGAGCTGAATAGGAACCGCATTAGCGTCAAGCTTCTCTTTCATCATATTAACTACACGGATAAAGTTAGCTCCCATACGATCCATCTTGTTTATATAGGCGATTCTTGGAACTTTATATCGATTTGCCTGTCTCCATACTGTTTCAGACTGAGGCTGAACGCCAGCAACCGCACAGAATATAGCAACTATTCCATCTAATACTCTCAGAGCTCTTTCTACCTCAGCTGTAAAATCCACGTGCCCGGGTGTATCAATAATATTTATTCGATGGTCCTTCCAGAAACACGTAGTTACAGCTGAAGTAATAGTAATACCACGCTCCTTCTCCTGGACCATCCAGTCCATTGTGGCAGAACCTTCATCAACTTCTCCTATCTTATAGACCTTACCAGTATAAAATAGTATTCTCTCTGTCGTGGTAGTCTTACCGGCATCTATATGTGCCACTATACCTATATTTCTTGTCTTTTTTAACAAATCTTTCTCCTCCAACCTTAAGTCACCTACCATCGATAGTGAGAGAATGCCCTGTTAGCCTCTGCCATCTTGTGAGTATCCTCTCGCTTCTTTATGGCGGTTCCAACTTTATTGTATGCATCTAGAAGTTCAGCGGTAAGTTTCTCTATAGAGCTCTTTCCACTCCTACTTCTAAATGCCTCGATAATCCACTTCATAGCTAGAGAACGTCCCTTATCTGGGTCTACCTCTACAGGAACCTGGTAGGTAGCTCCTCCTACCCTTCTAGGTCTTACTGCTACTAATGGCCTGACATTTTCTATAGCCTGTTCCAGAATCTCTGCTCCTGACTTACCCAATCTCTCTTCTAAATTCTTTAGTGCAGTATAAACGATCTTCTCAGCCTTTGTCTTTTTACCATTTAACATTACCTTATTTATAAACTTGGCTACCAGCTTACTCTGATATACCAAATCTGGCGGTATATCCCTCTTGGGTACAGGTCCTTTACGCGGCATTTACAACCCTCCTAAGACTTTGGTCTTTTAGCTCCATACTTCGAACGACCCTGCCTTCTATTCTCTACACCTGCTGCATCTAATGTCCCTCTAATTATATGGTACCTTATACCAGGCAGGTCTTTGACTCTTCCCCCTCTTATAAGTACTACCGAGTGCTCCTGTAGATTATGCCCTATACCCGGGATATAAGCAGTCACTTCCATCCCATTTGAAAGCCTAACCCTGGCAATCTTCCTCAATGCAGAATTAGGCTTTTTTGGGGTCATAGTACCTACACGGATACAGACCCCTCTCTTTTGAGGGCATCCTTCTAAAGCAGGAGCCTTAGTTTTAGTCTTTACCTTTTCTCTTCCAAATCTAACCAGTTGATTTATAGTAGGCATCAATTCACCTCCAATGTCACAGCAGAATATAATAACATCTTTGTAGATTTCTGTCAATAATCAGCAATTAACCCATCGGTATCTGAGATATCTCCTCGTCAGTCATCTTCTCTTCTTCCTGAATCTTCTTTATCTCTACATTCTTTGCCTCTATCTCTTTCTCTAAACTCAGAATAGAGTCTATAGTATCTTTAAAAGACTCCATATTAACAACCGCTAGAGCATTCTCCTTATAGAGCTTAAGTAACTTCTCTCCTAGCTCTTCTAATTTGCTCTTCTTATCATTCTGAAGCTTAAATATCTCCGCCTTTAGACTGGCTATTCTAGCTAACTTTCCCGTCTCTTTCCCAATCTTCTGCGCTAATTGGGAAAGAGTTTCTCCAATTTTCTGGGCTGTAGAACTAATTACCTGAGAAATCTTTTCTGTGGACTTCTCTTCCATCCTGTCCTCCTAACAATAGATTTATACTAGTCTCCATTTTACCACGAACAGGCCAAAATTTCAAATTCCACTAGATTAGAACAAAACACTATCTCATATGGTATAATTAATTGGAAACTTTAGTTTTATAGGAATTGATGTATGGATAAAGAGGAGGTTATAGGGTACTTAGCAAGCCACAATATATATCCTTTATATAGCAGGAAGGGAAAAATCTACTGGGGAGGTAAGGCTTCAAATCTATCTGGAGAGGAGAAGGAGAGACTACTTAAAATTCTCAATATTCAAACTGCTGAAGACTGCAGGATAGTAAGAGAAGAGATAAAAGAGAAGTTTAGAGAACTCAGAAAAAATTAGCCAATAAAATATTGGATAAAAGATGAGAGACCTAGAGAGCTTTTGATAAAAAATGGACCAGAGAATCTTCCCCTCTCAAAACTTCTAGCTATAATAATCAGAACTGGAAGCGACTCTAAAAGTGCAGAGGAACTGGCAAAGGTCTTGCTAAACGAGTTTGGTTCACTAAGAGGTCTAGATAGGGCAGAGATCTCGCAACTCTGCTCCATTCCTGGTATAGGTATAGCTAAGGCAGTTGAGATAAAAGCTGCTTTGGAGATCGGCAAAAGACTATATAGAGAGGAGGTGGACCTGGGAACAAAGATAAAGGGTCCAAAGGATGTAGTTATGTATGTTAGGGAATACTATGCTCCATATCTTAGAGATCTAAATAAGGAAGTATTCAATATCATTCTTTTAGACCACAGAAACAAGGTGATAGATAATATAGAGATAAGTAGGGGCAGTATAAATGCAAGTATTGTGGACCCTAGAGAGATAATTAGGGAGGCGACTTTAAAGTCTGCATCTTCGATAATCCTGGTGCATAATCATCCTTCAGGAGAGACATCCCCCTCTATGGATGATATTGAGACTACCAATCGGATAATAGATGCATGCAGGATAGTGGGGATAAAGGTTCTCGACCACATTATTTTAGGGAAGAATAATGTGGATTATACGAGTTTTGCAGAACTTGGACTAATAAAATAAGATTACAGGAGGTTAGATAAAGATGAAAGGGAAGATTTTGGTGTTGCTAATTTTGGGTTTGTTTCTCATTCCAGCTTTGACATTTAGCGCTGAGCCAGAAATAAAGACGATAATCATCGAACCACCGCAGACAGAATTCAAAGTAGATGTATGGACAGATAAGGGAGACAATGCTAGATATACAGTAGGAGAAACCATTACTATATACTTCAAACTGACCCAAGATGCATACGTATATATATGGGATATTAATGCCAATGGAGAGATCAGACTTATACTACCAAACGGTTATCAACAAGATAACTACTTCAGAGCTAACATAGTATACTCTATCCCTCCATCAAAAGATAAGTATGTACTAAGAATTGCCCCTCCCTATGGGAGAGAAGTAATTCATGTGTTGGCAAGTAAGACTCCTATTAATATCCTGGAGAGTTATAAGAAGGACCTAACCAGAGATCCATTCCCTCTAATTCAGGAAAGTCCAGAAAACTTCACAGACAGGGTAAAAAGAAATATAGAGATTGTTCCAGCCCCTCAAACCGTACAGTGGACAACAGCAAATACCATATTTTATGTTGTAGAAAGTATTGTAGCTCCTCCAACTCAAGCTCTGGGAAGACTCGTAGTGGAGAGTAAGCCAAGTGGAGCGAGTATCTATATGGATGGGAGATTCCTCGGGTATACTCCTTACACTGGTGATGTCTCCCCAGGGAGACATACGATCACCTTACAGCTTCCTGGATATCAGCCGTATGAGACAACTGTAAATATAACACCAAACAAAACCACAAAGATAGGAGCAACCCTAAAACCCATCGTTTCTTATCTGGGGGCATTCTATATAACAAGTACCCCTTCTAACGCTGAAGTGTACATAAACGGTGAGAGAAAAGGAAGAACACCTATCAAGATCGACAAACTAAAGCCAGGAAGATATCAGATTACTATTATTAAAGCTGGCTATGAGACATTTGTGCAATACTTTGAGGTAATACCTGGAGAAACAAGAAATATTAGCGTACAGCTATATCCGATAAGATAAGGATAATAAAATGGGGAGCTGCTATAGCAGCTCCCCACAAAAATTCTTTTACTCCCT
>OGCH01000331.1_pt1 | contig 27025 bp, 27 predicted proteins | sample 1570111 | NCBI WGS metagenome assembly OGCH01 (sample SAMN03436243, study PRJEB24508) | hot springs metagenome | biome: Desert Springs; feature: Hot Springs; material: Water | place: USA: Great Boiling Spring, Nevada | collected 2008-12-01 | depth 0 m m | reverse complement strand
AAGGACCTCAGGTGAGACCCTTCGGCCTTTCGGCCTCAGGGTGACAAAAAAAGGGGGCTAAGGGCGACAAGAAAAGGGGGGCATCCTGAGGGCCGTAAGGCCCGAAGGACCTCGCTCTTACTTTCGTTTAAATCTTGACTTTCATAAAAAAAGAATTTAGAATAAACTTAACATGAAGGCACAACCTGAAGAGTCTCAGCACGAAATAGTTTACAGGGCTGACCCCTTTGCCCTAATCTTCCGAGAACTCGACCTTATCCATTCCGACATCAGAGAAATCAAATCAGAAATCGCCTTCCTCCACAAAAGAATTGATGAAACGAACAAGAGAATTGACGAAACAAACAAAAGAATTGATGAAACGAACAAAAGAATTGATGAGATGGATAATAGGATCAATAAAAGAATTGATGAGATGAATATAAGGATTGATGCAGTTAGCGCTGAGCTTAACAGGCGATTAGATAAGTTGTTTATAATTGTGATTATTAATCTTTTAGCAATCCTTGGTTTTCTGTTGAAGTTGGTCCTTGATTCTGTTTTAAAGTAGCAAAATCTAAGGCTTTCCTGTAGAAGTCAATAAATGCGGGCCTGGGGAGATTTGAACTCCCGACCCCTGGCTCCGGAGGCCAGTGCTCTGTCCGCTGAGCTACAGGCCCATAAGGCTGACTAATAGATTTTAATTAAAATAAATCATTTTTCAGGAGAATGGCAAGGTCCCGGATCTCTTCCTGAGCTTGTGGTATAGCCCTTTTCTCTACAAAGTCTTCCCAGATAAATCTCGGAGCCGACGCAAGAACAGTCGTTGCTACACCCTGTGGCAGTATAAACCTTGCCGACTCCTTCTTCATCTCTTTTGACCAATCGTTGTAAATTTTTAAGGATTTTTCAATAAGCTCCTTATAAACCTGAAGATGCATTTCTTTAAAACAGGAGGGAACAACAAAAAAGTCTGCCGTGGTGTAGCGATGAGACCTTTGGTTGAAGTTGAGCCAGGTATGTCTTACGAATTGATGGCTAAAGATGCGAGAAAAATTGTGTGCGATAACAACCGTCCAAAGGAAGGGATTTTCTTTATCCTCAAGAATGATCACTTCTTGACTTGCAAAAAAACCTTGCGGAGCCTCAAAAGGGGTATCGACAGCTAAAGCCAAACTGCCTTCCCATGCCTTAACCCAATCGTCTTTTTCCCTTTTAAAAGTCCGAACCTGAATGGCATCTAAATCCAAATCCACAGAAATTAGTCTTAAAAACTGCGTCTCATCAAGGGCTTCTGCAAAGTGCCTTAGATTAAAAAGAGAAAGAGCCCTTTCTTCGTCAAAGAAGGCTTTAAAATAGGTTTTGGAAAGCTGATATTTCTCCTCAGAGCTTAAGCCAGCTAAGTCAACAACTACAGGCGTGTGGGCAAAGACGCTAAAGTGCCCAGCCTTCCTAAGATGAAGAAGGAAGCTTACAAACCGTGACTTGTCCTTAAATTTTTCTTCCGAAAAGAGGTTTAAGGGATGGGCATCATGATAGCAAACCCTTGCTCCAAGGTAGGAAAAGGCTAACCCTCTCGAAAGGTCATTTAAGTTTGCCCTTTCAAGGACAAGATAGATAAGACCCCTTTGGTCTTGCCTTAACTTTTTAAGCTCCATCTTTATATCCTCCGGTTGAACCAAAACCACCTCTCGAAAAGGTTGTTTGCGGTCCAGACATTTCTACAATTTCTGGGAAAGCTACGTTTATGAAAACCATCTGGGCAATTTTTTCACCAGCCCGAACCTCAACGCTTTCTTCTCTTAGGTTTAAAAGAGGGATCATTACCTCGTCATCCTCCCCGCAGTAATCAAAATCAATTATTCCAACAGAATTCGTCATGATAAGCCCTTTCTTTATAAAAAGAGAGGACCTTGGGAAGATGAACAGTCCATAAGGCGGTTCTGCTTTGATGACAAGACCTGTTCTAAGGAGCTTAAATTCTTTTGGGGCAAATTTTACATCCTCTAAAGCAAAGAGGTCATAGCCAATGGCACCAGATGTGCCTCTTTCCGGAAGTTTTGCTCGAGGGTCCTTTTTCCAAACTAAGACTTTCATCTTTTAGGTACCAAAATTTTTTAGGTAATAAGAAAGCTTGGTTAGCCCGTGAATGATGGAGAGGTTTTCCACCTTTATTTTATCATCTTCTTCGGGAAAGAGCGGATAGTTGCTAAGGTTAAGTATTGCTTTTAAACCATGTTGCACAAAGGCTGAAAAATAGATTTCTTGATCCTCATCGGTAGTGATAATTCCGATGTCTACCTTGATAGCTTTACAGACATAGGAGAGCTGATCAAGATTGTAAACCGAGACCCCACCTATGACCAAACCAATGTTTTCTGGCTTGGTATCAAAGGCTGCCATGATAAAAAAACCTTCCTTTTGGAGTTGAGCATGCTCTATCAAATACCTGCTAAGGGGAGTAAGCCCCCCAATGATAACGTTCCATTCTTCTGTCCTGCCTAAAAATTTTTTGAGGTTATATTTCAAAGCCTTTACTGAATAACCAACCCCTTTGGTGCCAAGGGTCCCAACAAAGCTTAAATCTTTTCTTAGCTGAGCTGAGTTTACACCTGAAAGTTTGGCTAAATCTTCAGAGCTAACGAAATCAACCCTTTTCTTCTCTAAATTTTCAAGAACCTTAAGATAGATGATCAACCGGTTTAGGGTGTTTTCGGGTAGCTCCTTCATGGGCTCCCTTCAGTTAAGGTTTTAGGTATGTTCTCTTCAAAGGGAGGATAAATTATTCCCCTTTCGGTAATGAAGGCTGTTATCAAGCTTGCAGGCGTCACATCAAAGGCATAGTTTAAAGCCCTTGCTCCCTTCGGGGAAAGGTTTTTCCCACCGCAGGTTAAAACCTCCTTTTCTGAACGCTCTTCAATAGGTATCTCCGCACCTGAGGATAAGTTCAAATCAAAGGTTGAAGAGGGGGCAGCAACGTAAAAGGGGATCCCATGATGCCGAGCTAAAACTGCAAGGGAATAGGTACCGATCTTGTTTGCTGTATCTCCCTTTGCAGTAATCCTGTCTGCTCCAAGGATGACCGCTTTCACTAAGCCTCGTTGCATGAGAAAGCCTGCGCTATTGTCTGTGATTATTCGATAGGGAAGGTTTAGGCGAGATAGTTCCCAGGCGGTAAGTCTTGTCCCTTGCAAAAAAGGTCTTGTTTCATCAACATAGACTAAGTGATTTTTTCCTTGAGAAAAGGATGCCCTGATGACCCCTAAGGCTGTGCCATAGCCCCCAGTTGCCAAAGCACCGGTATTGCAATGGGTTAGTATGCCTCCTTCAGGCAAAAGGTCCTTCCCGTGTTCAGCCATGGAAAGATTAGCGGCTAACTCCCATTCCCATATGCTAATCGCCTTCTTCTTAAGTTCCTCGGCTAAGAAACTAAGCTCCTCATACCTCACCCAAGAAGATACGTTTTGTAAAACATCCTCAGCTTTGTTCATCATCTGATTAAGGGCGTGAACGAGGTTTACGGCTGTTGGGCGGGCTTCCGCTAAAGTTTGGTAAAGTCTCCTTAGCTTTTGCTTAAGCTCCTTTTTCTCGATAACCTTTTTTCGCTTATCTAAGAGCCTTCTTACTCCTAAGTAGAAACCGATAGCTCCAACAATACCGATGGCTGGAGCCCCTCTAACCACCATATTTTTTATAGCTCTTCTAACCTCTACATGGTCTTTGGCTTTGACTACACTTTCTTGAGGAAGCTTCCTCTGGTCAAGAAGGTATAAACAATCTTCGGTAAGAACAAAGGGAAGGATATGGTCTGCATTTTTTGGAAGAAGTGCCTTTTCCTTAAGCTTTGTCCAAAGTTTAATCAAACTTATCCCTCTAAAAGTTCAGTTAAAATTTGGTTGACAAGCTTGGGATTAGCTTTTCCACCAGTCTTTTTCATCACCTGCCCGACAAAAAAGCCAAGAACACCCTTCTTGCCAGAGCGATACTTTTCCACCTCACTTGGGTTTTCCCGTATCACCTCTTCGCAAACCTTTCTAAGTAGCTCTTCAGAGCTTTCTTGCTTTAAGCCCCTTTCTTCAACGACCTTCTTAGGAGAAACCCCCTTTTCATACACCTCAGGAAATACCTGTTGTTTAGCTATAGTTATAGATATCGTCCCATCGTCAACCAGGCTAAGAAGTTCTGCCAAGAATTCTGGCTTAAGCTGTGTTTGCTCAATAGAGAGGTTATCCCGGTTTAGGTAGCGTAAAACTTCAGTCAAGATAAAATTGGCAACCGCCTTTGGTTTTGCATAAAGCTTAACCGTATCTTCAAAAAAATCAGCCAAAGGCTTCTCTTCCACAAGGATTCCAGCTTCATAGGATGTTAATCCGTATTCTTCCATAAAACGCCTTTTCTTAGCAGAAGGAAGCTCGGGAAGTTCGCTTTTAATCTTTTCTATCCAATCCTCAGAAACTCTAACTTCGATTAAGTCAGGGTCTGGAAAGTAGCAGTAGTCATGAGCCTCTTCTTTTCCTCGCATAGGATGGGTGGTCTGAGTGGCTTCGTCGTAAAGCCTTGTTTCTTGAACCGGGGTTTTACCTTCAAGGAGAAGCGCCGTCTGTCTCTTTATTTCAAAAGCCAAAGCCCTCTCAACATGCTTAAAGGAGTTCATGTTCTTTAGCTCAACCTTTACGCCAAGGGTTGAACTTCCCTTGGGACGAACAGACACATTGGCATCGCAGCGTAGACTTCCCTCTTCCATGTTTCCATCGCAAATCCCAAGATAACGAACAATACTCCTTAATGTTTTGAGATAAGAAACCGCCTCTTCAGGAGAATGGATCTCAGGCTTGCTTACGATTTCAAGGAGAGGGATCCCTGTGCGGTTAAAATCAACATAAGAATAGGGCTTTTTCTCGTCATGAATGAGCTTCCCAGCATCCTCTTCCAGATGGATCCTTGTTAAGTTGATAAGCTTTGGGCGTCCGTTTACCTCTATCTCAATTGCTCCCCCTTCGGCAATGGGTAACTCATACTGAGAAATCTGGTAGTTTTTAGGGAGGTCAGGATAGAAGTAGTGTTTTCTTGCCATGATGGAAAGCCTATTGACCTTTGCACCCACTGCTAAGGCGAACTTTAAGGCATAGTGTATGGCTTCCTTGTTTAGAACGGGTAAAACGCCAGGCTGACCTGTGCAGATTGGACATACCTGAGAGTTGGGTGTAGCACCAAACTTAGTGGAACAGGAACAGAAGAGCTTACTTTTTGTCTTTAGCTGAACATGCACCTCAAGCCCAATAACCGGCTCAAACTCCATCGGCTCCCTCACAAAAAATTCGGTTTAGAAAAGTTAGTTAACGCTTAGTTTAAAATTCCAAAGAGTATCTGTCAATAGAGGGACAAGGGTTGTTCTAAAAATCCTGGAAGTCTACTTTGCCATCTTGAGGAAGACCTATCCTTTTGGTTTGAAGAGCCCTTAGGTTCAGACCTTGGGACAAAGTAATTACATCATTCTTAACAACGCATTGACTACAGCGCAAGCGGCAGGGCTTCCGCCCTTTCTACTTAGGTTTGTTATGTAAGGAATGTCTTCTCGAAGAAGCATAAGCTTTGCTGAAAGGGCTTTAACAAATCCTACGGGCATCCCAACAACGACTACATCCTCTCTTTCCTGCTCCTTTAAGACTTCTATAGCTCTAATCAGAGCTGTTGGAGCGTTGCCGATCACAATCAACCCAAGGTCGTTTTCCGTTTTAAGAGCAAGCTCTATTGCTTGTTCAGTTCTCGTGCCAAAGTTAACCTCCCCAATCCTATCTAAATAGCAGACCACCTTTTCCCTTGGATAGAGTCTTTTTGAGATGCCGGCTTTCGTCATCTCTACGTCAACAAGGATCTTCTTTTTATTTCCTAAATTCTGCAAGGCAAGCTCAATAGCTTTTGGATGAAAGACCATGGTTTCAATATACTCAGGGTCAGCCGTTGCATGAACTACCCTCTTTACAACCTCTCTCTCACGAGGCAAAAACCTGCTAAAATCAAATTCCCTTTCAATAATGCGAAAGCTTTCTTCTTCTATGCTTTGTGGGGTGTAAGTTCTTATTTCGTCTATACGCTCCTTTACGATCTCGGCAAGTCTTTCATGTTGTCCAAGGGGCTTGGTTATCAGCACCTCCGCCGAAGGAAAATCAGCCTTAACTCTCTCAACAAGCTCTGGTAGGTCTTTCGTTACATGAACGCCAGCTGAGAGAAAAAGAGGATGAAGGATTACCCTTTTTGCCCCATCCTTAAGGCACTGCCTTAGGGCAGACTCAACATCCGGTTCCCCAAATTGAAGATAGGCTAACACCACATCCTCTTCTGGCACATCAAGGATTTTAGAGAGATAACACCTAAAGGGCTCCCAAGCATTGGCAGACCGCTTTGGGCTCCCATGCAACACGAGCATTATCTTTTCTTTTTCGCCTTTCATCTTAAAGGGGCCTCCATTAGTAAAGTTGCCTTTCCTTCATGACAGGAAAGTTTTACCTTTGCTCCAAATAGTAAAGGGTAATTTTTTTTACCATGTCCAAAGGGAAAGTCAATCCCAATGGGAATATTTTCTGGCAGGTTATGCTGAAGGTTATGGAGCAAGGCTTCTGAAAAGATACCGTCTAAGTCTCCAAAAACGATGCCTTTTATTCTCCTGGTAGATAAAGTGAGGATAACCTGTATAAGAGCCCGCTCCAAGCGATGGGGTGCTTCCTTCACATCTTCAAAAAAGAGGACCATATCTTCTTCGAAAGGAAGATAAGGGGTCCCGCATAGGCTGGCAAAGGTAGCAAGGTTCCCTCCAATGAGATATCCATGGGCTTCTCCCTCTCGGTAAGACCTTCCTTCAAGAACAAGCTCTCTTCTTTTCCCCTCAAGGAGCTCCAATAAAAAGTTAAGGCAATCTTTTTCGACCTCAGGTAAGTTGAGGACCATCGGAGCATGGATACCCATTTTTCTAAATTTTTTCCAAAAGTAGGAGTGAAGGATTGTGATATCGGAAAAGCCAATTAAAGGAGGGATTTGGGAGGGCTTAAGGTTTAATTTTTCTAAATACTCATCTAAGAAGGGAAGTATTTTTATGGCTCCAAAGCCACCCCGAACCGCCCATAGATAATCAAACTCTTGCGTGGCAATTATTTCCGCTAAAAGAAAGGCTGTTATCGAAGGGATAGACGGAGTAGGGTCCGCAAAGGTTTTAAAGGATATTCCAAGTCCTTTTAGGACTTCAAGCCCCTTTGCTAAATCCTCTTCCTTTGGGGGGCTTGAAGGCTGAACTACGGCAACGCGGAGCATCTTTTCCAAAGAAAATAGAGTCCTTGAAGCGTAAGAAGAGGCTCAACTCTTTTTATCCGCCTACTTAAGGGAGAAATTACCCTGGCAAGCCCTCCTGTTGCTATGACCTCAGGATTGGTCTTCATTTCAGAGCTAAGCATGTCAATCAAGCCATCAGCAAGGCAGGCAAATCCATGAAGGATTCCGCTTTTCATCGCTGAGATGGTATCTTTCCCGAGAGGAGATTCTGGAGGTGAAAAAAGGTCTATTTTAGGGAGCTTTGCCGTCTTGAAAAAAAGACTTTCTGAGGCAGAAAGAACACCAGGAGCAATAGCGCCACCAAGATAGATTCCAGCCTCAGAAATACAATCAAAGGTAGTAGCTGTCCCAAAATCAACGACGATGCAAGCCTTCCTATACTTTTCCCAGGCTGAAAAGGCGTTAACAATCCTATCTGCCCCAACCTCAGAAGGATACTTCAAATCTATCTTTATGGGAACAGTCTCTGGGCTTGCAACTAAGACCTCTCTTGCAAGCCATTTTCTCCCCAGTTCAACCCAAAAGGGGGTCAAGCTTGGAACAACAGAAGAGATAGAAAGTCCTTTAATTTCGTAAAGCTTGACTTGGTATAAGTCTAAAAAACCTTTTAGTTTTACTAAGAGCTCTTCAGTTGAAACAGGGGTTTCAGTGCGAAAGCTTCCGCAAGCCTTTAGCGCTCCGTCAAGATGGAAGATGGCAAAGCCAGTAGAGGTGTTTCCAACATCTACGGTCAGTAGATACTCAGACATGGGCTAAGAGATAGCAAACCCAGTTATCCTTTGCTCTTTTTTCAAGGATTTTAACCGGTGCTTTATTTAAGGTAGACTCAATCTCTTCACACATAGTATAGACAATGCCTGAAAGGATGTAATATCTTGCTGAAAAAAATTCTTCTTTGCTTAAGAGCTCCAACAACAACCCTTTATAAAGGTTTGCTAAAATAAGGTCCCCCTCGTAGGGTAGATGCTCCCGAACATCTCCTTCTATGACCTCTGCAGAAAGGTTGTTTAAGGCAAGGTTATGCTTGGCTACTTTTACACAAAGGGGATTGTAGTCAAGGGCAACAACCTCTTTTCCAAGCTTTGCCCAAAGAAGGGTTAAAATTCCGCTTCCACAACCAAGGTCAAAAACCTTCTTAATAGTTGGGTCAAGGTTGTAGAGGTCCCATGAAGCGTTGAGCACCATCTCTGTTGTGGGATGAATGCCTTCACCGAAGACAACGCTTGGGTCAAACCGAAGGTCATATTCTCCTTCATACCAAATGGGGGCAATCTTTATAGGACCTACATTGAAAGGCCGAGGGACCCGCCTTTCGTTCCACTCCGAAAAGGGGACAACATCCTTTATGTCAAGAATAAGGTTATACTTTTTGACAAGGCTTTCTACAAGCTCATCCTTTGGCTTATGAAAGAAAAGAACTCCTATCCCATCCTCTTCCCAATACCCAATAAGGTCTGGGTCATCAAAGGTTCGTAGCTCAGGATGAGTGTTTCTAAAGCCGTAGATGTAGAATTTTGTGTATTCCTTGTAGGGCGGTCTAAGCATCTCTATAAGCTTACTTAGTTAAGGAAAAATTTCAACAGCCTTTCAAAGAAAGGTGCCCCAAGATACTGAAAAATAAGCCCTAAGAAAAGGTTTAGTAAGAGCCAAAGGAGGATGAGATACCTTATACGCCTTTTCTTTTTTACAAAGAACCCTTTTTCTAAGCCTTCGCGGGCAAACACTCTTCTAAGAAAGGAAATTCTCTCATAAAGACCGTAGTGATGCCATGATTTCTCAAAAAGTTGCCCTGTTACCTCACCAACCTTGTATAGGGCTTTAACTAAAGGAGCCTCTGACCCAAGGTAATAGCAGGCAAACAAGTCAGCCTCCCTTTCTAAGGACCTTAAAAAATAGGCAAAAATGTAACGGAAGAAGATAAAAGCAAAGATTATCAGGTAGATGGAAAGGGATATTTCAAAGAGCCCTTTGTTTTTTTCAAAAAATTCAGAAAAAGCATCAACATCTTCAAAGGTAAGAGCAAAAGGAAGGAAGAAGAGGAAAAGCAAGTTCAGCAGATACAAAGCGAAGCTAAGGAGGAGAAGGAATAGCCATACTCCGTGATGATTACGCAGGTGGGCAATCTCATGGGCTAAAACCCCAAGCACCTCATCCTCATCAAGCACTTTCAAAAGAGGCTCGCTGAAGAAGAGATACCTGAAGGGAGGAACAAAACCTAAAACACCTGCCGTGTAAAGCCTTGCTCCTATGGGCTCAAGGACGAGGATGTTCCGAAATTTAATCCTTAAAGCTCTGGCAAAGTTTTCTATGAGATTTCTCAAATAGCCTGAAGAAAGCTCATAAACTGGAAGGATCTTTACCATCATTGCTGGCGCAAGGGTAAGAATAAGAAAAATAAAACTTACGGTACGGAAAGGGTAATCAAAGGTAAAATATTCGGCGGTTTCTTCAAGAAGGTATAGCAGAAGAAGGGGAGAAAGCAGGGCAGAAAGGAGCCTTGTATACTTTAAGTTCAGATTGTGGAGAAGAATTCGGGCTGGCAAATAATAGTGAAAAAAGAGTAAAAAAGAAGGTATAAGACCAAAATACCTGTCCTCAAAAAACTTCTTAACTCCAAAAATGCTTAAGTCTGCGGTAAAAAAGGAAAAAATCATCAGAAAAATAAGGATATGCACAGAACGAGGAGGTCTGCTACTTAATGGAAGAGCCTTTCTAAATAATATCAAAATTAAAAAGAAAAGAACTTCTTTCGAAAGAAAAAGAAAAACTAAAAACCAACTGTTTAGGCCTAAATCAAGAGGTGGAGTAAGCTCAACGAGTAAAAAGGCAAACCAAAGGAATATTAAATCTTCATAGATCACTCTTAAAATTTAAAAGGAAAGTAGATATTTAACAAGGGCTTGCCTTTCCTCAGGTGAGATCTTCTTCGTAAGGTTAATAAAGGGCTTCATTACTCCAAACCTTGATTTATCCATGATAGGTTCTCGCTTACCAAGAAAGAACTCTTCAAGCTCTTTTGCCTTGCCAGCGTAAGCTTTAGAGATCTCTTTTACTGAAGGGGCAACTACGCTTGAGCCTTCAGAGTGACAGGCTGAGCACCCTAACCTTTGAAAAACCTTCTTTCCCATTTTGGCATCCTGCGCATATAATTGGCTCGTAAAAATAAGACTGCCTACTAAAGTTAAAGCTAAAACATTAACTGATTTTTTAAACATTATGAACCCTCCTTCTTACCTACTAATAAAATATCCCCCTTTTTCAACCTTTGACCGAGGGCAAACTCATAGGCTGACATCCTCTTTTTACCTTCAAGCTGAACCTCTTCAAGCAAAAGGGCACCCTTCCCACAAATAACTAAAATGCCTTCTTTTGATATGTTCAAGACTGTGCCGGGTGAACCATCGCCTTCTTTAATATCTATGTTCTTTGCCTTGTAAACCTTGAGGATTTTCCCTTGATAGTAGGTCCAAGCAGATGGCCAGGGTTGAAACGCCCTAACTTTTCGTTCGATCGTCAAGGCATCCTCATCCCATCTAAAAAAGCCGTCTTCCTTTTTAAGAAGCGGGGCATAGGTTGCCTTATCATGTTCCTGAGGCTGAGGAACAAGCCTTCCTTCTTTGTGAAGCTTTAAAGCCTTATCAAGGGCGACGACGGCTAAATGCTTTAGCTTCTCTGTTAAGCTCGGAGTTGTCTCATCTTCCGCAATTTCTATCCTTTCTTGAAGAAGAATAGGTCCGGTATCCATGCCCTCATCCATCTGCATAACGGTGATGCCTGTTTCACCTTCACCTGTGAGAATGGCGTAGGCAATAGGGGAGGCTCCCCGGAATTTTGGTAAAAGTGAGGCGTGAAGATTCCAAAAACCAAATCTTGGGATCTGGAGTAGCTCAGAAGGCAAGATCTTTCCGTAGGCAAAGACAACTCCCAGGTCCAAATTAAAGTTTTTTATCCTTTCCAAAAAAACCTCATCCCGGAGCTTAGCAGGCTCAAGAACTGGCAACCCCTTTTCTTCAGCCCAGGTCTTAACGGGAGAAGGGGAGGGCTTAAGCCCTCGCCCTTTTGGCTTTTCTGTTTGAGTGACAACTAACACCAAATTTTCGTTGTAGTATAAATATTCAGCAACAGGGATAACAAATTCCGGCGTCCCAAAAAAGGCTACTCGGTATTTTTTCATTTAGTGCTTTACTTTCTTGTGAAATTCAAATTCTCCTGTCTCGTTTACGTCAACCACTACCACGTCCCCCTCAGTAAAAACCCCTTCAAGCACTTTTATGGCTAAGGGGTTTTCTATGTATCTCTGGATAGCCCTCTTCAAGGGTCTTGCTCCAAAGATGGGGTCGTATCCTACTTCAGCGATCTTTTGCTTTGCCCTTTCAGTGATCTCCAAGAATAACCCCTTTTCAGCAAGGCGAGAGTTGAGATACTTTATCTGGATGTCGACTATTTGCAAGATATGGTCCATCGTAAGGTTGTTAAAGATGATGATTTCATCGATCCTGTTTAAGAATTCAGGTCTTAAGGTAGTCTTAAGGAGGTCCATGATCTTTCTTTCAATCTCTTCCTTCCCGTAGAATCCTTCTTGGAAGTAGTGGCTTCCAAGGTTTGAAGTCATGATAATGATGGTGTTGCTAAAGTTGACGGTGCGTCCTTTACCGTCGGTAAGCCTTCCGTCGTCAAGCACTTGAAGTAGGATGTTAAACACCTCAGGATGAGCCTTTTCAATCTCGTCAAGAAGGATAACTGAATAGGGCTTTCTCCTAACAGCTTCGGTCAATTGTCCACCCTCTTCGTAACCAACATACCCTGGGGGGGCACCAATAAGCCTTGACACTGAATGCTTTTCCATGTATTCGCTCATGTCTAATCTAATCAAGGCTTTCTCGGTGTCAAACATAAACTCAGCAAGGGCTTTAGCAAGCTCTGTCTTACCAACGCCGGTTGGACCAATGAATAGGAAGGAGCCAATAGGCCGGTTTGGGTCCTTGAGCCCAGCTCGAGCTCTACGGATGGCGTTTGCGATGGCAGATATTGCATGATCCTGCCCAACTACCCTTTCCCTCAATCTGTCCTCAATCTTAAGGAGCTTTTCCCTTTCTGATTCGAGAAGCCTCTTCACCGGGATGCCCGTCCATTTAGAAATTATCTCGGCAATGTCCTCTGCATCAACCTCCTCTTTAAGGAAACGTTTACCCTTTTGAACCTCCGAAAGCTTTTCGTTCTTTTGGGCTAATTCCTTCTCAAGCTGAGGGATAAGCCCGTAGATGATCTCTGCTACCCGGTTTAGGTCTCCTTGTCTCTCTGCCTGCTGAGCTTCAATCTTAAGCTGGTCAATCTTCTCTTTGATCTTTCTGATCTCTTGAATGATCTCCTTTTCCCTTTGCCATTGAGCCTTCATTTCTTCAGCTTGCTTTCGGAGTTCAGTAAGTTGTTCGAGAAGCTTTTGCAACCTCTCCTTAGCCTTGGGGTCAGTTTCCTTCTCTAAGGCAACCTTTTCGATCTCAAGCTGCTTGATCTTTCTTTCAATCTCGTCTATCTCGGTTGGCATAGAGTCGATCTCGATCCTAAGCTTTGCTGCCGCCTCATCTATAAGGTCTATAGCCTTGTCAGGTAGGTATCTATCAGTAATGTAGCGATGAGAAAGGGTAACGGCTGCTATGATGGCGTTGTCTGTAATTTTTACACCGTGGTGAACTTCATACTTTTCCTTAAGACCTCTGAGGATTGCTATAGCTTGCTCTATCGTTGGCTCTTCGACATACACAGGCTGGAAACGTCTCTCTAAAGCCGGGTCCTTTTCTATGTATTTTCTGTATTCTTCGATGGTTGTTGCGCCGATGCAGTGTAGCTCACCCCTTGCAAGGGCTGGCTTTAGCATGTTTGCTGCATCCATAGCCCCTTCAGCTGCACCAGCCCCAACGATAGTATGGATCTCATCAATGAAGAGGATGATCTCTCCCTCGCTTGCCTGCACTTCAGCAAGTATTCCCTTTAGCCTTTCCTCAAACTCTCCCCGATACTTTGTTCCTGCAAGGAGGCTTCCGAGGTCAAGCTGAATAATCCTCTTATTTTTTAAGATTTCTGGGACATCGCCTGCCACGATCCTCTGGGCAAGCCCCTCAACGATAGCAGTTTTACCAACGCCTGGCTCACCAACGAGAACAGGATTGTTTTTAGTTCTCCGAGAAAGGATATGCATTACACGACGGATCTCTTCGTCCCTTCCGATGACTGGGTCAAGCTTTCCAGCCCTGGCAAGGGCTGTAAGATCCCTCCCGAAACGTTCAAGGGCTTGATACTGCTCCTCAGGGTTCTGGTCAGTGATACGCCTTCCCTTGCGGATCTGCTTAATAACTTCCATGGCTGAGGTAAAGGTTGCTCCTCTGCGGCGGAGGGCTTCGCCAGCTTTAGTAGGGCTATCGATTATGGCTAATAAAAGATGCTCAGTTGAGATGTAGGCATCCCGCATTTCTTTTGCTAAAGCTTCAGCCCTGTCTAACACCTGTTTTAAAGGCATGGATATGTAGAGCTGATAAGCCCCACCTGAGACCCTTGGAAGCCTTTCTAAAATTTCGTCAAGCTCAGTAGAGATTATCTTTGAATTTATGCCCAGCCTATCAAGGATGGTGGAAATAATCCCACCCTCTTGCTCTATCATCGCTTTAAGTAGATGCTCCGGATGGAGCTCCGTGTGATTGTAAGACTCTGCAAGTTTTTGTGCAGATTGAAGCGCCTCCTGAGCTTTAAAAGTAAACTTTTCAAGCTTCATGTAACAACCTCCGACAAAGTCTTTTTTCTTTTAAAGATAAAAACAAGGTTTAAGAATTCAAGGTATAAAATGTCTGAACTAAGGGTCTTGAATTTAAAAACGATGTGTTTAACTTTTATGTTAGAAAAAGAAAAATAAAATTTAAAAGGAGGTGATAGGTATGGCTGACTTAGTAGTATGGCGTCCATTTCAAGAATTAAGAAAGGAGATTGACAGACTATTTAATGAATTCTTTAGCAGACCTTTAATTCCTGAAAAGTTTGAATGGTTTGAATGGACACCAGCTGTGGACGTATCTGAAACTGAGGATAGTATAATTGTAAAAGCTGATTTACCTGGGGTAAAACCAGAGGAGATTGAAATTAACATTTCTGACAACATCCTGACTATTAGAGGTGAAAAGAAGAGAGAAGAGGAGGAAAAGAAGGAAAACTTCTATCGTGTAGAAAGGTATTATGGAAGTTTTATGAGAGCTATTCAACTTCCCACTGAGGTAGATGTAGAAAAGGTAAAGGCAACTTACAAAGACGGTGTCTTAAAGGTTGTTTTACCTAAGAAGGTTGAGCCAAAGAGAACCATTAAGGTTGAAGTTGAGAAGTAAAATGGTCGTATCCCTGGGGGGTAACCTCCTTTAGCCCCCCAGATTCTCTTAAAAACAACTTTCTTTCTGAGATAATTTCGCCTACTTCATAAAGTCTTCTGCTTAGAGTTTCTTCAACCTTTTTGATTGCCTTTAAATTTTCTTTTGACACCGTAAAAAGGAGGGCAAAATCTTCTCCCCCAGCCAAGGCATCATCTACAGTTGCGGAAGGAGCAATGGGAATTTTTTCTACCTCAACGATTGCTCCAACGTTTGATGGTCTGCAAAGACGATGGAGGTCAAGGAGAAGACCGTCTGAAATGTCAATCATGCTTTCTACAATCTGGCTTAGGTGGCGTCCAAGCTCAACTTCAGGCTCTGGGCGAAGATGGGCTAACCGAACTTCTTCCGGGATTTCTTCAAGGGGCTTTTCTTTTATCAGTCTTAAGAAGGCTGAACTTGCTCCAAGAGGTCTTGAAACAAAGATTTTATCCCCTGGTTTGGCGGTTGACCTAAGCACCGGTCTTTCAGCTACACCAACCATGGCAAGATTTAAGAAAAAGACCGGGCTTCTTACCGTGTCTCCGCCAACAAGCTTTGCCGAATACTTTTCTAAACAGGCGTTCAGTCCTTCAAGCAAGGGGTCAAGCCAAGCTTTATCAAGGGCAAGGCTTGAGCCAAGGGTAAGGACGGCATAGAGAGGGGTCCCGCCCATGGCGGCAATGTCTGAAAGGTTAACCGCTGAGAGCTTATAACCAAGGTCAAAAAAGGTATAGTAATCAAGTTTGAAGTGGATGCCCTCAACAAGGGCATCCGTTGTGAAAAGCAAGTATTTGTTATCTTGAAGTTTGATGACCGCGCAGTCTTCTTCTGAAGAAGCAAGAATTTCTTTATTTTGCGGAAGAAATTTTCTTAAGTATTCGATCCACTCCTGTTCGGTCACGCTTCTAACTTAAAAAAATTGTTATTCTGCGCTCATAAGCTCAAAGTCGCTGAAAAAGAAAGGGATTTCCCTGCTTGCCGATTCTTTGCTATCAGAACCGTGAACGGTATTTTTTTCCTTATCAAGCCCGTAGAGTTTTCTTATGGTTCCTTCTTCTGCTTGAGCAGGGTCGGTTGCGCCCATAAGTTCCCTCACCTTGGCTATGGCATTTTCTCCCTCTAAGACCATGGCTACGATAGGACCTGAGCTCATGTAGTTTGTTAAATCTTCATAAAAGGGTCTCTCCTTATGGACAATGTAGAAGGCTTTTGCTTGCTCTTTAGTGAGACGCACCTTCTTTAGGGCTACAACCCGAAGCCCCTTTTCTTCAAAGTGAGCAATAATCTTTCCGATAAGGTTTCTGCTAACACCGTCAGGTTTTATCATCACAAGAGTCCGTTCCATCATCCCCTCCTTTATCATTTTTATGATGTTGCCAAACTATAACCGAGATTTCCTGCTTTTACAAGCTCCTTGGTTGTTGTGAGAAGGGTTGCAAGGCTTTCACATTCCTCAGTCTTGTCAAGAGATAGCTGGATGCTCTTCGAAAAAATCCCTTTCTCTCTCCAATTTTGAGGAAAGCGAAGGATCTACCCTTTTATGTCGCCCTTAGCCTAAGCCCTTAAGGCGGTAGACTGAAGAGCCCCCTTCTGTCGCCCTTAGCCTAAGCCCTAAGCGTCAGCGAAGGGCCTCTTATTTGTCGCCCTGAGGCCGCAAGGCCGAAGGGTCTCTGAGGTCCTTGATGTTACCTTAAGATGGCAAGGTATGTTTGCAAGATTTTTCGCACAACCTCAAACGGCCTTTGCTTATTCAAAATTCTTCTCTAAAATTTTCAGAAAATTTTCAGAATAAAAACATGTATCTACCCAAATTACCAGATTTAGAAAGCAAAAAAGCCCTGATAATTCTTCCGCAGCCTGAGCTAATTTTCTTCAAACACCACCTTTCACTTAAACCTATAACCACCTACTTTGGCGTTAAGATTTTTCGAATAAGTGATGCTTTGGTCTGTGGACCTCTTTTTTCTGCTCAGATGGCAGGATTTTTGTTTGAACTATTAGCAAAGGCTAAGGTTAGGGCAGTCATTTTCCTCGGCTGGGGCGCTTCCCTAAACAAGTCCTTTAAAAAAGGCGAACTTTTTTTGCCAAAAAAGGCTTTCTCTAAGCTTGGTTTGACTGCAGTACTCTATCCCAAAAGAAGGGTCTTTTATCCATCAAGCCACATCTTAAACAAACTTGAAAAGGAGTGCACAAGGCTTAATCTTTCTTATAAAAAGGGGGCTATTCTTTCTGTTGATTTTCCTCTCATCTACGAAAAGGGAAAGGAGCTTCCTAAAGGGTTTAAAGCAGATGTTTTAGACATGGAGGCTTCAGCCCTTTTTGCTCTTGGTGAGTATTATAGTATAGAAGTTGCAGGGATAATTTTTATTACCGATAAAGTAGGGGAGCTAAGCCAAAGCCTGCCAGAAAATTTACCACACCTTAGGTTCAGGCTTCTACCCCTTTTTAAATCCTTTATCGAGAAAGATGTCCGAGATGAGACGCAGAAAGAAGAATCCCTTTGAGATATTTGGACTTACTCCTAAGCTTGTAGCCGAACTTCCGGAGGAGGTTCTGTTTAAGCTTGTCAAGTCTATCTATCGCACCCTTCAGCTAATATACCATCCTGACAAAGGTGGCGACCCAAGGAAGGCGCTTGAGCTAAACCTTGCCTTCGAAAGCCTAAACTATGAAAAGGACCCCGAGGCATTCCGAACATACAAAAAGGCTTATGTAGAGCGTCTATCAAGAAAGACTTTGTGGAGGGAAATTGAAGATTTAGAAAGCCAGAATAGAAAACTTACTTACCTCCTTGAGCTTTTGAAGGAGAGGTTTTGGCAGTATCTTTGCCTTGGCTCAAACCTTGACCAAGGACCTTTTAAAAGAGGCTTTGCCCTAAAGCTTAGCCTCATCGATGTTGTCTCTCAGCTAAACTATGGTCAGTTTACGCCTCTTCGGCGACGGGATATTTTTTACAAGGAGGTTTGGCTCTGGAAGGATAACCTGGCTTTAAGAAAAAAGGGGAGAAAGGCTGTTTTTGAACGGCTTAAATCTTATGTAGTGCTTGGAGGAATAAAGAGGGAGCACTTTTCCCCTTGGCCCTTTCTTGGTCGGGATTTAAAAGAAGAAAAGATGTTTCTAAAGGATTACATGAAGCGGGAAACTTTCATCAAAGAGGCTCTTTTCTTCTTGACCCCTGAGCTTAAACCCAACCATTACCTTTTTGTCTACCTTAATAGCTCAAAAGACCTTGTCTACTTAGAAGGCTTGATCACCAAAGTAGAAGAGGTTTCAGCCGTTGATTTCCTTAAGGTCTGGAACAAAGCTGAAGATAGCCCAGTTCAGAGTTGTAACCCTGAAACCACAAAAGAAAACATGCCAGAAGATTTGGACCAGGTTTGAGAGAAAATTTCTTCTTTCAGTTTCCAAAAATTTGATTAGTATATTAAAAAAGACTTTTGGACATTTTGCATGCCTTGAAAACTTATCCGAAGGGGGGTTGAAGAATATAAAATATAAAAAAGGAGGGTTTGATGTTTGTGTTCTCTGCTGGTATGAAAAAGCCTAACTTCCTTGAAGAGGAGAAGCACAAAAACTTGAGGCTTACTCTGCCCTCTGACTTTTCCTTCTTAAGGAAGGTCGTAGCCTTACCTCTTGGATACTCTGAGATTGTTGCTGCTACCATGTACTATCCCGTCCTTTTTGGGATTAAAGAGAGTTTTATCTACCCCTTTGCAGTCCTTGGCGTGGAAGAAAAGAACATTTTTGTAAACGATGAGGGGCAGTTTATAGTTGACATGATCCCAAAGTGCGCTGAACTTTATCCCTTTGGCGTAGCCAAAAAAGGAGATGACTATCTTGTGGTCTACGATGAGAAGGCAGAGGCTTTAGACGGTGAGCCTGTCTTTACTGAGGATGGAAGCTTTACCCCCTTTTTCAACCAAAGGAAGGAAGAGCTCACTAACTATGCCATAGACATAAATCAAGCCTTAGAGTTTGCTAAAAACGCCTACGAAAACGGACTTCTTAAGTTTGTAGAAGCGCTAAAGATTGACACGAAACATGGCTCCTTAATGCTTAAAGATGTCCTCATTGCCAATGCCGTTGAAGCTATACCAAAGCTCTCTCCTGAGAAGTTGTATCACTTTAATGTAACTGGTTACCTTCCCATTCTATACGCCACCTACTTTAGCGTTAGGAATTTTAAACTCTTTGACCTGATAACCTAAGCATTCCTTGGCTCATCCCCGTAGCCCCAAATGATTTCTACCGCCGAAAATCTGATGGCTCTCTCTATTACCCTCTCCCAGTCTATACTACTTTTCCCTTTAACCGCTAAAGCACATTGAAAGTTCCCAAGGTAGCGGGAGTTAAGGTAGAGTGGCTTTAACGTTTCAAGTATTATACCCGTTGTGTTTAGATTTATTGCCTGGCCATTATTAAGGTTTATGGTTACGACCGGAGGGTTCACCCCTTCAAGCACTGTGCCAGGAATCAGGGGCTCGGTGAAGATGTGGACCTCGGAGAAGCCTACCCTCTTTAAAGCCTGATGAAGCGTCCAGGGCTTCCAGCGGGTTACATGGTGAGGTGGAAAATCCCAAAACCACCATTTGAACTTTCGGTATCCCTTAGCTAAATTCTCAAAATTGTAGTAGGGTGGACAGCTTAAGAGGAGGTATCCTTCATCTTCCTCCAAGAGCTCAAATAAGCCCTGCAGAAACTTTATCGGCTCATCCACGTGTTCAAGGACCTCAAAGGCAGTGACCACCCGGTAGGGACCGCGATATTCCTCGGGTAGCTCATCAAAGGTTAATGCCTTACAGACCTTGAGCTTAAAATTCCTGCGGGCAATTTCTACGGCCTCTTCGCTTGCCTCCATCCCGTAGGGCTCAAAACCAAAGCTCTTAGCAATGAGAAGAAAGAACCCTGTTGAACAGCCCACGTCAAAGAGCTTTCCCTTAGGTAGCTTATCTAAGATAGCTTTGAGCACTGTAAACCTTGGAACGCGAAGCCATTTTTGGACTTCAGATTTTTCATCAGTAACGTTTTTGTAAGACCTATAGGGTGCAGCCTCAAGGTTTAATAGTCCAAGATACTTGCTTTGTCCTTCATAAACCTCATCGTAGTCTGCAAGCTTCATGGGATGGGCAAACTGAAGCCCGCAGGATGGGCACTCAAACATTCTTGCCCCGTTTATCACCTCAAAGAGCGGAAAGTCACCTTTGTAGTCGCAAACTAAGCACTTTTCCGGTCTTGGATAGTCCTTCTCGCAGAGGAGTTCTGCATCCTTCAAGGCGTAGTAGATAACCCTTGGTGGGATGCTAAGCAGGCAAGGGCTGTAGAATTCCTTCTTGGCTGTTGCTTCAGGGCAGGGACCCTGCAAGGCATGCTTCATGCAGGGTGCCACACAGGTCTGCCCCCGATAGTTTGCTGAGACGCTGATTACCGTAGGATAGGTTCTTGCCGTAAAATTTCCATCAATCGGACCTGAGACGAGAACCGTTGGCTTTTTTAAGCCTCCTGCTATGTGGAGCGTTGCCGTGTCAGCGGTTATCACCGCATCAGCAAGAGAAACTGCGGCTATAAGGTAGCGGATGTCCTTCATGAGGGAGCTTAGGTTTGCCGAAGTTATACCGTAGGCTTCAAGGGCAAGCTCAAGGGTAATGTCTTCGCTTGGGAGGCTGCAGAGAACTGGCACGTATTCGTCCTTGATGTAGGTCTCAAGCTCCTTAAGGAGCTTCGGTGGGAGCGTCCTGTGAACCGATGAGGCAAGGTAGTGGAAAAGAAGGATCTTTTTCCCTCCGCTTGCCTGCCTGATTTGGTCAAATACCGGTTTTAGCTCAGAGACAATGTTTTTGTCCACAACTACGTCAGGCGTTTCATCCTCTGCGTTAAAGACATGACACTTCCACAGGAAATACTCAACCAGATTAAGATTATCAAACTGTGGAGTGTTTACCATTTCTATCACCTTTACTAAGTAGTTGGCTTTTGAGACGAACTTATAGGGTATAGGCATAGGGAGAAGCTTGTCTATGTAGGGTAGTCCTTCAAGGACTGGTCTTGCTCTTCCAGAGATGCTGACAAAGAGTTGACAGTCAGGGTATCTACGTTTTATCTCTCTTAGGGCAGGGGTCATGCAGAGGGCATCTCCGATCGCCGCCTGAGCAACCACAAGAAGAGTTTTCCGGGAAAGGTTTTCTCCTCGGTAGAAGGGAGGAAGCCCAGCCTTTTCCTCTTTAAAAAAGGCTTGTAGGTTTTTTGGAAGAAGAGCAAAAACATCATCCGCAAAAAGGAGTTTTTCTCCCTTCTTTAGCTCAAAGGTATAACCGTTAAAATCAAACCTTAGGTCACTTTTAGTCGAATAAACCTTCATCTCACCCTCCATTTAATTTTTAATCCCCTTAGCTTTATAATAAAATTATCAAAAAATGTGCCAATTAAATTTATCTCTAAGGTGAGCTCTCACTAATTCAAGGGAGAGCTTTTTTGGTGATTGCTTTAGCTGTTTGTTGAAAGGGTGTCTTTGGATTTTGGGATAAAAGGGTAAAATTTTATGCAATGCTTTGGAAGAATTTTATTTTTGAGCTTGGGAAGATACTTCCTGGTAAAGAGCGAGCAATCGAGCTAACCATCATAACCCTACTTGCTAAGGGGCATTTGTTGATAGAGGATTTGCCTGGCATAGGGAAGACAACCTTAGCCCTTGTCATTGCAAGGTCCTTAGGACTAAGCTTTGGAAGAATTCAGGGGACACCTGATCTTTTGCCCTCTGACATCCTCGGTGGCTCTATCTATGTAAAGGAGAAGGGAGGTTTTATCTTTCAACCTGGACCAATCTTTAATAACATCGTCCTCTTTGATGAGATAAATCGAGCAAGTGGAAAGACCCAAAGCGCTCTTCTTGAACCTATGGAAGAGGGGCAGGCAACCATAGATGGTGTTTCCTACAAGCTACCCGAACCCTTTTTTCTCATAGCTACCCAGAACCCAATTGAATTTCTCAGCACCTTTCCCTTGCCTGAAGCCCTTCTTGACAGGTTCTTGATGAAGATCTCCCTTGGTTATCCTCCAAGGCATTTAGAGCTTGAAATTTTAAAACGGGGAAGCCTTAAGGAGGATATTCCCAGCATCCCTAAGGTCCTTGATAAGGAGATTTTACAAGCTGAACAAGAGAAGGTAAAAGAAGTTTATGTATCAGAGAAGGTGCTAAACTATCTTTTAGACATTGCCGAAGCAACAAGAAATAGCCCATACATCTCAGCAGGGCTCTCAACAAGAGCTCTCCTTTCTCTGATGCTTGCTGCCAAAGCAAGGGCAATTATCTATGGTCGCGATTATGTTATCCCTGAAGACATAAAAGAAATTGCTTTTTACACCATTCCTCATAGGCTTGTGCTGAGGGAGGAGTATAACACTCAAGCCTTAGCTATAGTGAAAGAGATCTTAGAGAACGTCCCATTACCGTTGTGAAGCTACGGCTCACAAAGGCTGGCTTTATCTATGCACTGATCACTATTGTTATAGGTGTTGCTGCCGCAAATACTGGCAACAACCTTCTCTTTGTGATGCTTTCTTTACTTTTAAGCTTCATGTGGCTCTCTGGGGTCTTTGCTCGATACAACCTAAAAGGGCTTACCCTTGAGATAGAACCTCCAAGCAGTGCCTTTGCTGAGAAGGAAACCTTTGCAACCATTCGGCTAAGCAACAAAAAAAGATTACCTGCCTTTATCCTAAAAGTAAGGGTGAGATTAGAGAGCTCTTACGGGGAGGAAGAAACACTTATCGTATTTCCGCAAGTAAAGGATGTTTCTGAGCGATTAGTCCTCCTTTTCCCAAAAACAAGGGGTTATGCTACCCTTAAGGTTGTTCAAGTCTTTTCTCCCTTTCCCCTTGCCCTATTTGTAAGATATTTAGAGGTAAAAAAAACAGCTAAATTTGTTGTCTATCCTAAGCCAATTCCCGTCCCTTTGCCTCTTGATAAGTCCTCTGGTAGAAAGAAGGTAGGGGAAAGGCCAAAAGATGGTTTAGGAAGTGGAGAGTTTTTAGGCTTGCGAGAATACATAGCCTTTGCCCCACGGAAGCTCATTCATTGGAAGAGCTTAGCTAAGAGGGATGAGCTGATGCTAAAAAAGCTTGCCGAAGAGACAGAAAACCCCCTTATGATCGAGGTTGAAAGGCTACCCGGAAAAAGCCTTGAAGAAAAGCTTTCACAAGCTACCTTTTTAGTCCTAAAATTTGAATCCCTTAGCTTCCCTTATGGGCTAAACCTCTTTGGAAAAAAAATCCCTCCAAGCCTTGGCTCTATGCATCAAAAAAGAATTCTAACCGAGCTTGCCCTGTATGGAAAGGAAAAAGCTTGAAATAGCTCTTATCTTTATAGGAATAAGCATTCCCTTTGTGCTTTGTCTATTCGTTATAGATAGAGCCTTTGCTTTGGTTGGAAGCCTACTTTTCATTTTGAGTCTTTTTTTGAAAATAAAGGAAAAACAATTCCCTTCCTTTGTTGTCAATCTTTTAGCTACTTTTTTTGTCTTAATTTTCATTCTAAGCGTAAATTTAGAAGATTTTCTTCCATCAAGTTTAACAACAATAATGCTCTTGCTCTGTATTAAACTTCTCGAAAAGCATAGCTTAAGAAATGTCTTTCAAGTTTATCTATTAGCCCTTTTGCTTTATGCAGGCTTGACATATTTTTACACTCATTTTTCTTTTTTTGCCTTATTTCTTTTTAATCTTTTGTATTTTCCTTTGGCTTTATTTATACATCTTTACCTTCAAGAAGGAAACATCAGCAAACTAACCTTAGCTGAACTTAAAACAGCCATCTTAACGATGATTGTAATCCTATCTGCTACTTTTTTTATTTCCCTCCTATTTTTTGTTTTCTTTCCCAGGCTTAGTCAACCATTATTCCAAATAGGTGTAGGAGAGAAAAAAGCCAAGACCGGCTTTACAGAAGTAATAAGGCTTGGAGAAGTTTCTCAGATTCAGGAGAGTTCTGCTAAGGTGCTCCGGGTTGAGCTGTCAAAACCCATTCCGCCCTCTGAGCTATACTTTCGAGTCATCGTCTATGATTACTTTGACGGTAGGTCCTGGAAAAGGAGGTTTAATCCCCCTTTAAGAAAAGAATTTTACGGATTTAAAGAATTTAACCTTTCAGGCACGGTGTATTTAGAAATCCCTCAAGGTGATTTCTTACCAGTGCTTGAGGCTCCAGGGTCTGTAAGGGGAAACATGCCCGCTTTAGCTTTTTCGGATTATACCTACCACACAAGCTCAGGTGTAGTCACTCCCTTAAAATATAATCTCCTCTTTAGCTTAACCAAAGAAAAGACAGCTTTTGAGCGGGATTTTAGTCCCTATCTTCAACTTCCTGAGGTAAGCCCAAGGATAAAAAAACTTGCTGAAAGCTTAAGGGCAGAAAATCCCTATCAAACTGCCCTAAACATCTACAAATACTTAACTTCTCCTCCCTTTTCTTACAGCATGAGGGACCTTCCTATATCTTCTACGCCTCTTGAAGATTTTTTGTTTAAGACTAAGAAGGGAAACTGCGAGTATTTTGCGGGAGCTATGGCGGTTTTACTTCGTTTAAACGGTATTCCAGCAAGGGTTGTTGGCGGCTATCGTGGAGCCATCTATCAAAGGATTGGCAACTACTATGTGGTGGAAGAGCGGTTTGCCCATGCCTGGGTTGAAGCCTTAATTAACGATAAATGGCTTCTTTTTGACCCAACTCCGCAAAGGGGAGCTCGTCCCTTTGAGAAAGCCTCCTTCATAAAAAGATTGAGCCTTATCCTTGACCTAATAAACTACCAGTATACTAAGCTTATCTTAGACTACGACGCCGGAAAGCAAAGGAAGCTTTTATCCTTAGCAAGGGAAATCTTCCCTAAGGAAAAACTAAGAGATATCCCGCTCGCCTCCCCAAAATCTCTTCTTGAACCCCGGGCAGGAGTTTGGCTTCTTTTATTGGTAATAGGAATTTTGACTTTAGTTTTATCTCTAAAGCTAATTCCTCACTACTTTAAGCCAAAGGAAAAGAGGCTTCTTGCCGAATTTTTAGATACTCTAAAGAAGGCTCGCTTTGAAAGGGGTAAAAATCAAGGTCTATCTGAGTTTGTTGAAACTCTCCCCGAGGGGGAAGTTAAAGATTTAGCAAGGGAGTTTGTAAAAATTTATCAATCTTGCTATTATAAGGATAGGGAGTTTACCAAGGAGGATTTGGGAAGATTAGCGTTTCTACTCAAGAGCTTAAAGGAAAAGCTCAAGAGGAGAGGACATTCTTAACCCCAAACAGGCTTACGCTGCTAAGGATCCTTCTTTTGCCCTTGCCCTGTCTTCTTCTTTTCTTAGAATCCACTTCGGCTAAGGTTGCTTCTCTTGCCCTTGGCTCGCTTCTTGGTTTGACGGATTATGCAGACGGTTTCCTTGCAAGAAGATTGAGAAAAAAAACCTTCCTTGGAACCCTTCTTGACCCGGTTGCCGATAAGATATTCATAACCTCTGTTTTCTTAATCCTTTCTTACTTGAAGTATGTGTCCTATCCTTTGGTTTTTCTTCTTATTTTTCGTGAGCTTATCGTTGCCTTGATGCGAAGCTGGTTCCCTGAAGACCTGCGAGTAGTTGGGGTTGCGCGTTTAAAAACCTTGCTTCAGATGCTTTTTGCTGGAATTATTATCTTTGTAAACGCCTTCTTTCCCAATTTTTCTCACCTTTCAGATTACCTTTTAGCAACTGTTGTTTTTATTTCTTATCTTTCAGCCATACCTTACTTTTACCGCTTTTCTAAAGCTTTATTCTCAAAACCAGTAGTCTTCTTCGCTTTTCTTCGCTCTTTTTTTACATTATTTTATCCATTAAGCTTGCTTGTTCTTTTCCCCAGCACAGGGAAGCTCTTTTTTATACCCATCATTGCCTTAAACTTGTACTTTTTTAGAAATGGTTTAGCCAAGGTTATTCCTTTTAGAAAGAAGGGTGAAAATCTTTTTTACCTTTTGGCAGTTCTTGTTAGCATTACAGAGTATTTATTAAGGGCTGAGCTTTACTTCAGCTTAATCCCTGTCTTTATAGTTAGTATTTACAATGATGGAATAAAGAGTGCAAAGATTATTTGGGATATTTTAAAGATTCGATAGCTAAGCGGTAATCCTTTTCTTTGAAGACAGCTGTTCCAGCAACAAGGATATCAGCCCCAGCTGAAATCACATCCTTTGCGGTTTTCTGGTTTATGCCACCGTCAACTTCAATCAGGGTTTTAAGACCGTTGCTATCTATCATTTTACGAAGGCGTTCAATCTTTTTTAGAACCTGAGGTATGAACTTTTGCCCTCCAAACCCTGGGTTTACGGTCATTATTAAGACAAAGTCAAGCTCAGGCAGAAGATATTCCACCATCTCAAGGGGAGTATGAGGATTTAGGGATACGCCTGCCTTTTTGCCAAGCTCTTTTATCATGGTTATCGTCCTGTGAAGATGGATTTCTGCCTCAGCGTGGACGCAGATCCAATCAGCACCAGCCTTGGCAAACTCTTCAATGTATCTTGAGGGCTCAACTATCATCAGATGGACATCAAAGGGAAGGGTAGTGTGGGGACGAATGGCAGAAATGACCAGAGGACCAAAGGTGATGTTTGGCACAAACCGTCCATCCATCACGTCAAGGTGCAAAAGGTCTGCTTTTGCGGATTCAACAGCTTTTACCTCTTCAGCAAGTCTTGCAAAGTCTGCTGAAAGAAGGGATGGTGCAATAAGCGGAGGGGTCAAGGGCATGCTTAGCCCCCTTGATCTTTCTTCAGAGGAAAGGGGATTATTTTATCCGACCCTTTCTTAACTTTGGATTTAGGTTGAGTTTTAGCTTCCCCGGGTAAACTTGGCTCTTTAAGAAGGGGGATAAAAGATTGGTAGTAGTTTAAAAGCTCGGCAGGAATGTGCGTTGTATACCAGATTATCTGGGACCGCTGAATGGTAAAGTAGGGTATTCCAAGCAAAAAGGGAAGGAGCCCCTTTTCTTGAGTTATTACTAAGGCTGGCCATTCCATTTCAAAAAATTCCCTTTTTTCAAGCACGAATTTAAGGTTTTCAAACTGAGGATTGTAGCAGACAAGCCCAAGGTATAAACCTGAGGGAAGTTGCATCAAAACGGGTTGTTTAGCGATAGGCTGATTTTGCATAAGCTTAGTTTACAACAGCTTGGTTAATTTTACAACATGCATAGAGGGTGTTCGAAAAATCTTGCAAACATACCTTGCCATCTAAAGGTAGCATCAAGGACCTCTGAGGCCCTTCGGCCTTGCGGCCTCAGGGCGACAGAAAAGGGGTCGTCCTGAGGGGCATAAGCCCCGAAGGACCTC
>OGCH01000325.1_pt1 | contig 27424 bp, 27 predicted proteins | sample 1570111 | NCBI WGS metagenome assembly OGCH01 (sample SAMN03436243, study PRJEB24508) | hot springs metagenome | biome: Desert Springs; feature: Hot Springs; material: Water | place: USA: Great Boiling Spring, Nevada | collected 2008-12-01 | depth 0 m m | reverse complement strand
GGTCAAGCCCCTCCTCCACGATGGCCTCAAAGAGGAGCATCCTTTTGGTCTGCCAGTTCTCCGGTCCGAGCTCGTGTAAAATAGCTCTGACGCGTTCAGTCATGTTTCACCTCCTCATGCGGGCCCTGCGGGCCAGGGCCCACTTCAACCGCGGGGGGATGTCAGCCTGAGGAGCCCCCCTGGCCGGGGGCTCCTCAAGCTTCGGGGTAGCCACGGGGGCCTCGCGGAGGAGCTCCTTCACCTCCTCGAGGCCCACCCGGTTCCGGGCATCCAACCAATCCTCCCCCTCTTCAGTGGGCACGGCCAGCCTCACCCGCCTCCCCTCCCAGAGGAGCTTCCGGGCCAGGGCGCGGGCGGCCTCTAGGCCAGCCTGGTCGTGATCCGCGGCGATGACCACTTCCCCCACTTCAGGGGGCACCACCACCTCCCTCATGAACGGGGCGGCGATGGTGGCCCACACGGACCACCCCGTGGCCTCCCGCACGGCCAACGCAGTTTCTATGCCCTCAGCTAGGGCCAGGGGTTTGCCCGCCTCGAGGGGGTAAAGCCGGATGGCCCCGCATTTGGGCCTGCTCCCCCGAGCCAAACGCTTTTCCTTCCGCCCCCGCCCATCGGGCTCCAGGGTGGTGAGGTGGAGGCCTTGGAGGCCTCCTACTCCCTCCACCCGGGCCACCATGACGGGTTCACCCCGGAGGTAGGCCACCCTGAGGGCGGGAGGAGGCTCCAGGTCTAGCCCCCTGGCCCTCAGGTAGCGCGAGAGGAGGGGGTGGCCCGGCTTCGCCCGCTCCCACAACGCCTCCCACCTCTCCCGGTCCTCGAGGGAGGGGCTTTCGGGCTCGGGGGGCTTTGGCCTCGAGGGGAGGGGAGGCCTCCAGGCCCAGGGGTCAGGCTCCCGCAAGTCCCGCCACGTCAGCCCCACGGCCCCCAGGACGGCCTCGGGGGCGCACCCGGCGAAGCAGTAAATCAGTATCTTCCCCTCCTTGAGGCTGATGCTCAGAGAGGGGTTCCGGTCGTCATGGGCCGGGCACCGGGCCATCCAGGAGCTTGGGCCCACACGCTTTACCCGCTCGAGCCGATTGAGGAGGACACCGGGGTCCTGAATGCCACAGGAGTCGGGCCTAAAAGGCTTTGATGAGCTAAAATGTACTCGCATCTCTATCTCCGTTTGCTCACGGCTCGTCTCCTACAAGGCGAGCCGCGCTTCCTTTCCCACCCGCGGGCCTTCCAGCCTCCACCGCACGCGAGCGGATGAAGGACCTCCCGTCCGGGTAAAAAGGGCGTGGGGAAGCACTCCTGATAGCCTAGGCATGTGTACCTCGCATAAAATCTACGACTGCAGTAGAGCATAGAGCGGCAAATCTCTCACCTCCCCGAAGGGCGGGCGTTCTACTTCACCCTCCCCTCCTCCAGGTCCCGCAAAAACTCCTCCAGGACCTCACGGCGGATCAGCACCCGACGGCCAGCGCGGACAACCCGCAGCTTCCCCTGGCGAATCCAGCTCCGAATCTGCGTGGAAGATACCCCGAGCACCTGCGCCGCCTCGTCCATCCCGTAAGCTAGCTTTACATCACTCAGCTTTTCCATCGTCTAACCTCCCTTTAGGTACTACTCTAGTATAAAACGCCAGAGAGGTCAAGTGTCAGAAAACGCTGTTTAGAAGCACGAGCTAGGGTAGCTTCTTAGGGAAGGTGGGAACCGTAGATGCTCAAGGCATTTTGAGTGTGAAGCCCAAGGTGAACTGGGAACTCGTAGCCCGGATGACCCCTGAGGAGTTCGGGAGGTTTCTCCGCGCCCTGAGGGAGAAGGCGGGGCTCACCCAGAGGGGGGTGGCCGAGAGGGCCGGGGTGCACCCGGCGTACATCTCCTTCGTGGAGACCGGGAGGCGGGACCTGCGCAAGATGAGCGCCCAGCGGACGCTGGGCCTCCTCGCCGCCTACGGGCTGAAAGAGGACGAAATCCACACCCTCTTCCGGCTGTGGGCGGAAGAGGAAGCCCGGCGCAAACACCACCCCCCGGAGGAACCACCCCCCGAAGCCCGGGAACTCCGCCCCTACCGGTTGCCCCTGGTGGAGGCGGGAGCGGGGTCCCCCAGCTTCGACGACACCCGGGAGTACGTGACCCTCTACCTGCCGGAGATGCGGGGTAAGAAGGACACCAGTCTCTTCGCCGTGAGGGTAACCGGGAACTCCATGGAACCCCTCCTCTACGAAGGCGACCTGGCCGTGGTGGACACCCAGGGCAGGGTGGGCGTCGGGGCCATCGTGGCCGTGGGTATCCCCGGCGACGGCATCGTGGTCAAAAAGCTCAGCGAACGGGGAGGCAAACTGTACCTGAGCAGCTTCAACCCCACCTACGAAGACGAACCCTTCCCCGAAGACGCGAAGATATGGGGACCCGTCATCACCATCATCCGCAACCTCCACAACGGGTACCTCAGCAAACGAAAGCTCTGACCGCCATGCCCCGCCGCCACCGCAAGGGCGAAGGCTCCGTGCGCTACCGCAAAGACCTCGGGATGTACGAGGTCCGCCTCACCATAGGCGGCAAGCGCAAAAGCTTCTACAGCCCCGGACCCCGCAACCGGGAAAACGAAAGACGAGCCGACCTCCTCCGCCGCAAACTCGCCCTGGCCTACGGCATCACCCCCAACCACCCCGACAACCCCCCCACCCTCCTGGAGTGGCTGGAAGCTCACGCCGAAGCCGCCCGCGCCGAAGGCCGCCGCCCCAACACCCTCAACAGCTACGCCCGCCACATCCACCACATCGCCCAGCACCTGGGCAACCCCAAACTGGACACCCTCACCCCCGAACGCCTGGAAGCCTTCTTCCGCGCCCTCGCCCAGGAAGGGTACAGCCGCTCCACCGTGACCCAGGTGCGCAACTTCCTCCACGCCGCCCTCGAACGCGCCGTGCGCTATGGCCGCCTCTCCGAAAACCCCGTGGACCGTACCCGCCTACCCCGCCTCCCTAAACCCCAAACGGGCCGGGAGATCACCGAGGAAGAACTGGCCCGCATCCTGGAGGCCGCCCGGGAACACCGCCTGTTCGCGGCTTTCTACCTGCTGGCGGCCTACGGGTTGCGCCGGGGAGAGGTTCTGGGGCTCCTGTGGACGGACGTGGACTTCGAACGCGGGGTCCTCCACGTTCGCCGGGCCCTCATCCCCGACAACCGCACCGCCCGGCTCATCCTGGGCCCCACCAAGACCTCCGGGTCCAACCGGACGCTGCCCCTCACCGAGGAAGCCCGGGAGGTCCTGCTGGCCCACCGGGAACGCCTGGAGATGGACGGCCTCTACCACCCCGAGGGCTTCGTCTTCCCCTCCCTGGCGGGCACCCCCATACGCCCGGAAAACCTCCACCGGGTCTGGAAACAACTCCTGACCAAAGCCGGCGTGCCCAAAGCCCGCATCCACGACCTCCGGGGCACCTTCATCACCCGCGTCGTCCGGGAGACCAAAAACCCCAAACTGGCCGCCACCCTCGCGGGCCACAAGAGCCTCACCGTGGCCATGCAGCACTACACCCGCGTCTCCGAAGAAGACCTCAAAACCGCCCTCAAAGGCCTGTCCCTCCTACCCAACAACCGGGAAGAAGATAAGGGGTAGTCTAGGGGTAAGCAAAAAGGGAAACCCGGGGTTGAAGCCCCGGGTTTTCCCTCTTCTGAAGCCTGGTGGCGGCGGTGGGACTCGAACCCACGACACCACGATTATGAGTCGTGTGCTCTGACCACCTGAGCTACGCCGCCCAGCGCCAGGCAACCCCCATCATAGGGGAGAAGGGCCTAAGGGTCAAGGTTCAAACCCGATATGCTCCATGAAGCCGGGAAGGATTTCTTGGGCAAAGAGTTCCAGGAAAGCCTTCACCGCCCCCAGGCTCACCCCTCCCGTGAGGTCTAGGTCCGACTCTACCCAGACCGCCCCCTCCTGGTCTAAAAAGGCCCGGCTGAAGCGGCGGTCCCGGTTCCACGCGTTGAGCAGGTCCAGGCCAGGGGGCTCCTCCAGGGTGAAGCCCGCGCTCAGGGTGAGGACCCCGCAGCGCTCTTCCTGGCAATAGTCCATGTAGAGCCAGACCTTCTCCAGCCCTGCCATCTCCAGGCGGTACTGGCCCTCATCGGTGCGCTCGTAGGGGATTTCAGCCGCCTTCAGCACGCCTTCCAGCTCCTCGTGGGTGATGCCCTTCAGGGAGGCCTGCGCCAGCGCCGCGCCCAACGCCAACACCAAAAACAACCCTACCCTCATGGAATCCCCTTTCCGTCCACCAAAGCCCGTGGACCCCCTCACCCTACACAATCCCCCGCTCCCTCACCAGGCTTCCCTTGAGAAAGCGCTCCAGGCGGAAGGGCCCTATGTCCAGGCTCCGGGCCCGACCAAAAACCACCTCCTCCGCCATCAAGCGCCCCACCATGGCCGCCTGCTGGACCCCGTGGCCGGAGAAGCCCGCCGCCAAAAGAAGCCCCTCGGCCACGAAGCCCAGGATGGGGTTGTGGTCCGGGGTGACCTCGTAGTAGCCCCACCAGCTGGCCCTCCGGTCCAGGGAGAGCTCCGAGAGGAAGGGAAAGCGGGCCAGGCCCGCCTCGAGGGTGGGCCCCAGCCAGGCCCAGTCCACCCCCTCGCTAAACCCCGGGGGCTCCTCGGGGTTGGAGCGGCCGAAGAGGAGGCGCTCCCCCTCGGAGCGCAGGTAAAAGCCCGTCCCCAAGTCAATGGTGAGGGGGAAGGCGTGGAGGAAGGGGGCCGGGGCGGTGGCGAAGACCATGCGCCTGAGGGGCCAGATGGGGATCTCCAGGCCTAGCCGCCTCCCCACCTCCCCCGTCCAGGCCCCGGTGCAGAGGAGAAGGAAGGGGGCCTCGTACCGCCCCTTGGGGGTCTCCACCCGCCAGAGGCCCCCCTGGCGCTCCCCATGAAGCAGGGGCTCAGAGAAGCGCACCTCGGCCCCAAGCCGCCTGGCCTCCCTCAGGTAAAAGGCCGTGGCCCCGTGGGGGTCCATGACCCCGTCCATGGGGCCGAAGGTGGCGAAGGCGAGGCCCTCCTCCCAAAAGGGCACCTTCTCCCTGGCCTCCTTCAGGGAGAGCCGCTCCACGGGCACCCCCAGGGCCTTCTGCGTCCTCAAGGCCTCCTCCTGGGCCTCGGCCAGGACCTCGGGGACCAGGAAGAGGTAACCGATGGGCCGGTAGCCTGCCTCGGGGATCACCTGGTATTCCAGGATGGAGTGGTAGGAGAGGAGGATGTTGAGGGGCTCAGAGAACTGCACCCTAACTCCGGCGGCGCTCCGCCCCGTGGAGCCCTGGGCGAAGGTGGCCTCCTTCTCCAGGACCACCACCCTAAACCCCGCCTCCGCCAGCCGGTAGGCCGAGGCCGCCCCCAGGATCCCCGCCCCCACCACCAGGACATCCGGCACCTCCCCAGTCTAGGACACCAGGAGTATGCTAGGCCCCGGAGGTACGCCATGGCCTACCAGCGCATCCAGATTCCCCAGGAAGGCGAAAGGATCACCATCCAAGACGGCAGGCTCCAGGTCCCGGACCAGCCCATCATCGGCTTCATTGAGGGGGACGGCACGGGCCCCGACATCTGGAGAGCCGCCCAGCCCGTCCTAGACGCCGCCGTGGCCAAGGCCTACGGGGGCCGGCGGCGCATCGTCTGGGTGGAGCTCTACGCCGGGGAGAAGGCCAACCAGGTCTACGGGGAGCCCATCTGGCTTCCCCAGGAGACCCTGGAGTTCATCCGGGAATACCTGGTGGCCATCAAGGGCCCCCTGACCACGCCGGTGGGCGGCGGCATCCGCAGCATCAACGTGGCCCTTAGGCAGGAGCTGGACCTCTACGCCTGCGTGCGCCCCGTGCGCTGGTTCCAGGGGGTGCCGAGCCCGGTGAAGCACCCGGAGCTGGTGAACATGGTCATCTTCCGGGAGAACACCGAGGACATCTACGCCGGGATTGAGTGGCCCGCGGGAAGCGAGGAGGTGAGGAAGGTCCTGGACTTCTTAAAGCGGGAGTTCCCCAAGGCCTACGCCAAGATCCGCTTCCCCGAGACCTCGGGCCTGGGCCTGAAGCCCATCTCCAAGGAGGGCACCGAGCGCCTGGTGGAGGCGGCCATTGAGTACGCCATCAAAGAGGACCTTCCCAGCGTGACTCTGGTCCACAAGGGCAACATCATGAAGTTCACCGAAGGGGCCTTCCGGGAGTGGGGCTACGCCCTGGCCCGGGAGAAGTACGGGGCCACGCCCCTGGACGGCGGGCCCTGGCACGTGCTTAAAAACCCCCGCACCGGCAAGGAGATCGTCATCAAGGACATGATCGCCGACAACTTCCTCCAGCAGATCCTCCTCCGCCCCGACGAGTACTCGGTGATCGCCACCATGAACCTGAACGGGGACTACCTCTCCGACGCCCTGGCCGCCCAGGTGGGGGGCATTGGCATCGCCCCCGGGGCCAACATCAACTACAAGACGGGGCACGCCGTCTTTGAGGCCACCCACGGCACCGCCCCCAAGTACGCGGGCCAGGACAAGGTGAACCCCAGCAGCGTCATCCTCTCCGGGGAGATGATGCTCCGCTACCTGGGCTGGAACGAGGCGGCCGACCTCATCCTCAGGGCCATGGAGAGGACCATCAGCAAAGGCCTGGTCACCTACGATTTCCACCGCCTCCTGGTGGCGGAGGGCAAGCCCGCCACCCTCCTCAAGACCAGCGAGTTCGGAAAGGCCCTGATCCAGCACATGGAATAAGCGCCCGCACTTGGGTTTCGCACCCAGGTCGGGGCTGTGGGGAGGCTTTTGGGGACCCCCGCCGCGGCGGGGTACTTAGGCTAGGGCGAAGCGGGCCTCGAGGGCCGGAAGGTCCGCCTCCAGGAAGCGGAGGCGGACCTCGGCGTTCAGGGGGAGGGCTTGGGAGAGGGCCACCTGAGCGGAAAGCCCGAGCTCGGGGAGGAGGAAGACCCCCTGCCCGCCCCGCCTCTCCACCAGGACCCCGGGCCCCTCGTAGCCCCTCTCCATCAGGTAGAGGAGCGTCCAGTGGAGCTTGCTCCGCCTTTCTCCCTCCCGCACCAGGTCGGCCACGGCCTCCGCCGCCCCCACCCGCTCCAGGACCTCCGCCTGGGAGAGGGGTCTTTCCCCCTTCAGCCAGGCCCTGAGCTGCTGGTGGGCCACCAGGTCCAAGTAGCGCCTTAGGGGGCTTGTCACCTGGGCGTAAAGGGGGAGGCCGAGGCCCTTGTGGGGGGCGGGCACCGCCTTGAGCTGGGCCCTTTTCAGGGTCTTCCGTTGCTCCCACATGGCGGCCAGGCCCTCGCCCTCCACCCGCCTGCCCGGGGCCTCCTGGGTGGCGAAGGGAAAGGGAAGCCCTTCCCTCAAGGCCAGGTGGGCGGCGGCGTAGCCCGCCAAAAGCATGGCCTCCCGCACCCAGACCCGGCTCTCATAGGGGGGAAGGGGGGTGATGCGGATCTCCTCCCCCTCCACCCGCACCTTCACCTCGGGAAGGGTGATGTCTAAAGCGCCCTGGGCTAGGCGTTTTTTCCGAAAGGCCTCCGCCAGCTCCTTGAGGGGGGCGAGGGCTTCCACCGCCAGGGCCTCCCGGTAGGTGAGGCGCCTCACCCGCACCCAGGAGGGGTAAAGGGCCTCCTCCAGGAGCTCCCCTTCCGGGGAGACCAGAAGCTCAAAGGTGAGGGCCGGGGAGACCTCCTTGAGCCCCAGGCCCAGGGCCTCGGTCACGGCGAGGGGAAGCATGGGCACCGTGCCCTCGGGGAGGTAGAGGTTGGCCCCCCGGCGAAGGGCCTCCTGGTCTAGGGGGCTTCCCGGCCTGACCAGGGCCGCCACGTCGGCCACGTGCACCAGGAGGCGGAAGCCCTCCTCCACCCTCTCGGCGTAGAGGGCGTCGTCCGGGTCCTGGCTCCCCTCGTCGTCAATGGCGAAGGCGGGAAGGTGGGTGAGGTCCACCCGCTCCTCCTCGGGGAGGGGGGGTACGGGGAGGTCCGGCGGGGCCAAGGGAAGGCCAAGCCTTCTGGGATGGGGGTTTTCCCGCCGCCAAAGCCCAAGGTGGAGGAGGAGGCCGTGGGCTGCCTCGGGGGTTTCGGAAAGGCCCAGGGCCTTCAGGACCCGGCTTTCCTTCCTTTCCCCAAAGGCCAAGGCCTCCACCTCGGCCAGGAGGGGGCGGTCCTCCGGGAGAAGCCTCCCCTGGCGGATCCGCTCCAAAGCCTCCTGGAAGGCCCGCTCCCGCTCCTCCTTGCGCCTTTTGGCCTCCTCTAGAAGGGCCAGCTCCTCCCGGGTGCGGGCCCGGACCTCGCCGCCTTCCAGAACAAACCTCTCCCCCTTCTGGGCCAAAAGGTAGGCCCCATAGGCGGCCTCGGGGGTGTACTGGCCAAAGGCCAGCTCGGCGAGCTCCCGGAGGCTCACCCTCTGGCCCTCCAGAAGCTCCCAGGCCGCCGCCTCCTCCCCCTCGGGCGCCCTCAGGTCCAGGCTGGCGGGGCCGGGGTGGAGGAAAAGCACATCCTTGGGGCGAACCTTGAGCTTTTCCCCGCCTTCAAGGGTGAGCTCCAGGCGGTCCCCCTTCTCCTCCGCCAGGGCGGGCTTGCCTTTGTAAATGACCAAGGCTTTCTTGACAGACATGGCACTCCTTTGCTAGAGTGAAGCTACCAGGCCGGGAACTGCGTAGCGGGTCCCCGGCCCTACCTTTTTGGAAACACCACTAAACCGTACCCTGAGTACCCGTTAGGTCCTCGGCGAAGCTTCTCGGCGACAATCTCCCAATCTTCCTTTGCAGGCTTACCTAGGTATTGGCGGCCTATAGGGCTCGCCACCAGGTCCGCCAGCTGAAGTCCAGCTTCGTTGTCTCCCTTTTTCCTGAAAACCAGACCCTCCACCCGCCCCCTCAACCTCTGAGCCCGCACATAATACGTACCTTTTTCAAGGAGGCCTTCCCAAGTCCCCTCCAGGCGCCGGTCCAGACTAGCATTCCGGCTTTCAGCAATGATTTTCGCCCTGGCTTTTCGCTCCTCCGAAAGGAAAACCAAACGCTCCACCAAAAAGCCTACAGAAAGGTCGTATGGGTCCCAAGCGGAACTTTCGTAGACCTCAACAAGCCTGCGCTTGTCCACGATCACACTCAAAACGGTGTAATCCCAGCGCCGCATGGCGGCGTTGAGCTCCTGAAAAAACCTGGCCCGGAACCCTGGGTCCTTAAGACCCTCAAAGCCGTTCCGATTCCGGGTTATGTCCGCGGTGTGCAACACCAGGTCCGTCCTACCGAAGAGCTTCTGCTTTAGCTCCTCCATTTCCGGCTGAATGACGGAGGCGTAGTAATCCTCTTCCACCACCACCCCCGCCAGCACAAAGACAGGATAGTTGGGATCGCCTCCGCTAAGAATGTGGTCCCCGGATTCGTCCAAAAAGCACAGCAACATCCTCAGGAAGTATACTAACCCCCCATGGAGTGGGACCTTTCGGACCTCTACCCCTCCCCGGAAGACCCCAGGATCTTCCAGGACCTCGAGGCCGCCCTGGCCCTGGCCCAGGGCCTGGACCCCAAAGACCTCCTCACCCCCACGAAGGCGGCGGACCTCCTGGCCCGCTACGAGAAGGCCCTGGAACTCGCCTACAAACCCCTGAACTACGCCAGCCTCCACTTCGCCACCCGCACCCAGGACCCCGGGGCCAAGGCCCTTCTGGACCGGGTGCGGAACCGGTTCACCGAGGTCAAAAACCGCCTCGTCCCCCTGGAGGTGGCCCTGAGGAGGCTTCCCGAGGAGGCCTTCCAGGCCCTTTTAGCCCACCCGGACCTCACAGACCTCCGCCACTTCCTGGAAAGGCAGCGGGCCTACGCCCCCCACACCCTCTCGGAGCGGGAAGAGGAGCTTTTGAACCTCAAAGGCCTGGTGGGGAGGAGCGCCTGGAGCCAGTTCTACACGGAGTACACGGGCCGCTTCCGCTTCCTGGTGCGGGGGAAGGAGCTCACGGAGATGGAGGTGCGGGCCCTGAGGCGGGACCCCGACCCCGAGGTGCGCCGGGAGGCCCACCGGGCCCTTTACGGGAAGCTTTTGGAGGAAGCCCCCACCCTGAGCGCCGTCTTCAACGCGGTCTATCTGGACTACCTCCAGGACCTCCGCCTGCGGAACTACGAAAACCCCCTGGAGCCTGTGGCCCTCCGGGACGAGGTGGAGGTAAAGGACATTGAGGCCCTCTTAGAGGCCACGGAGAGCTTCTACCCCCTGGTGGAGCGCTACTACCTCTGGAAGGCGAAGAGGCTCGGCCAAGAGAAGACCCCAAGCCAAGACCTCCTGGCCCCCTTAGGGGAGAAGCCCAAGGTGCCCTTTGAAGAGGCCAAGGAGATGGTCCTCGAGGCCTTCCGCCGCTTCTCCCCGGAGGTGGAGGCCATCGCCCGGGAGTTCTTTGAGAAGCGCTGGATAGACGTCTACCCGAAGCCGGGCAAGCGGGGCGGGGCCTTCTGCAGCGGGGGACTTCCCTCCACCCACCCCTACATCCTCCTCAACCACACGGACGACCTGGACAGCGCCCACACCCTGGCCCACGAGCTGGGGCACGGGGTCCACTTCTACCTGGCCCGGGGTCAGCGCCTCCTCAACTTCGGGGCCTCCACCCCCCTGGCGGAGACGGCCAGCGTCTTCGCCGAGATTCTCCTGGACGACCTCCTCCTGGAAAGGCTTTCCGGCGAGGAGAGGACCCTCCTCCTGGCGGAGCGGGTGGAGGACGCCATTAACACCCTCTTCCGCCAGGTGATGTACACCTTCTTTGAGAGGCGAAGCCTCCTGGCCCGCAAAGAAGCCGCCCTCTCCCCCGAGGCCTTCCACGGGATCTGGCAGGAGGAGCAGGAGAGGCTCTACGGGCAAAGCGTGGCCTGGACGGAGCTGGACCAGGCCGCCTGGGCGGGCATCCCCCACTTCGTCCACTACCGCTTTTACACCTACAGCTACGCCCTGGGCTACCTGGTGGTCCTGGCCCTCTACGGCCGCTACCGGGAGGAGGGGGAAGCCTTCGTGCCCAGGTACCTGGAGGTGCTGAGGGCGGGGGAAAGGGCAAGCCCCAAGGAGATCCTGGCCCAGGCGGGGGTGGAGCTGGCCTCCGAGGCCTTCTTCCGCTACGGGTTCGGGGTCCTGGAGGACTGGATGGAGGCCCTTTCCTAGGCCAAAATAAGGGGATGGACCTGGTCTACCGCCCCGAGCGCTACCCCTTCCTGACCGCCGGGCTCCCCGGGGTGGGGGGGCGAATCCGCCTCCTCCCCCAGGACTTCCAGGTGGAGGAGGTCCCCGCCTACCTGCCCAAGGGAGAGGGGGAGCACCTCTACCTCCTCCTGGAAAAGGAGGGCCTCACCACCCGGGAGGTCTTTGAGTTCCTCAGGGACCAGGTGGGCGTGCCGGAGAAGGAGATCGGGGTGGCGGGCCTCAAGGACAAACACGCCCGCACCCGGCAGTGGTTCTCCATCCCCAGGCGGCACGAGGACGCCCTCTGCCTTCTGGAAAACCTAAGAGGGGTGCGGCTCCTCCAGGCCGACCTCCACACCAACAAGCTCCGGACCGGCCACCTCAAGGGAAACCGCTTCCGAATCCTCATCCGGGAACCCCAGGGAGGGCGGGAGCGGGCGGAGGCCATCCTCCGGGTTCTTCAGGAAAAGGGCCTGCCCAACTACTACGGCCCCCAGCGCTTCGGCCTTGGGGGGCAGAACCCCGTCCGGGGGTACGAGCTGGTAAAGAAGGGCAAGGGCCGGGGAAGCCCCTGGCTCAAACGCTTCCTGATCGGAAGCCTCCAAAGCCTCCTCTTCAACGACTGGGTGGCCCTGAGGATAGAGCGGGGTCTTTACGACCGGGTCATCCCTGGGGACTGGGCCAAGAAGCACGCCACAGGGGGCGAGTTTCTGGTGGAAAGCGAGGCCGAGGCGGAACGGGCCCTCCGGCTGGAGATCAGCGCCACCGGCCCCCTCTTCGGCAAGAAGTACCCCGAGGCGAAGGGAGAGGCCAGGGCCCTCGAGGACGAAATCCTGGCCCGTTACGGCCTTGCCCGGGAAGAGTTTAGGGCCCGCCGGGGAGCCAGGCGGCCCATCCGGGTCCCCCTGGCCGAGTGGAGCGTGGAGGAGGCCCCGGAGGGGCTATGGCTTTCCTTCTTCCTCCCCAAGGGCAGCTACGCCACAAGCCTCCTCCGGGAGGTGATGAAAAAGGAGGTGGACGCCCCGGAGGAGGGCGAGGAGGAAGAATAACCCCCCACCCCTGGGGTGGGGGGCTAGGCCTTCTGGCCTAGAAGCGGTAGCCCAGCTTGAGCTGGGCCGCCAAGGCGTTTCCAGCGAGGCCCAGGTCCCCGCCCACGAAGAGGGGGCTACCCAGGGCCGCCTTCAAGTCGTACTCGGCGTCGGCCCGGAAGTAGAAGCGGGTGTTGCCGAAGTCAAACCCGGGGATGCTCACCCCCAGACCCACCCCCGCCTTCAGGCCCTCGGCCACGGGGTAGAGGTAGCGGAAGAGGAAGGCCCCGTTCACCGAGCCGTTGAGCACATAGGCCAGGTCCAGGGCCGGGCGCACCTCCCCCACCGGGGGCTGGAAGAGCTGGCAGTGCCAGGAGAGTTCCAGCCCAAAGCCCTGGGTGCCACCGATAGCGACCAGGGAGGGCCTCAGGTTCTCCACGGAGAACTGGGCCGAAGCCACGCCGAACACGAGAAGGGCCGCTGCCAAAAGCTTCCTCATACCCCACCTCCCGATTCCAGAATATCAGAGCGCAAGAGAGTTGACAACGCCTCTGACAACTGCCCCTCCGCGGGGAGGGCCCTGAGGCCCAGGGCCTCGAGGGGCTCCTTCAGGGCCAGCCCCACCCCCCGGAGGAGGGCAGGAGGGTTCCCCAGGTTCAGCATCACCACGAAGGCGGCCACGTACTCCGCCATCTCCTCCGGGCTCATGGCGGGCCCCCCGGTGCGGCCAAAGCCGGGGAGGTCCAGGAGGTAGAGGGTGTGGGGAACCTCAAGCCCCTCCACCTCCGGCCAGCGGGAGGCCTCCTCGGCCAGGAGAAGCACCGGGGGGCCCTGGCCCACCCGGTCAAAGACCAGGTTGAGCCCGTAAAGGTGGATAAAACCCCGCCGCCTCATAGGGCGAGCCCCCCGGGAAGGGGCCTGAAGCCCTCCCCCAAGAGGAAGTCCGCCACCAGGTCCCGCACCTCCAGCGGGGCCTCCCAGGGCACCAGGTGCCCCGCCCCCTCCAGGGCGAAGCGGAGGGCCTCCCCCTTGGCGAAGTCCGCCACCTCCTTGCCGTAAAGGGGCGGGGTGAAGGCGTCCAGGGCCCCCTGCACCACCAGGACCCGGGCCTCGGTGCCCCTTAGCCAGCGCCGCTCGTCGGAAAGCCCCTCCAGAAGGTCCAGCCAGGCGAGGAGCCCCTCCTCAGTGAGCCCCTCCTTCCAGGCGGCGAAGACCTCCTCGTCCCCCACGCTTAGGGGCCCGAAGAAGAGGGCCCGCCCCACCCGGGCGAACCCCTCCACCCCGCCCCGCTCCAGGCCAAAGCGGAGGGCGGAAAGCCGGGCGGCCAGGAAGGCGTCCTTGCGGAGCACCGGGGAGAGGAGGACCAGGCTTTTTGCCCCCTCCCGAAAGGCGATCCTCAGGGCCCCCAGGGCCCCCTCCCCAAAGGCCACCAGGTGAAGCCCCTCCTCGGAGGGAAGGTCTTCCAGAAAGGAGAGGCCCGAAGGAGGGGCCAGCGCCCCGCCGAAAAAGCGCACCAGGCCCACGCCCCCCTTTATACTCCAAGCCATGGACAAGGAGGCCTTTCTAGCCAAGGAAACCCTGGACCAGACCCTGGGGGTGCGCTACCTGAAGGCGGAGAAGGACGAGGTGGTGGCGGAGCTTACGGTCTCCCCCAAGGTCCACCAGCCCTTCGGCTTCCTCCACGGGGGGGCCACGGTGGCCCTGGCGGAGAGCGTGGCCAGCGTGGGCGGGTTTTTGAACTGCCCCCCGGGGCACGCCGCCTTCGGCCTGGAGATCAACTGCAACCACATCCGGAGGAAGCGGGAGGGCACCCTCCGGGCCGTGGGCAGGCCCCTCCACGTGGGCCGCACCACCCAGGTCTGGGAGGTGAAGGTCTACGACGAGGAGGGGCGCCTCGTGGCCGCAAGCCGCTGCACCCTGGCCGTGGTGCCCCTAGAACCAGGAAAGTAGCCAAGAAAGCCAGTTCCCGCCCAGGAAGCCCTCGCCCCCCAAGCTCCAGAGGTCCTTGTGCCGGTCCAGGCCCTCAGGGACGGCCTCGAGGCCAAATCCCCCGTCCCAGTCCGTGCCCAACCCCACCCCCTTGGGCCCCAGGATGGCCTCGGCGTGGGCCTTGTGCCGGAGGAGAGGGCCTAGGGGAAGCCTCTCCATCCCCCGCTTCCAGCCAGGGTCCAGAAAGGCGTTGAAAGGGACCAGGCCCAAAACCCCGCCCCTCTGGGCCAGCGCCTTGAGGGCCTCGTCGGAGAGGTGGCGGGGCGTGGGGGTGAGGGCTCGGCAGTTGGCATGGGTGGCGCACACCGGCCCCCCGTAGGCCACCAGGGCCGGGAAGAGGGCCTCCTCGGAGAGGTGGGAGAGGTCCAACGCCACCCCCAGGGCCTCCATCTCCTGGAGGAGAGCCCGCCCCTCCTCCGTGAGGGGACCGGGCTCGGCGTTCCCCCCGGCGTAGGGATTTTTCGTGGCCCAGGTGAGGGAAAGAAGCCTCAGGCCCCTTTCCCGAAGAGGGCGTAGCTCCTCGGGTCCTCGCAAGGGGTGGGCTCCCTCCAGAAGGAGGACCAGGCCCGGGGTGCCGTCTACGGGAAAGCGCTCCAGGTGGGCGAGGAGGTCTTCCCGCTCCCTCAGGAGGCGCACCAGGCCCCTCTTCTCCCAGGTCTCGTAGAGGGCAAGTTGGGCATGGAGGGCCTCCTCCCAGTCCGTGAGGCCCCCTTCCCGGGGGTCCACGAAGAGGGTGGCGAAGGCCAGGCCCACCCGGGCCTCCCGCAGGGAGGGGAGGGTCACCACCGGGGTGTCGGGGTGGGGGTCTATCTGGCGGAGGGCCTCGAGGGGGAGGGTCAGGTCCCGGCCCAGGTGGAGGGCGTTGTAGGCCAGGTCCAGGTGGGCGTCCACCAGGAAGGGATCCACGGGGAGAGTCTACAATGGGAGGCGTGCGGCCCGAGGACCTCCCTCCCCTCCCCGAGGCCCCCGGGGTCTACCTCTGGAAGCGGGGGGAGGAGGTGCTTTATGTGGGCAAGGCCAAGAGCCTCAAGGCCCGGGTAAGGAGCTACTTCCACGCCGAGGGCAAGGCCCTGAGGATCGCCCAGGAGGCCACGGCCCTGGACTTCATCGCCACCCGGGACGAGGTGGAAGCCCTCCTCCTGGAGGCCAACCTCATCAAGGCCCACCGCCCCCTCTACAACGTCCTCCTCAAGGACGACAAGCACTACCCCTTCCTCAAGCTCACCAACGAGGCCTTCCCCACCCTCTTGGTGGTGCGGCGGGTGGAGGAGGACGGGGCCAGGTACTTTGGCCCCTTCCCCGAGGCCGGGGCCCTAAGGCGTATCAAGACCCTCATTGACCGCCTTTTCCCCTTGAGGAAGAATTCCGGCTACCCCATGAGGAAAAGGCGCTACCCCTGCCTCAACCACAGCCTGGGCCGGTGCCTGGCCCCTTGCGTGGGCCTGGCGGACCCCAAGGCCTACCAGGAGGTGGTGCGGCAGGTGGAGGCGGTCCTCGAGGGCCGGGTGGACGGGCTTCTTTCGGAGCTGGAGGCCAAGATGCGGGAGGCCGCCAGGAGGCTGGACTTTGAGCGGGCGGCGGAGCTCCGCGACCAGATGGAGGCCCTGAAGGCCTTCTTCTCCACGGCCCAGCAGGCCTTTGACCCGGAGATGGGGGACCTGGACTTCCTGGGCATGGCCCGGGCTGGGGCCCTCGCCGTGGTCCAGCTCTACCAGGTGCGCTCCGGGCGCATCCTGGGCCGCATCAGCCGGGTGGTGGAGAAGGAGGAGGCCACCGACGAGGAGATCCTCTGGGCCTTCCTGAGGGACCACTACCTGGAGGCCTCTCCCCTTCCCCCCCTCGTCCTCCTCCCCTTCCCCCTGGAGGACCTGGAGGGCCTGGCCGAGCTCCTGAGGCGCCGGGCGGGGAGGCGGGTGGAGCTCAGGGTCCCCAAGCGGGGGGAGAAGCAGCGGCTTCTTGAGCTCGCCGAGAGGAACGCCCGATTGGCCCTGGAAAGCGAGCTCAAGCTTCAGGAGAGGCGGGGGGACCACCCGGGGCTCAAGGCCTTGCAGGAGCTTCTGGGGCTTTCCCGAAGGCCTTTCCGCCTCGAGGCCTACGACGTAAGCCACCTCCAGGGCCAGGCCCGGGTCTTCTCCATGGCGGTCATGGAAGGGGGAAGGCCCAAAAAGGCCGAGTACCGCAGGATGCGCCTAAGGGCGGGCAACGACGACTACGCCGCCATGGAGGAGGGCATCTTCCGCCGCTTCACGGGAAGCCTCAAGGACCTTCCCCTCCCCGACCTCCTCCTCATTGACGGGGGCCTGGGCCAGGTGCGGGCGGCCCTAAGGGCCCTGGAGCGGGCGGGCCTCAACCTCCCCCTGGTGGGCCTGGCCAAGAGGGAGGAGGTCCTCGTCACCCCGGAAGGCAGGGAGATCCGCCTCCCCCTCACCCACCCCGCCCTCCAGCTCCTCATCCACCTCCGGGACGAGGCCCACCAGAACGGCCTTCGCTACCACCAGAAGCGGCGCACCCGGGAGGCCCTAAAGTTCCTGGAAGGGATTCCGGGAATCGGGGAGGCCAGGAAGCGGCTTCTTCTGGAGCGCTACGGGGGGCTCAAGGCCCTCAAGGAGGCCCCCCTGGAGGAGCTGGCCCGCCTCCCGGGGATGAACCTCAAGGCGGCCCGGGCCCTCAAGGAGGCCCTCAGGGAAGGCGCACCCGAACCGGGGTAAGCCGGTTTTCCCGCGTCCCGTCCCCCAGCTGGCCGAAGCGGTTGTCCCCCCAGGCGAAGAGGCGGCCATCGGCTAGGAAGGCCAGGCTGTGGGCGTCCCCCGCCCCTATGGCCCTGACCCCGGCGAGCCCCTCCACGGGCCTGGGCTCCAGGCGGCCTTCCTGGGTGCCGTCCCCCAGCTGGCCCTGGTCGTTTTCCCCCAGGGCGTAGACCCTTCCGTCCTCGCCCAGGACCAGGAGGTGGGCCCGGCCCGCCGCCAGGGACACCGCCTTGGGCAGGCCCTCCACCTTGCGGAAGGTGGCGCTGTCCAGGCCCGCCATGAGGACGCTCCCGTCCTGGAGCAAGGCCGCGCTGAAGCTCCCCCCGCCCACGGCAAGCCGCACCTTCTCCAGGACCTTAAGCGGCCTCGGGCTGGACTCCACCGTGCCCGTGCCCAGCTGGCCCGAGAGGTTGCTCCCCCAGGCGTAAAGCTCCCCTCCTGCCGTCCAGGCCAGGCTGTGGAAGTAGCCCGCCGCCACCCCCACCACCGGGGGAAGCCCCTCCACGGGGGCAAACCGGTTCCGGCCTCGGCGGGAGCCATCCCCAAGCTGCCCCTCCTCGTTGCTCCCGGCAGCGTAGACCCGGCCATCCAGGCCCAGGAGGAGGGTGTGGCTGTATCCGGCGGCGGCGCCCTTGACCCTAAGGGGAAGCTCCACCGGCTTCCCCTTGGTGGCGAAGGTGCCGTCCCCCAGCTGCCCCTTCTCCCCCGCGCCAAAGGCCAGGACCCGCCCCCCTTCCAGGAGGACCAGGGAGTGGAGGTTGCCGGCGGCCACCGCCGTGGCCCCCTCCAGGACCCACACCGGCCGGCTCCGGTTCAAAAAGGAACCGTCCCCCAGCTGGCCGTCGTAGTTCCAGCCGAAAGCGTAAAGCCTCCCCTGAAGAAGGGCCAGGCTGTGCCCCTGCCCCCCCGCCAAGAGGCCCTGGGCTAGGGCCCAGCCGAAAAAGAGTAAGGCCAGCGCTCCCCCTTTCATGGCCCCTCCAGCCTACCAAGAGGGGTCAAAAAAACCCCAAAAGGGGTTATGATGGCCCCCTGATGGTGCGCCGCGCCCTGGAAGAGGCCATTCACGCCGCCCTCAAGGAAATGGGCCTGGACCTCCGCCTCAAGGTGGCCAAGGCCCCCAAGGACAAGCCCGGGGACTACGGGGTGCCCCTCTTCGCCCTGGCCAAGGAGCTGAGGAAGCCTCCCCAAACAATCGCCGAGGACCTTGGAGCCCGCCTGGAGCTACCTCCCTTCGTGGAGGAGGCCATCCCCGTGGGAGGATATTTAAACTTCCGCCTCCGCACGGAGGACCTCCTGAAGGAAGCCCTGCGCACCAAAGGGCCCTTTCCCAAGCGGGAAGGCCTGGTCCTGATTGAGCACACCTCGGTGAACCCCAACAAGGAGCTCCACGTGGGCCACCTCCGGAACATCGTCCTGGGGGACAGCCTGGCCCGCATCCTGGCCTACGCGGGGCGCGAGGTCCTGGTCCTCAACTACATAGACGACACCGGGCGCCAGGCGGCGGAGACCCTCTTCGCCCTCCGGCACTACGGCCTCACCTGGGACGGGAAGGAGAAGTACGACCACTTCGCCGGCAGGGCCTACGTGCGCCTCCACCAGGACCCGGACTACGAAAGGCTGGCCCCGCAGATTGAGGAGGTCCTCCACGCCCTGGAGAGGGGGGAACTGAGGGAGGAGGTGAACCAGATCCTCCTGGCCCAGATGGCCACCATGCGCGCCCTGGGCGCCCACTACGACCTCCTGGTCTGGGAGTCCGACATCGTGCGGGCGGGGCTTCTAGAGAAGGCCTTGGCCATCCTGGAAAGAAGCCCCCATGTCTTCCGGCCCACGGAGGGGAAGTACGCGGGGGCCCTGGTGATGGACGCCAGCCCCTTCATCCCGGGCCTCGAGGACCCCCTCTTCGTCCTGGTGCGCTCCGGCGGGGCCGCCACCTACTACGCCAAGGACATCGCCTTCCAGTTCTGGAAGATGGGCCTCCTGGAGGGGCTAACCTTCCGCCCCTACGAGAACCCCTACTACCCCCACCTGAAGACCAGCGCCCCCGAGGGGGAGCCCTACACCCCCAGGGCCCAGGAGACCATCAACGTCATTGACGTGCGCCAGAGCCACCCCCAGGCCCTGGTGCGGGCCGCCTTGGCCCTGGCGGGCCGCCCGGACCTGGCGGAGAAGGCCTTCCACCTGGCCTACGAGACGGTTCTCTTGGAAGGCAAGCAGATGTCGGGGCGAAAAGGCCTTGCGGTCAGCGTGGACGAGGTCCTGGAGGAGGCCAGGAGGCGGGCCCTAGAGGTCATAGAGGAGAAGAACCCCAATCACCCCGACAAGGAGGCGGCGGCCCGGATGGTGGCCCTGGGGGCCATCCGCTTCGCCATGAGCAAGACCGAGCCCAGAAAGCAGATAGACTTCCGCTACCAGGAGGCCCTCTCCTTTGAGGGGGACACGGGGCCCTACGTCCAGTACGCCCACGCCCGGGCCCACGCCATCTTGCGCAAGGCGGGGGAGTGGGGCTCCCCGGACCTGGCCCAGGCCACCCCTTACGAGCGGGAGCTGGCCCTGGCCCTTCTGGACTTTGAGGAGGCGGTGCTGGAGGCCGCCGAGGAAAGGAGCCCCCACGTCCTGGCCCAGTACCTCCTGGACCTGGCCGCCGCCTGGAACGCCTACTACAACGCCAAGGAGGAGGGGCGCCCCGCCACCCCCGTCCTCACCGCTCCCCGGGGGCTTAGGGAACTCCGCCTGGAGCTGGTCAAGAGCCTCCAGGAAACCCTCAGGACCGGCCTCGGCCTCCTGGGCATCCCCGCCCCTGAGGTAATGTGAGGGTATGGGCCGCCCCATCCTGCTTGGCCTCCTCCTCGTCCTGGCCCTGGGCTTAGGCCAGCGCCTCACCGCCCCCGAGGAGGTGGCCCGGAGCCAGGTCATCAAAAGAACCCTTCCCGCCGTGGTGCGCATCCAGGGCACCGTCCCCACCAGCGAAGGAGGGGCGGTGGGCACGGGCTTCTTCGTGAGCCCCTTGCGGGTGGTCACCAACTACCACGTGGTCCAGGACCTCGCCGACCTCACCGTGCGCCTCCACGACGGGCGCACCTTCCCCGCCGAGCGCTTCGCCGTGGACCCGGGGATAGACCTGGCCCTCCTCACGGTGAAGGGGGTGCAGGCTCCCGCGGTCCTGAGCTTCAGCAAGGCCCCCGCCGAGAGCCTCCCCCTGGGGATGGGGCTGGTCCTGGTGGGCTTCCCCTACGGCCAGGGCCCCCTGGCCTCCTACGGCATCCTGGCCGGGGTGGGCCCCCTCGAGGTCCCCACCCCCGACCCCAGCATCGGGGCCGAGGTGGGGGCGTACCTCTTCACCGACGCCCCCCTCACCGTGGGCAACTCGGGAAGCCCCCTCCTGAACCTCCAAGGGGAGGTGGTGGGGGTGGTGGCGGACGTGGTGGGCGGCCCCTCGGGGGTGGGGGGAATCGGGGTGGCCATCCCCCCGGAGCTGGCGGCCCAGAGCGTGGAGGACCTGGAGCGCTTCGGTATCCCCCAAAGGGGCTGGCTGGGGGCGAGCCTGGTCTCCCTGGAGGAGCTTCCCCCGGTGCTCCTAAGGGCCCTGGGCCTCACCACCACCCAGGGGGCCATGGTGGACCGGGTGGAGCCGGGTAGCCCCGCCGCCCGGGCGGGCCTGAGGGGCGCCCAGCGGGACCCTCAGGGCCGCCTGGTGGCCCTGGGGGACGTGATCCTGGCCATCAACGGCAAGCCGGTGAAGGGCAAGGCGGAGGTGGTGCGGCAGATCGCCCGCTTCCGCCCCGGGGACCGGGTGCGCCTCACCCTCTGGCGGGAGGGGCGGAGGCTGGAGGCCACCCTGGTCATGATGGCCCGTCCCCGGAGGTGAGGGGTGTACATCGCCGTGGAGGGACCCATCGGCGTGGGCAAGACCACCCTGGCCCGGCTCCTTGCCGAGGCCTTGGGGGCCGAGCCCCTTCTGGAGGTGGTGGAGGAGAACCCCTTCCTCCCCCTCTTCTACCAGGACCGGCGGCGCTACGCCTTCAAGGTGCAGGTCTTCTTCCTCCTCTCCCGCTTCCGCCAGCTCGCCCCCCTGAGGGAAAGGCCCCTCTTCGGGGGGGTGGTGGCCGACTACCTCCTGGACAAGGACCCCATCTTCGCCAGCCTCACCCTCGAGGGCCCGGAGTGGGACCTCTACCTGGAGCTCTACCGGGAACTCTCCCCAAAGGTGCCCCCGCCCGACCTCACGGTCTACCTGAAGGCCCCGGTCCCCGTCCTCCTGGAGAGGATCGCCCGGCGGGGCCGCCCCTTTGAAAGGGGCATGGACCCCGCCTACCTGGAGGCCCTCTCCGAGGCCTACGAGCGCCACTTCGCCCGCTACCCCCACCCCCTCCTGGTCCTGGATGCGGCGGACCTGGACTTCAGCCCGGGAGGCCCCCACCGGGAGGCGGTGGTGGCCCTGGTCAGGGCCCACCTGGCCCGAAAGGGGTCCTGATGTACCTCGCCATCGCCGGCAACATCGGTAGCGGCAAGAGCGCCCTCACCGCCCTCCTGGCCGAGGCCTTCGGCCTCAAGCCCGTCTACGAGGCGGTGAGCGAGAACCCCTACCTGGAGGACTTCTACCGAAACATGGGGGCCTACGCCTTCCACTCCCAGGTCTTCTTCCTGGCGAGGCGGGTGCGCCAGCACCTTTTGCAGGTGAACGGCAACCCCCGGGTGGTCCAGGACCGCACGGTCTACGAGGACGCCTTCGTCTTCGCCAAGAACCTCTACCGGGAAGGCTTCCTCTCCCGGCGGGACTGGGAGACCTACATGGACCTCTTCCAGAGCGTTTCCCCCGCCCTCAGGAAGCCCGACCTCCTCATCTACCTGCGGGCGAGCCTCCCCACCTTAAGGGCCAGGATCAGGAAGCGGGGCCGCCCCTTTGAACAGAACCTCCCCGACCGCTACCTCCTCTCCCTGAACGCCCTTTACGAGGAGTTCGTGGCCTCCTGGGACCTATGCCCGGTGGAGGTGGTGGAAGCGGACCGGTTAGACTTCGTGGAAAGGGAGGAGGACCGGCTGGCCCTCCTGGAGGCGCTGAAGCGGAGGATCCGCCCATGACCCTGAAGGCGCTCTTCGCCCTCTTTGGGAAGGAGGCTCCGCCCTTGCCCGTGCGGGGCCTCACCCAGGACTCCAGGCGGGTGGAGCCGGGCTTCGTCTTCGTGGCCGTCCCCGGCGTCCCCCTCCCCCACCGCAGGCCCCTGGACGGGCACGCCTTCATCCCCGAGGCCCTCAGGCGGGGGGCCATCGCCGTGGTGGGGGAACGGGACCTCACCCTCCCCGTCCCCTACCTCAAGGTGGCGGATAGCCGAGAGGCCCTGGCCCTCCTCTCCCGGCGCTTTTACGGGGAGCCGGACCGCTCCTTGAGGCTTTTTGGGGTCACGGGCTCCAAGGGGAAGAGCACCACGGTCTTCCTCCTCCACCACCTCCTGGGGGAGGCCGCCCTCCTCTCCACCGTGGGCCTCCGCCTGGGCGAGGAGGCCAGGCCCCCCATCGGCCACTTCACCACCCCCGAAGCCCCCGAGGTCTACGCCTTCTTGAGGGAGGCCGCCGATAGGGGCCTGAAGGAGGCCGTCCTGGAGGTCTCCAGCCACGCCCTGGCCCTCAAGCGGGTGGAGGGGCTCACCTTCCAGGTGGGGGTCTTCGTCAACTTCTACCCCGACGACCACCTGGACCTCCACGGCACCCCCGAGGCCTACTTCCAGGCCAAGGCCCTTCTGGTGGAGCGCTCGGAGCTGGCCGTTTTGAGCACGGGGCTTCCCCACCTGGACCGCCTCCGCAAGAGGCCCCACCTCCTCTTCGGCCCCGGGGGGGAGGTGTGGGCGGAAGGGGTGCGGGAGGAAGGGGGCCTAAGCTTCACCCTCCACACCCCCTGGGGGAAGGGGGAGGTTCACCTTCCCCTGATCGGCGCCCACAACGTGGAAAACGCCCTGGCCGCCAGCGCCGCCGCTTTGGCCGCCGGCGTTCCTCTGGATAGGGTTCTGGAGCGCATGGCGGGCTTCCCGGGGGTGCCGGGCCGTATGGAGGTGGTGCAGGAAAAGCCCTTCCGGGTGGTCATAGACTTCGCCCACACCGGAAAAAGCCTCGAGGCCGCCCTCAAGGCCCTGAGGCCCGCCACCAAAGGGCGGCTTCTCCTCGTGGTGGGGGCGGCGGGGGAGAGGGACCCCAAGCGGCGGGAGGACATCGGGCAGGTGGCGGCCCGCCTGGCGGACAAGGCCTTCTTCACTGAGGAGGACCACCGCACCGAGGACCTCTGGGCCATCCTCGAGGCCCTGGCGGGGGCGGCCCGGCGGGAAGGGGGGGTCTTTGAGCTCGTCCCCCAGCGGGAAGAAGCCATCCTGAGGGCCATCCTGGAGGCGAAGGAGGGGGACACGGTGCTTTTAGCGGGCAAGGGGCACGAAACCACCCTGGAGCGGGGAAAGGAGGCCCTTCCCTGGAACGAAAGGGAGGTAGCCCTGAGGGCCCTAAGGCTCAGGGCAGAGGCTGAAGGCTCTTCACCCCGGGAAGGGGAGGCCTGAGGGCGGAAAGCCACCCGGCGAAGGCCTCTAAACCCCTTCGGTACATGGCCTGGCGCTTATCCTTCTTGCCCATCCGCCCCGGCAAGGGAGGCACCAAGCCCCAGTTGGCGTTCATGGGCTGGAAGTTCTCCGGGTTAGCCGTGGCCAGGAAGTGGACCAGCCCCCCCAGCATGCTCTCCTCCGGGGGGGCGGTGGGCTCCAGGCCCAGGGCCCGCCGGGCGGCGTTCAGCCCCGCCAAAAAGCCGGTGGCGGCGCTTTCCAGATACCCCTCCACCCCCGCCAGGACCCCGGCGGCGAAGAGGCCCGAAGCCTCCTTGAACTCCAGGGTCTCCCTTAAAAGCCTCGGAGCGTTCAGGTAGGTGTTCCGGTGCATGACCCCGTAGCGGACGATCTCGGCGTTTTCCAGGCCGGGGATCATCTGGATGAGGCGCTTCTGCTCGGGCCACTTGAGCCCGGTCTGGAAGCCCACCAGGCTCCACATCCGCCCCGCCTTGTCCTCCTGGCGAAGCTGGACCACGGCGAAAGGCTCCTTTCCCGTCCTGGGGTCCACGAGCCCCACGGGCTTCATGGGGCCATAGAGGAGGGTCTGGTACCCCCGCCGCCCCAGCTCCTCCACGGGCACGCAGGCCTCAAAGTACTGCAGGTTCTCCCACTCGTGGGGGGTGTGGCGCTCCGCCGCCACCAGGGCCTCGTAAAAACGGCGGTACTCCTCCTCGGTCAGGGGGCAGTTGAGGTAGTCGGCGCTCTGGTCGTAGCGGCCGGCGCGGAAGCACTTGGAGAGGTCTATGCTCTCGTAGAGGACGATGGGGCTGGCGGCGTCGTAGTAGGCGAGGAAGTGGTCGCCAAAACGCCGCTTCAGGGCCTCGGCCAAGGCCTCCGAGGTGAGGGGCCCCGTGGCCAAAACAGTGATCCCTTCGGGAATCTCCCGCACCTCCTCGCGCACCACCTCTAGGAGGGGGTGGGCCAGAAGCCTCTCGGTGATGTGCTGGCTGAACTCCTCCCGGTCCACGGCCAAGGCCCCCCCGGCGGGGACCCGGGCCACCTCGGCCGCCTCCATGACCAGGCTCCCCGCAAACCGCATCTCCGCCTGCAGGAGGCCCTTGGCGTTGGTCTCCCCTTCCCCGCCCAAGGAGTTGGAGCAGACGATCTCGGCGAAGCGGTCCGTGGCGTGGGCCGGGGTCATGCGCTTAGGGCGCATTTCAAAAAGCCGCACGGGCACGCCCATGCGAAGAAGGGTCCAGGCGGCCTCGCTCCCCGCGAGGCCCCCGCCCACCACGTTCACCCGTTCCATCCTTCAGATGGTAGCACCAGGAGGCCCTTGGGAAAAGTGGTCTATAATGGCCCCATGGCGGTGCGGCACCGGTTCCGGGTGGAGGAGGTCCTGGCCCTGGCCAGCCTCCACCCCGAGGCCCGCCTGGAGCTTCTGGACGGCGAGGTCTACGAGATGGCTCCCCCTTCCAGCCAGCACGCCGGCCTCCTGGACTGGCTCCTCCACGCCCTGGCTCCCAAGGTCCAGGGCCTAGCCCAGATCCGGGTGCAAAGCCCCCTCTACCTCTCCGCCCACAGCCTACCCCTCCCCGACCTCCTCCTCCTAAAGCCCCGGGAGGACTTCTACACCCAGGACCACCCCCGCCCCAAGGACGTTCTCCTCCTGGTGGAGGTGAGCCTCTCCACGGAAGCCTGGGACCGGGAAAAGAAGCTTCCCCTCTACGCCGAGGCCGGGGTTCCCGAGGTCTGGCTCCTCACCCGGGAGGCCCTTCAGGTCTTTAGGAGGCCGGAAGGGGGGGCTTACGGGGAGAGCTTTTCCGTGCTCAGGGGGGGAAGGGTAACCCCCCTCCTCCTCCCCCAGGCCGAGCTCCTTTACCATCCCCCCTTATGAGCCTGGCCAAGCGCATCATCCCCTGCCTGGACGTCCACGGAGGCCGCGTGGTCAAGGGGGTGAACTTCGTGAACCTCAAGGACGCCGGGGACCCCGTGGAGGCGGCCCGGGCCTACGACGAGGCGGGGGCCGACGAACTCGTCTTTTTAGACATCTCCGCCACCCACGAGGAGCGGGCCATCCTCCTGGAGGTGGTGGCCCAGGTGGCGGAGCGGGTCTTCATTCCCCTCACCGTGGGCGGGGGGGTGCGCTCCCTGGAAGACGCCAGGAAGCTCCTCCTGGCGGGGGCAGACAAGGTGAGCGTGAACTCGGCGGCGGTGCGGCGCCCGGAGCTTATCCAAGAGCTTGCCGACCACTTCGGCGCCCAGGCGGTGGTCCTGGCCATAGACGCCAGGTGGCGGGGGGACTTCCCCGAGGTCTATGTGGCGGGGGGGCGGACCCCCACGGGCCTCCACGCCGTGGAGTGGGCGGTGAGGGGCGCGGAGCTTGGGGCCGGGGAGATCCTCCTCACCAGCATGGACCAAGACGGCACCAAGGAGGGGTACGACCTCAGGCTCACGGAGATGGTGGCCCAGGCGGTGAACGTGCCCGTGATCGCCAGCGGAGGGGCGGGGCGGATGGAGCACTTTCTGGAGGCCTTCCAGGCGGGCGCCGAGGCCGCTTTGGCGGCCAGCGTCTTCCACTTCGGGGAGATCCCCATCCCGAGGCTCAAGGCCTTTCTGGCGGAGCGGGGCCTCCACGTGCGGCTAGACTAGGGGCATGGACCTCGAGGCGGTGCGCTTTGACGAAAGGGGCCTGGTGCCGGTGGTGGTCCAGGACGCCCGCACGGGGGAGGTCCTGACCCTGGCCTACGCCAACCGGGAGGCCCTCGAGGAGACCCTGAGGACGGGGCAGAGCGTCTTTTACAGCCGAAGCCGCCAGGCCCTCTGGCGCAAGGGGGAGACCTCGGGGCACACCCAGGAGGTGGTGGAGGTCCTCCTGGACTGCGACGGGGACGCCGTGGTCTACCGGGTGATCCCAAGGGGCCCCGCCTGCCACACCGGGGAGCGGACCTGCTTCCACCGCCCCCTGCTTCCCGGCCCAAAGGACCTGGGCTTCGTGTTGGGCCAGGTCTTCGCCACCATCCAGGAGAGGCTTAGGACGCTTCCCGAGGGGAGCTACGTGGCCCGAATGCACCAGGCGGGCCTGGATCGCATCCTGAAGAAGATCGGGGAGGAGGCGGGGGAGGTCATCATCGCCGCCAAAAACCAGGACCCCAGGGAACTCCGCCACGAGGCGGCGGACCTCCTCTTCCACCTCCTCCTCACCCTGGCGGAGTCGGGGCTCACCCTCGAGGACCTGGCCCAAACCCTCCTGGAGCGGCACCGGCCCAAAGAGGGCTAGCGGGAAAGCCAAAGCCGCCGGGAAAATCCCCTTCCTCCTCAGGCGGCCAAGGTACCTCTTTCCGAAGAAGCCTGGCGTAGGCCTCGGGACCCCCCGCATGAAGAGCTTCAAGCATCCCGGTATAGTGGAAGCATGGAAATAGAGCGCCGCTTGGTCCTGGAGGTGGTGCGGGTCACGGAGCAGGCCGCCCTGGCGGCGAGCCGCCTGGCGGGCAAGGGGGACAAGGAGGCCGTGGACGAGGCGGGCACCCAGGCCATGCGCCGGGTCCTGAATGAGCTCCCCATAAGGGGCACCGTGGTCATCGGCGAAGGGGAGATGGACGAGGCCCCCATGCTCTACATCGGCGAGGTCCTGGGCCAGGGGGGCCTCGAGGTGGACATCGCCGTGGACCCGGTGGAGGGGACGACCACCGCCGCCAAGGGCCTGCCCAACGCCGTCACCGTGATCGCCATCAGCGAGAAGGGCGGGCTCTTCCACGCCCCGGACATGTACATGGAAAAGCTCATCGTCCCTCCCCCCGCCGCCGGCCTGGTGGACCTTGCCTGGCCCGTGGCCGCCAACCTCAAGGCCCTGGCCCTGGCCCTGCAGCGGTCGGTGGAGGACCTGGTGGTGGTGGTCCTGGACCGCCCCCGGCACGAGCGGCTCATCCGGGAGATCCGGGAAGCGGGAGCCCGGGTCAAGCTCATCTCCGACGGGGACGTGATCGCCGCCCTGGC